>Ga0315298_1001889_pt1 | contig 37248 bp, 36 predicted proteins | sample WHS_1_MG_FD_203077 | JGI IMG/M metagenome (GOLD analysis project Ga0315298, IMG submission 203077) | Extremophilic microbial mat communities from Washburn Hot Springs, YNP, Wyoming, USA - WHS_1_MG | ecosystem: Environmental > Aquatic > Thermal springs > Hot (42-90C) | place: USA: Wyoming...
TTAAGCGCTCGATCAACCTACGTCTCTTCGCACTATTGGTGCCCGACTGAATCTCTTTATGCCCAGCGGCTTCCAGTAGACTCTCGAAGAACGCTGACTCCACGGGAGTTTTTTTCTTTTCACTACCTACGGAAATTACCACCAGTTTTGGATACTCGTCCTTAAGTTGTCGGCTGATGTAGCGAGCACAGTATGTTTTTCCGAATCTTGATTGACCGACAAGCAAGGCTCCGGGGATTCGATGCCTGATACAACGCTTGACCTGCACGTATGCATCATCGATCGAAACAGTCGGTACGATGTAGGTCTGTTGGACCAATGGATGCTGGTCCATCTCGATCGGACGAGGAAGAAGCATCATGAAGTTTCCACCTAATAATTCAAGGTGCGGCGTATCGACAATGGCTTCGGTCTTGGCTTTTCGTTTGCCTGATCGCTGGCTCTGCTCTGGCCGTTGCCCCCAGTCACAGGCTTTGAAACCGACGCAACTGTCATAGCGGGAGCAGTGTCATCCGATCCGGTAGCTTCGCGTACCTCGCCCGGCGCACCTACAGAAGCACTGTTCTGCGCAGCTGCTGCGTATTTTTGTGTCGCGATCAACTCGGCGAGCATTGTCGCCTCCTTCTTGTTCCGCATGGCATGCTTTCGCTTGTGTGATGCGTAAACTTCAATCGCGTCCTCATCTGAACGATATCGGAGCTTCCCCTGTCGCACCAGACGCTTGATTTCGCACCGTTGGCGCAATGAATGCGGAGTTCTGCTCCAGGGGCGTGAGGGTACGAGAATCCCCAGCCCGGAGCCGTCCATGGCGTAGGCATGCAACTGACGGATGTCCTGAGTGTTGAAATAAACACGCACGCGCTGGCCTTTGAGATGAGCTTTGTCGCGCAGCACGTCAGATGTGTATCGCTCATCGCCGAAGTTGATATACAATGACGCTTGTCCGCGCACTGTAACGATTCTCGCTTCTTGAAGAAAAATCAAGTCCCGGCGCTTTGCGATGGGCAGCCGTCTGATTTGAACGCCCGGCTTGCATAGCCAATAGGACATAGCCTCCAGCGGCGTGCGCCCACCCAAACCGCCATGGGCTTCGCCGTTGTAATCGCCAAGAAGCACCTCCACCACTTGGGTCAACTCATCTACGGTCATCATCAAGTGCAAATTGCGGCCGACTTCCCCTAGTTGCTTGACTGCGTCGTCAGAAGATGAACCGGTTGTGCCAGGCACCTGATGCAACCCAGAGCGCGCCAGCACGGCGAAAAATCGCTCGATAAACGGTCGGTCGTTGGGTGAACCCAATCGTCCGGCATGCACATAGCAGCCGGTGATTTCCGAGAGACGTTCGAGAGTTGCATTCGCGAGGTTGGCTTTTGCATTGTCATACTGGAACCATTGCCAGCCAGGGTACTGCGCCTCTTCGAAATATTGTGACGGGAATCCTCCGCCTTCGCGCACACGCAGCGCTGGAATGGTCATGACCGGCGACTTATGCGGTCCGAAGCAGGCCTGCAGCGCCATAGCAACGTCATCGCTGTCGTACTCCGGCGAGATAGCAATGTGATAGCCAAGGGCAGCGCGGGTCGCCACGTCGAGACACACCAGGATGAATAGGCGTACAAGCTCGAACACTGTCTCCAGGCCAAATGGATCGACAAATCGCAGTGTCAGGCGAAGATCGATTTTGTGACCATCGAACTGGACAGCATCAAAGGGAAGCAGAGCCGGCGGGGGGCACTCCTCGGGTGCCGCCATGTCGTCTGCATCTACCCCTCCAGCGGGCTCAGAGTCCAAGCGACCGCGGATCATCGCCCTCTTCGAGTCTTTATGGGCATAGATAAATGCTTGAATGGATCGGTAACCGCGCTGGTCGCGATTGAACGGCCATTCGTCAAGACGAACGCCAGCCGCGCGACAGCGATCCAGAAACTGCTTATGAAGGCGACGTAGCGTCTTGCGCACTTCTCTGAGTTCGCCAGGCCGCAGCGGTCGATGGCGTTCGGCGGCCTGCCGCTCAAGCCAATCGCGCAGGACTGGATACATCTCAAGCAAACGACCAAGCGCCCCGGCAGCCCCTCCTCGTCCTCGTGGCCCAGTTGCCCGAACCTCAGCGGTACGCTCGTAGGGTTTGAGATGTTTGTTGGGCAATAGGCCCCGAAACCCTTGAATCCGACCATCCTCGCTCCTGGTGAGGCAGCGGCTGAGTAATCGATAAAGCTGCGAAGGTTGCACTCTCGTGCGCCGTGCGATCTCAGCGAGGGAAACATCGGGCGCCTCAACGAACAAAGAGACCGCCTCCTGTCGTTGCCGAAATTGCTCGCGCTGAGGAATTTCTAGAGCCGATGGGTCCACGGTCGGCCAGCGAGACAAGTCTGCGAGAAACTCAGGAATCGCCGAGCGCTTGATGGGCACATCGCCCCAGAGAATGACACGAGACCTACTCATGGCGAGCTAGCAAGGCTCGACTTCAAGGCCGTCGTGCAAGCGCGCTGTTCCAAGTGCGGGAATCCGCGCTCGTCCACGGCGAACGAGATCGTAGATCGCAGCGCGCAGGATCTCATCGGCGTCCTCGCTGGCAACGCCTCCCCCAACACACTTGATCAAGCGCGCGATGGGCGTCGGGGCAACTAGCAACAGCTCGATACGCTCCAGGCAATCTGCGGTCAGACTGCTCTGGTAGCTTCTGCAGTACTGCAACATCAAGGTCCAATTCTCGACCGCGTGTCCTGCTTCTTCCTCTGCAACGACTTCCTCGATCGTGCATCCGGCATCTGCAGCCCAGATCCGGAACGCGGCCAGTTGCTCAGCCCGCTTCGCCTCGGCCGCCGAACCGAGCTTGCGGACTAGTAGGATGAGGCGATTGGCGCCGTTGCTCCTTGCCCAAAAGTCAACTACTCGGCGTGGTTGGCAGTCGGGGAGGACCAATGGCCGCTCGCACAACTGCGTGACCGCCGGGTCTACCTCAAGTTGGATCCAAAGACCCAGCGGCCCTCGGCCGAACAAGGTCAGCTGCCGCCCAGCCTTGATGCTATACACATCGAATCGGTGAGCGCCGTACGGTCGGCGCCCTTCGGCCGACTGGCTGTAGGGCGGCCGGACTGCGCTGGCCGGGACCGAAAGATTCGGAGGGCTCATCACGTGGACTGGCTGCTTGAGGGACGAGAACGCGCCAATGCTGCACCCAGCCCACCCTTGCGGTCAAGTCGCGCCCTCTTCCCGCGGAATGGCATCGCCGATCGCACGGAGGCTTTGCGCATTCGACCAATATTACTTCGCGTTCATGCAGACCAGAAATGGATGCACGATGCGAGTTATTCCTTATTTATCAATAAGTTACGCCATTCAAGGACGCTCCATGCCGGAACATGGGAAATTGCGATCCGCGGGTTCGCAGATTTACTTCGCAAGTTTGCCGTTTAACATTTTTACTTCTTTCGCAGCGCGAAGAGAAAAGTACAAGCCGACGTTGCTGCGCCACTCTGAACGGGCGCTCGCGATGGCAGTCGAAAATTACTTCGCCGGACGCGAAGCCGCCGCCGGTAGAAAACTGTTTCAGTCCGCGTTGCGCACGCAGTCCACGAAATAGCGCTTGTTTCCGCTGGCGTCGGTTTCAGTCACCAGTCCATGCACGTCGGTGGCAAATCCCGGGAAGCGCAGATTGAAGTCGCGGGCGAACTTCAGGTAGCGCATGATGGGCGCGTTGAAGCGCTCGCCCGGAATGAGCAGCGGAATGCCCGGCGGGTACGGCGTGACCAGCGCTGCGGTGATGCGGCCTTCGAGCTGGTCGATCTCCACCCGCTCGATGTCACGGTGCGCCATCTTGGCGTAGGCGTCGGTCGGCGTCATGGCCGGCTGCAAATCAGAGAGGTACATCTCGGTGGTCAGACGGGCCACGTCCTGCTCACGATAGGCTTCGTGGATCTGCTGACACAGATCGCGCAGACCGATGCGCTCGTAGCGCGGATTCTGCGCCACGAATTCGGGCAGGATGCGCCACAGCGGCTGGTTGCGGTCGTAGTCGTCCTTGAACTGTTGCAGCGCCGTGACCAGGGTGTTCCATCGGCCCTTGGTGATGCCGATGGTGAACATGATGAAAAAGCTGTAGAGCCCGGTCTTTTCGACAATCACCCCATGCTCGGCCAGAAAGCGGGTGACGATGGCGGCCGGGATGCCGGTGGCGTCGAAATCGCCGTTGATGTTCAGCCCCGGCGTGACGATGGTGGACTTGATCGGGTCGAGCATATTGAAGCCGTCGGCTACGGCGCCGAAGCCGTGCCAGTCGTCGGTAGCGTGCAGCAGCCAGTCGTCGCGCTCGCCGGTGCCCTCCTCCGCCAAGCCGTTCGGCCCCCACACCTTGAACCACCAGTCCTGTCCGTAATCGGCGTCGACCTTGCGCATGGCGCGGCGGAAATTCATGGCCTCCAGAATGCTTTCTTCGACCAGCGCGGTGCCGCCCGGTGGCTCCATCATCGCCGCGGCCACATCGCACGAGGCGATGATGGCGTATTGCGGCGAGGTGGAGCTGTGCATCAGATACGCCTCGTTGAAGCGATGGAAATCGAGTTGCTGGTTTTGCGCGTTCTGCACCAAAATCTGCGAGGCTTGGCTCAGGCCCGCAAGCAGCTTGTGGGTGGATTGCGTGGCGAACACCATCGCTTCCTTGGTGCGCTCGCGGTCGGGGCCGATGGCATGCATGCCGCGATAGAAGTCGTGAAAACAGGCGTGCGGCAGCCAGGCTTCGTCGAAATGCAGGGTGTCGATGTGGCCGTCAAGCATCTGCTTGATGGTGTCCACGTTGTAAAGCACGCCGTCGTAGGTGGACTGGGTGATGGTGAGCACCCGCGGCTTGATTTTGCCGACGAGATGCCGCGTGAGCGGATTCTCGGCAATCTTGCGGGCGATGTTGTCCGGGTGGAACTCGGCCAGCGGAATCGGCCCGATGATGCCGTAATGATTGCGCGTCGGCGTGAGGAACACCGGCAGCGCACCGGTCATGATGATGGCGTGCAGGATGGATTTGTGGCAATTGCGGTCCACCACCACCACATCGCCCGGCGCTACCGTGCTGTGCCAAACCATCTTGTTCGAGGTGGAGGTGCCGTTGGTGACGAAAAACAGGTGATCGGCGTGGAAAATGCGCGCCGCGTTGCGCTCGCTCGCCGCCACCGGGCCGGTGTGGTCGAGCAACTGGCCCAGCTCATCCACCGAGTTGCACACGTCCGCGCGCAGCAGGTTTTCGCCAAAGAACTGGTGGAACATCTGCCCCACCGGGCTCTTCAGGAAGGCCACACCACCGGAATGTCCGGGGCAATGCCAGGAGTAGGAACCATCGGCGGCGTAGCCGACCAGGGCACGAAAGAATGGCGGCGCCAGCGAATCCATGTACGAGCGTGCCTCGCGGATGATGTGCCGCGCCACGAACTCCGGCGTGTCCTCGAACATGTGGATGAAGCCGTGCAGTTCGCGCAGGATGTCGTTCGGAATATGCCCCGAGGTGCGCGTTTCGCCGTAGAGGTAGATGGGAATCTCGGCGTTGCGAAAGCGAATCTCCTCGATGAAGGCGCGCAGGTTGTGCAAAGCCTTCGGTTCCACGCCCTCCTCCGCGGTGGCGAATTCCTCATCGTCGATAGAGAGAATGAACGCGCTCACCCGACTTTGCTGCTGCGCGAAGCTGGAGAGATCGCCATAGCTGGTCACGCCCAGCACCTCCATGCCCTCCTTCTCGATGGCCTGCGCCAGCGCACGAATGCCGAGGCCGGACGAGTTTTCCGAGCGGAAGTCTTCATCGATGATGACAATGGGAAAACGAAAGTGCATGACGGCTCCGACGCGGAAGGGATAAAGTGCGAGAGTGTAGGAAATCTGTGTGAAGCGCCCTGCTTCGCGCCATCAATATTGGGAGCACCCGAGATGGACAACCCGACCGCCTGGTGGATTCTGGCCGGTTTTTTTGTCGCGATGGAACTGGTCAGCGGCACCTTCTATTTGCTCATGCTGGCCGTGGGTGCCGTGGCCGGCGCTCTGGCGGCGCATGCCGGGCTGCCCATGCCCTGGCATTGGGTGGCGTTCACCGTGGTGGGCGGCGGCGCGGTGATCGCGTTGTATCTGACCCGGCGCATTTTCGGTAAACGCACCGCCGCCGATGTGCGGCACGACAACCTCGACCTCGGCGCCACGGTCGATGTGTCCGCCTGGTCGGCAGATGGCGTCGCGCGGGTGCATTACCGGGGTTCGGACTGGTCTGCGCGGCTGCTGCGGCGTGGCCCGCTGCAAACCGGCCCGCACCGCATTGCCGGGCAAGACGGCAATGTGCTGCTGATCGAACCGCTGCCCGCCGCACAAGCCGCGCCATCGCTCGACACGAACGCACAACATAATCCGGGCTGACGCGCGTAGCCCGCCTTGATCAACCCAAGGGAGTCTTTCATGGAAATCGCCATCATCCTGGCCGTCATCGCCGTGTTGTTCGTCAGCCGCGGCATCAAGATCGTGCCGCAGCAAAACGCCTGGATTCTGGAGCGTCTCGGCCGCTACCACGCCACCCTGCAACCGGGACTGAACATCATCATTCCCTTCATCGACAGCGTGGCCTACAAACACTCGCTGAAAGAAATTCCGCTCGACGTACCCAGCCAGATCTGCATCACCAAAGACAACACCCAGCTCACCGTGGACGGCGTGCTGTATTTCCAGGTGACCGACGCCATGCGTGCCAGCTACGGCTCGTCGAACTACATCGTCGCCATCACCCAACTGGCGCAGACGACGTTGCGCTCGGTGATCGGCAAGCTCGAACTCGACAAGACTTTCGAAGAACGCGAGTTCATCAACCACAGCGTGGTGAATGCTCTCGACGAAGCCGCTGCCACCTGGGGCGTGAAGGTGTTGCGCTATGAAATCAAGGATCTCACACCGCCCAACGAAATTCTGCACGCCATGCAGCGCCAGATCACCGCCGAGCGTGAAAAGCGCGCCGTGATCGCCACCTCGGAAGGTGCGCGTCAGCAGGCCATCAACGTCGCCGAAGGCGAGCGCCAGGCCTTCATCGCGCGATCTGAAGGGCAGAAACAGGCGGCCATCAACAATGCGCAAGGCGAAGCCGCCGCCATCGAGGCCGTGGCCGACGCTACCGCGCACGCGCTGGAAGTCGTGGCCAATGCCATTCAAAAACCCGGCGGCGCCGAAGCCGTGCAGCTCAAGGTCGCCCAGCAAGGTCTGGACACTTATGCCAACCTCGCCAAATCGAGCACCACCCTCATCGTGCCTGGAGACATGAGCCAGGCCGCCGGCCTCATCGCCTCGGCCATGACCGTGCTGAAGAAAACACAGTGAGCGCGCCCATCTCTTCCAGCTCGGCGCGCCAGGCCGCATTGGCCGTACTGATCGAGCCCGACCCGGCGCGCAAGGTAGCGCTGGCGCTGGCCCTGCGCGACGATCTATACCAAGGGCGCGTGAGCATCGACCCGACCAGCTGTGTGCATACACCGCCAAACGCCGCCCTCCCCGGCCGCCCGGAAAAGCCTGAACTGATCCCCGCGCAACAGATGCCCCGCCGCAATCCGCGCGACCCCAAGGGTCACGCCGCCCTGCTGCACTCCATTGCGCACATCGAGTTCAACGCCATCAACCTCGCGCTCGATGCCGTGTGGCGTTTTCAGAATTTGCCCGAAGATTTTTACCGCGACTGGATTCGCGTGGCCGCCGAAGAAGCCGAGCACTTCACCCTGCTGCGCAATCACCTGTGCGGGATCGGCGCTGAATACGGCGACTTTCCCGCCCACAACGGCCTGTGGGACATGGCCGAAAAAACCGCTGGCGATGTTCTGGCCCGCATGGCGTTGGTGCCGCGCACCCTCGAAGCCCGGGGGCTGGACGTGAACCCCAGCATTCGCGCCAAGCTGGCCGCCGCTGGCGATGCGCGCGGCGCGGAAATTCTCGACCGCATTCTGGCTGACGAAATCGGCCACGTCGCCATCGGCAACCGCTGGTATCACTGGGCCTGTGCCCAGACAGGCCGCAACCCCCTCACCGCGCACGGCGAACTGGCCGCCGCTTTCGACGCCCCGCGGATCAAACCCCCATTCAATCGCGACGCACGGCTGCAGGCGGGGTTCAGCACTGAAGAGCTAGCCCAACTTGAGCGCGCGATCTAGCGCCTGCTCGCTTCGCCTGCTAACGGGCGCAAAAAAGCTCCGTGCACGGCCCTGGCTAATTGGGTACGCGACGTCAAATCCCCCTCACAACGGATGAGGGCACTCACAGCGCCATATTCTTGAGCCTCGTTTGGGTTCGGAGAAGAGTTTTGGCAACCATCACCGCGCACTACCGTCGTTTTTTTGCGTCCAGCATTGCATGCCTTGGTACGGTCTTGATTTCAACCTCCGCGATTGCGCAAACGCCCAATAAGTCTGAAGCCGATCCGGCCTTGCTCAATGTGCTGAATCAGCCTTTGCAATCCTGCAGCCAGGCTCCACAGACGGGATATTTGCGCAACGGCTACTGCGCCGTGACAGCACAGGACGCTGGAGTGCATGGCGTGTGCGCTTTGATGGACGCACAGTTCCTCGCATACACAAAATCGCAAGGCAATGATCTGTCCACACCCAACCCAAAACTGCGCTTCCCTGGGTTGAAACCCGGCGACCACTGGTGCGTCTGTGCTGGGCGCTGGCAGCAAGCACTTGACGCCGGTGTGGCGCCCAAGGTTGTTCTTGCTGCGACGAGCAAGGACGTGCTGGACTCCTTGTTTCTGGACGATCTGGCCAAGCATGCGGTAGACCCGCCCGCCCATTTGCCGCCCCCTCAGCTTCCGTAGAGTGTGGCACTCAGAAACTGGAGCCCGGCAGCTTCAAAAATTCAATTTCCTCGTCCGTCGATTCCCGACCGAGGATGGCGTTGCGGTGAGGGTAGCGGCCAAAGCGGTCGATGATGGCTTTGTGGCGCAGCTCGAAGTCGAGGTTGTTCGCCAGCCCGTTGGCGCGGAACAGGGTTTCGGCCACGACATGAATCGCGGCCGATTCACTGTGCATATAGGGCATGTACGCGAAGATGCGCTGTTGCTGCGTCAGCGCCTGATCGGCGCCGCAGGCCACCGCCTCCTGCGCGAGGGTGAGCGCCTGCGCATCGGCGGCGAAGGCGCGCGGATCGCCCCGGAACAGATTGCGCGAAAACTGGTCGAGCACGATGATTTCCGCCAGTCGGCCCAGCGGGGTTGTTCTCCACGCAAACAGTTCATAGCGCACCGCCTGGTTATGAAGTGCACCGAAACGCGTGCGCAGCAGCGCGTCGAAAGCCGGGTCGGATTTAAACCATTGCGCGGGCTCGATTTCGCGAAACCAGAAATCGAGGACGGCATCGGGCGCGAAGATCATTTGGCCTTTCTTGCCGAGAGCCAGCCGTGCGGCCGACGCAGCCAGTCTTCGAGCACCCGGGCGTGGTTGATTTGCGGGTCGTGCGCAGCGAACAGCAGGGTGACGCGCCCTGCCCGCAGCGCTTCGCCCAGGGTTTGTAGGGCCGCAGCGTCATCCGCCAAGGCATCGAGTTCGGCCGTGTAGCGCTTTGAAAACTCGGCAAAACGCTCCGGCTCATGCCCGAACCAGACGCGCAGCGCCGGGCTGGGGGCGAGGTCTTTCAACCAATGGTCGATGTGGGCGCCGTCTTTGCGCAGACCGCGCGGCCAGAGGCGGTCGATGAGGATGCGCGTGCCGTCGTCAGAACTCGGCGGGTCGTAGGCACGCCGAATCTGCAGATCGAGTCGTGGCGCGGACATGGCGAAACGGCGGGCGAAACGGCGGGCGGTACGGCGTTACCGCCCGGTGCGGTACATATAGCGGTTGATCTGCGCCATCTCCGAGGAGGTGCGGCGGTAGAGGTGATCGAGGCTGATGATGGCCACTTCGAGCAGCAGCACGGCGAGCAGCGGGCGCTCAAGACGCAGACGGTTGTACATGGCGCGGCTGATGCGCAGCAGGCGGGTGTCTTCGCCTGCGCGCAAGCGAACTTCGCGCGGCTTGCGGTCGAAAAAGCTCATCTCGCCGAGCATTTCTCCGGGCATGATCTTGCCGATTTCCATTTCGCTTTCGGGCAACTGCGCCATCAGGCAGCCCTGTCCTTCGAGCACGAAAAACAGGCTTTCGCCGACCTGGCCGATATCGGCGATGACTTCGCCTTTTTTCGGCGCCATGAGGTCGCAGTAGTCGAGAAAGTCATGAATTTCTCGGCGAGTGAGGATGGTGGTGTCCACGAGCTGACCCAGAAAATGGGCCAGGGCTTCGCGGTCTTCCGGGGTGAAAGTCAGGCGTTCCATGGTGATTGATTGCTGAGTAGGTTGGAGGGAAATCGCTGCAAAGCGTTGCACAGAAGCATGCTATCGGCAGCACTGGCGAATTCATAGCCCGAAATAGCTGCGAATACCCGACAGCAGCATATTGACGGCAATGGCCGTCAGGATGAGGCCCATGAGTTTTTCGGCGGCGTTCATCACCGAGTCGCCCAGCCACTTGAGCAGGGTTTCGCTCATCAGTAGCAACCCGCCGGTGACAGCCACCGCCGAGCTGAGCGCGCCCACCCAGGTCCAGATTTCGCCGGGCTGGCGCGAGGCCAGCAGCAAGACTGTGGCCAGCGCGGACGGTCCGGCCAGCAGCGGCACGGCCAGGGGAAAGATCAAGGGTTCGCGTCCGCCCTCGCCGCCGAAAATTTCAGACGTGGTGGAGAAAATCATCTTGATCGCCACCAGCAGCAAAATGACCCCGCCGGCCACTTCGATGGAAGGCTGGCTGAGGTTCATCAGTTTCAGAAAACCGTGGCCGCCGAACATGAAAGCCAGCAGCACGGCGTAGGCGATGCCGATTTCGCGCAGCGCCACGGGCAGGCGGCGCTGAATCGGCAGCTTGCGCATGACCGCGATGAAAAACGGCAGATTGCCAAAGGGGTCGAGGATCAGCAGCAGCAGGACGAAGGCGGACCAGAAGTTGTCTTGGGCCATAGCGGGGCTTGAGCGCGATCAGGCGCGGGGGTGGTGGCGGGCGTGCAGCGTCTTGAGCCGTTCGCGCGCGATGTGGGTGTAGATCTGCGTGGTGGAAATATCGGCATGACCGAGCAGCAATTGCACCACACGCAGGTCGGCGCCGTGGTTGAGCAGATGGGTGGCGAAAGCGTGGCGCAGGGTGTGGGGCGACAGCGGCACGTCGATGCCGGCCTTGCGCGCATAGGCCTTGATGCGCATCCAGAACATCTGCCGCGTCATGCCGGTGGTTTCGCGGGCGCTTTGCCCACTGCGCGCGGTGACGAACAGAAAGGGGCTGTCGCGCCCCTGCAGCAACTCATGGCGCGCAGTGCGCAGGTAGTTCTGCAGCCAGTCTTGCGCGGCGCTGCCGAACGGCACGAGTCGCTCTTTGCCGCCTTTGCCCGCAATCTGCACCACGCCCTGATCGAGCGACACGCGCACCACCGGCAGCGCCACCAGCTCGCTCACCCGCAGGCCGCTGGCGTAGAGCAGTTCGAGCATGGCGCGGTCGCGCAGGCCTAGCGGCGTGTCCACCTCGGGTGCGGCGAGCAGCGCTTCCACCTGCGCTTCGCTCAGGGTCTTGGGGCGGCGCGGCGGCTGACGCGCGGTGTCGAGCTGCAGCGTGGGGTCGTCGGTGCGCAAGTGCTCACGCAAGGCCCAGCGGTAAAAGCGGCGCAACACCACCAGTCGCCGGTTGGACGAGGTGGCCTTGCTCTGCACAAATCGGGCCGCGATATACGCCTGCACATCGCGCAGCGTCGCCTCGATCAAGGGCGGGCGCTGCGAAAAAGCCAGCCAGCGCGCCATCAGCGTGAGGTCGCGGCGGTAAGCGGCGAGGGTGTTGGGCGAGAGGCCGTCTTCCAGCCAGAGGGCGTCGCAGAAACGGTCGATCGTGGTGGCGCAGGCTTCGGGCGCGGGCGGCCATTCGAGGTAAAGCGGGGCTTCAGGCATGGGGACGAGCCGATCGCAAGCTGGCTTCATGCTGCAGCAGCCAGCGTTTGATGCCCAGCAGATACCCGTCTTGCGCGGTGGAATGAGCGAATCCGCCCAGCCCGCCTTGCGCGACCATGCGGTGACACGCCACTACGGGGGCGAACGGGTTGGCCGCGCAAGCCTGCCCCACGGCCCGGGCTGCGCTGTGCAACTCCAGCGCGGCATCGCCATAAGTGCGCGTCTGCCCTGGCGGAATTTGCTGCAACAGCGCCCAGACCCGGCGCTGAAACATCGTGCCCGCCGCCGCCAGCGGGAGATCGAAGCGATACTCCGGATCAGCCGCATAGGCGCTCAGTTGCGCGGCTACATCGCGGCATAGCGGCGTGGAGGGCGGGGTGAGAGGAGTTTCTGGCGGAAGATATTCCAGGTGCAACACCACGTCGTCGGTACAGAACAGGCCCATGCGACCGAAAGGCAACGCGATGACCGCATCTGGATGGGCCGGATTTTGTGTGAGCGGCATGGCTTGAACATCAGGCAAAAAGCAGAAGCACAGGATACCCCGATACCCACCGGGGCCGCGGCTTTCTCCGAGAATGCAGGCATGACTTCCGCTGCTCTGGATTTTCCCGCCCCTGCTCCGCCCGCTAGCCGCTCTTGGCCGCCGCTGGCGCAGCAGTTCGCCGCCCTGGGCGACGCATTCAGCGTGCCGGTGGCGGTCAGCCCCCTGCCCGATCCCGTGCTGGTGGCCAGCAGCGCTGATGCCGCGGCGCTGGTCGGCCTGACTGCGCCCGCAACCCCGCAAGACGAGCAGGACTGGGCGCGGGCTTTCGGCGGCCATGTCGCGGCGATCAGCGGCGGCAGCCGTGCCACGGTGTACGCCGGACATCAGTTCGGCAACTGGGCTGGGCAGCTTGGCGACGGCCGCGCGCTGCTGCTGGGCGACTGGCCCGACGCCAGCGGCGGGCAGCACAGCGGCGGCTATACCCGCTGGGAAGTGCAATTCAAGGGCAGCGGCCGCACGCCGTTTTCGCGCATGGGCGACGGCTGGGCGGTGCTGCGTTCTTCCATCCGAGAATTTTTGTGCTCGGAAGCCATGGCGGCGCTGGGCATCCCGACCACGCGGGCGCTGTGCCTGGTGGGGTCGAGCCGCCCGGTGCGGCGCGAGCGCATCGAAACCGCGGCCATGGTCACCCGGCTGAGTCCGAGCTTCGTGCGCTTCGGCCATTTCGAGCATTTCAGCTACAGCGGCCAGACCGAGCAGTTGCGCACGTTGACCGACTGGGTGATCGCCCAATACTGCCCCGACTGCGCCAATGCCCCGCAGCCTGCGCTGGCGCTGTTGCAATGGGTGGTGGCCCGCACCGCGCGGCTGATGGCCCAATGGCAGGCGGTCGGCTTCATTCACGGGGTGATGAATACCGACAATATGTCCATCCTGGGCTGGACCATCGACTACGGCCCTTTCGCCTTTCTCGACGCCTACGACCCGCTGCACACCCCCAACACCACCGACCGCGGCGGGCGCTACGCCTACGGCCGACAGCCCGCCGTGGCGCATTGGAATCTGCTCGCGCTGGGCCAGGCGCTGCTGCCGCTGATCGACAAGCCCGAGTCGGCGCTGGCCGCGGTCGATCAATTTCGCCCCCAGTATGTGCAAGCCATGCAGCAACAACTCGCCGCCAAGCTCGGGTTGACCGCGCCGCAGCCGGACGACGGCGATCTGTTTCAGGATTTGCTCGACACCATGGCGGCCAATAGCAGCGACTGGACTCTGAGCTTTCGCCATCTCGCCCAGCTTGCCGCCGACGCACACGCGCCCATCCCCCCCGCCCTCGCGGCGCAGTTCGCGCGCGAGCCGCAACGCTTTGCCGACTGGGTGGCCCGCTACCGCGAGCGCCTGGGGGCGGAAGGCCGCAACGACGGAGCTCGCGCCGTGGCGATGAATGCCGTCAATCCGCTCGTCGTGCTGCGCCACCATCTGGCGCAGGCCGCCATCGCCCAGGCCGAGGCCGGCGACTTCAGCGAAGTGCGCCGCTTGCTGCACGCACTCACGCGGCCTTTCGACGCGCACGCCGCGCCGCCGCATTACGCTGAACCCCCGCCGGAACACGCGCCGCCCGCCTGTTTGTCCTGCTCCTCTTGAAAGGAAAGCATCATGTCCAAGCCCGCCCCCGAAGACACGAATGACGCCCTCTGGCGCAGCAAGCTGAGCGAGGAGCAATACCGCGTGACGCGTTGCAGCGCCACCGAGCCGCCGTTTACCGGCCTGTATTGGGACCACCATGGCGACGGCGTCTATCGCTGCGTGTGCTGCGGCACGCCGCTGTTTGACTCGCGCACCAAGTTCGAATCGGGCAGCGGCTGGCCCAGCTTCTGGCAGCCCACCGCGCAAGCCCTGATCCGCGAAGTACGCGACATCAGTCACGGCATGGTGCGCACCGAAGTGCAGTGCGGGCAATGCGGCGCGCATCTCGGCCACGTCTTCCCAGACGGCCCTAACCCCACCGGCCTGCGCTACTGCATCAACTCGGCCGCGCTCGATTTTTCAGAGCGTCAGGCGGAAGGCGAAGAGGGAGAAGAAGGCGCAACCGAGCGAAGCTGATCGCGCCACAACCAGGCCGCCCCGCGCACCCCGGAAGAATCGCCATGCTGCGCGGGCAGCAGCCGGGTGCGCACCGTATCGGAAAACACCCAGGCGCCCCAGCGGCGCGGCACTTCGTCGTACAGCTCAGTCACATTGCTCATGCCGCCGCCCAGCACGATGACGTCCGGATCAAGCAGATTGATGACCTGCGCCAGCGCCCGGGCCAGCCGGTCGGCATAGCGGATAAAACTCGCCCGCGCGGCGCGATCACCCGCGCGCATGGCTGCGATCAGCTCCTTGGCGCTGCGTTGCTGGCCCCTCGCTTGCCCAATCCGCGCGAAATGATCGGCGACGAAGCCCGGCCCACTCAGCCAGGTTTCGATGCAGCCCTGCAAACCACACCAACAGCGCGGCCCCGGCAGTTCGCGCCAGGCAGATGGCAGGCGCGGCCAGGGCAGCGGGTTGTGGCCCCACTCCCCCGCCACCGCATTACAGCCCAGCCAATCCGCGCCGTCGATGGCGATACCAGCGCCCACGCCAGTGCCCAGAATGACCGCAAACACCACGCGGGCGCCCTGCCCCGCGCCGTCCACCGCCTCGCTGATCGCCAGACAGTTGGCATCGTTGTGCAAGCGCACCGGTCGATCCAACCGCCGTTGCAGGTCTTGCAGCAGTGGGCGGCCATTGAGCACGGTGGAATTGGCGTTGCGGATCAGCCCGGAAACCGGCGACACCGAACCCGGAATCGCCGCGCCCAGCGGCAGCCTGCAGCCGAGTTGCCCATCGGCCGCCGCGACTAGCGCGGCGATGGCCTCGATGGTCGCGGCATAGTCGCCCTGCGGCGTGTCGCACCGCTCGCGCAACAAAAACCGCCCATCGCCATCAAGCGCGGCCACCTCGATCTTGGTACCGCCCAAGTCGAGGCCGAGGTAGGCCCTCGGTTTAGACGGGTCCACGTTGCTGGGTGGGTTGGGTATCACGTTTACAAAGCGGCGATGAATTCGTCAGGCGATACCTCGGCCTGACGCAAGATGCCTGCCAATGTGCCCACTTTGACTTCATCATGAAGTGATCAGCGGGTGGCCTGACGTGGCGACAGCAAACTCGGACAGATACAGCGTCGTCGCCTCTTGGAGGTTGGCGATGGCTTCCTCTATGGTTTCACCTTGCGTCGTTGTGCCTGTTTCTGGATTCAAAGCTACGTAACCGCCTTCTTCGGCCGGGGTTAGTACGGCGGTTAGTTCCATGACTTGCCTCCAGGGGAGCAAAATAAAGTTGCTATTGAATGCGTAGGCTGCTGGTTTCGACCGGCCCACGTTGTTGGATGATTTCGGTATCACGTTTTACCTTTACCAAGCTGCGGGGAATTTGTCAGGAGATGTCCTGTTTAACGTAGAAGTGATGGGCAGCCTGCTTTTGGGCTGTACCTCTCGACTGACGGGTTGGGCGGATTACTCACCACTCTTAACTCTGTCCCACTCAGCTTTTAAAACCTTCTGTGATTGGGTCACGATACGGTCTGCGTCCTCATCGAGTTGTTTTGCTATGCCCTGTTTGTTGTCAATTGCTTCCTGTGCTCTTTCTCTTGCGGTTTTCATTAGACGGAGAAGTTCAATGTGTTCAGCTTCCGTTGGATTTAGAAGCAATTTAACGACTTCTTCTTTGAGCGTTATGCCTTCATAACGCTTGATTGCCTCTTGCAATTTAATTGCATTTGCTGCATATGTAGACGGCACCATGCGCACTTCACAAACGAAAAACGCAAGCTCATCTCTCAAGCGGTTTATCCATGCTTGGCGATTGACAGATACAACGGACGCACGAATTTGTCGTTTGGCGACATAGACAGAAACCATGGGTGCAAATACTACTGCTGCTAATGCAGTGAGTGAGGAGATAAGTCCCGTGTCCATTTTGTCTACCTATGTTGTGAATGAAGAGATCAATCCCGCACACATTTTTTATTCCACCCAAAGTAATTTATCCAGCAAATTCTGCAAAATAAACTGCCCCGCGCGGGATATTTTGGCCGAGGTTTCCTCGGCGAAGTGGCCTTCAGTCTGGGTTCCAGCCCGATGGGCTGCGCAAGAATACAGGTATAAATGATTCCTGAAACCCGGCATACCCGTTCTGCGCTTTTCGACCCGTGGGGCACTATATAAGAGGGCCCGAAAGGTGGGCAGCGTGATCCGCAGAATCGACGCCCGACGGCTATGCGCTCACTGCATTACGCTCAAAAACCCGCCAGCAACTTCAGCAGCCCCACTTCATCGAGCACGGTTACGCCGAGTTCCTGCGCCTTAGCGAGTTTGCTTCCGGCCTCGGCGCCGGCGACCACGTAATCGGTCTTTTTCGAGACCGAGCCGGCCACTTTGCCTCCGGCCGCTTCGATGCGGGCCTTGGCTTCCTCCCGGCTGAGGGTCGGTAGGGTGCCGGTGAGCACCAGCGTCTTGCCTGCGAGCGGTTTGGGGGCGTCGCGGTCGGGCGCGGCTTCGCTCCAATGCACGCCGCAGGCGCGCAGTTGTTCCACGACTTCGCGGTTGTGCGGCTGGTCGAAGAAGGTGCGAATGCTTTGCGCCACTACGGGGCCGACATCGGGCACTTCGAGCAGCTGTTCCAGGGGCGCGTCAAGAATGGCGTCGAGCCCGCCGAAGTGGCGCGCCAGATCTTTGGCCGTGGCCTCGCCGACGTGGCGGATGCCCAGGGCGTAGAGAAAACGCGCCAGGGTGGTGGTTTTGCTCGCCTGAAGCGCCTGCAGCAGATTGGCCGCGCTTTTCTCGGCCATGCGGTCGAGTGCGGCGAGTTTGAGCAGGCCGAGGCGGTAAAGATCGGGCAGCACGCGCACGATACCCGCATCCACCAGTTGATCGACCAGCTTTTCGCCCAGGCCCTCGATGTCCATCGCCCGACGGCTGGCGTAGTGCAGGATGGCCTGCTTGCGCTGCGCGGCGCAGAACAGGCCGCCGGTGCAGCGCCAGTCGGCCTCGCCGGCTTCGCGCACGATGGCCGAACCGCAGACGGGGCACTGGCCGCCCAAGCGCTGGTAGAGATCGAACGGTTCGCCGACATCGGCCGGGCGGGCGCTCAGCACCACGCTGACGACTTCGGGAATCACGTCGCCCGCGCGGCGCACGATAACGGTGTCGCCCACGCGCACGTCTTTGCGGCGCACTTCGTCCTCGTTGTGCAGGGTGGCGTTGGTCACGGTCACGCCGCCGACGAACACCGGCTCGAGCTTGGCGACCGGGGTGAGCTTGCCGGTGCGCCCGACCTGAATGTCGATGCCGATGACCTTGGTGCTGCGTTCCTGCGCGGGATATTTGTGCGCCACGGCCCACACCGGCTCGCGGTTGCGAAAGCCCAGTTCGCGCTGCTGAGCGAGACTGTCGACCTTATAGACCACGCCGTCGATGTCGAAGGGCAGGCTGTCGCGCGCGGCGGCGATGCGGGCGTGGAAGTCGATGAGGGTTTGCGCGCCGGGGCCATGCACGCGCTGCGGGGCGACGGGCAGGCCGAAGGTCTCGAAGGCATCGAGCATGGCGTGGTGCGTTTCGGGCTGCTGCGCCCAGCCGGCAATCTCGCCCCAGCCGTAGGCGTAGAAGGCCAGCGGGCGCTGTGCGGCGATGGCCGGGTCGAGCTGGCGAATGCTGCCCGCCGCGCCGTTGCGCGGGTTGACCAGGGTGGGCAGGCCTTTGTCGCGCTGGCGGGCGTTGTAGCGCTCGAAGTCGGCGCGTTTCATCAGGGCTTCGCCGCGCACTTCGAGCACCGCCGGTGGGTTGCCGCGCAATTGCAGCGGCACGCTGCGTATGGTGCGCACGTTCTGCGTGACGTCTTCGCCGGTTTCGCCATCGCCACGGGTGGCCGCCTGCACCAGCTGGCCGTGCTCGTAGCGCAGGCTGATGGCCAGGCCGTCGAACTTCAGTTCGGCGCAGTAATTCACGGGCGGATCGTCGGCGCTCAGGCCGAGGCGGTTGCGCACCCGCTGGTCGAAAGCCGCCGCGCCTTCGGGCGTGGTGTCGGTTTCGGTCTGGATGGACAGCATGGGCACGGCGTGCCGCACCGGGGCGAACTCGGGCAGGGGCGCGCCGCCCACGCGCTGGGTCGGCGAGTCGGTGGTGCGCAGCTCGGGGTGGTCGGCCTCGATTTGCTGCAACTCCCGAAACAGCGCGTCGTAGTCGGCGTCGGGCGCCAGTGGGGCGTCGAGCACGTAGTAGGCGTGATCGAGGCGGGCGATTTCGGCGCGCAATTGCGCCGCCCGCTCGGCGGGCTGCGCGAAAAGATCGGGCTGGGTCATCAGGAAAGCAAGCGGGTCGTCAAAGCCTGTGCGTCAAGAAAACAGCCGCTGCGCGGCGGCGGAGCCTGCGGGCAGGCCGCGTTGTTCCAGCACTTCGTACAGCAGATCGAGCTGTTTTTCGATGTGGTCGAGCGCGGCGTCGGGCAAGGGGGCGTTGTTGTCGTCCACCACGGCGGCGTCGAGTGCGGTCGCCAGTTCACGGGCGGCCTGGCGCATACGGCCGAAGGGCTTTTGCGCGGCCGGGGCCTGCGGCACTTCCAGCAGCAAGGTGGCATGGCTGACGGCGGCAGCGCTGTCGGAAAGATCGGCGCGGGCGTCGAATTGCAGATGCACTAGCGGCGTGGGCGCCTGCTCCACGTCTTGATAGAGCAGCACCATGCGCCCGGCCTCGGCGCCGGGAACGAAACCGGCGGCCTGTGCGCGCTGACGCAGGAAGTCGATGCCCCAGGGCACGCTGCGGGCGCGCAGGGTGATGGAGAGCTGCGCGTCGTTGTCGTTGGCGAAGGCGTCGAGCGACCGGGCCTGTTCGAGGGCCTCGGCCATATCGGGCAGATCGGGCGCCACACTCAGCGCCTCGCCAAGTTCGTGGCACTTGGCGATGAATTCGGAAAACTCGATGGCATTGATCGGCCCGGCCCGGTTGCTCAGTTGCACCGCGGCCTGAAGTTCGGCATAGGGGTGCTGCGGCTGCAGCGGCTCCCATTGCCCGGTTTCGGCGTTGCGGCCCTCGAACAACATGCGCTTGGCCCCGGCGCGCGCGGTTTTGGGCAGGCGCGGCAGCAGCACCTCGCCCGAACGCACGGGTTCGAGCAGGTAGCTGGCGATGGCGTCGATCAGCGGATCGATCTGCAAGGGCATCAGCCGCGGCCTGGGGGCGACTTCGGGGCTGAGCGCGACGGGTTCGAGCGTGTGGCCGTGGGTGTCGGAGGTCAGGGTGTCGAGCCCGGCTGGCTCGATCGCGGTCTGCACATCGTCTTCGACGGCGGCGCGCTGGCGCTTGAATTTGCCGGATTGCCAGGTGTTGTAGGCAATGACGGCGGCGATGATGATGGCGCCGATGACGATCAAGGCGATTTGCAACTGTCCCATCCAGGAATCCTCGGGGGTGTGTGAGTGTGTGCGCGGCTTAGTGTGTGGATCAAGCAGCCTGGGCAAAGCGTAGCGCCGCGTCCATTTCCACGGCAACGGTGCGTGAGACGCCCTGCTCCTGCATGGTCACGCCGATGAGCTGGTCGGCCATTTCCATCGCGATTTTGTTGTGCGAGATGAACAGGAACTGCGTGCTCGTCGACATGTCTTTGACCAGCCGGGCGTAGCGCTCGGTATTGGCGTCGTCCAGCGGCGCGTCCACTTCGTCGAGCAGACAGAACGGCGCGGGGTTGAGCTGAAAGATGGCAAACACCAGCGCAATGGCCACCAGCGCTTTTTCGCCGCCGGAGAGCAGGTGAATCGAGCTGTTCTTCTTGCCCGGCGGCTGCGCCATGACCTGCACCCCAGCGTCGAGAATTTCCTCGCCGGTGATGATGAGCCGCGCATTGCCGCCGCCGAACAGCAGCGGGAACATGCGGCCGAAGTGGTCGTTGATCTGCTCGAAAGTCGTGGCCAGCATGTCGCGGGTTTCGGCGTCGATCTTGCGGATGGCGTCTTCGAGAGTGGTGATGGCGGTCTGCAGGTCTTCGAGCTGGGCGTCGAGAAACTGTTTGCGTTCGCGCGCCTGACCCAGCTCGTCGAGCGCGGCCAGATTCACCGCCCCCAGCGCGGCGATGTCGTGCTGCAGCCGTTCGTGCTCGCGCGCCAGCGCGGGGGCCTGGGCATCGTTCGGCAGACTGGCGCGCACCGCTTCGATATCGGCCTGCGCTTCGGCGAGCTGCTGGGCGAACTGCTCGGCCTGCAGCCGAAACTCCTGCTCCTTGAGCTGCAATTCGGTGATGCGCTGGCGCAGCGGATCGAGGTCGCGGTCGAGCGTCAGCCGAGCCTCCTCCTGCTTTCGCAGTTGCTGGGCGATGTCGTCGGCTTCGCTGCGGCGGGCGCCCAGCACGGCTTGCGCGCTTTGCTGCTCGGCCAGCGCCGATTGCAGGCCGGTCTGCGCGCCTTGTTCATTCAGCCGCGCGAGTTCGGCCTGCGCCGCCTCGCGCGCGCTGGTCTGACGGGCGATCTGTTCCAGCGCCATCTGCGCCTCGCGTTGCAGATCGGCCCGCTTTTGTTGCAGGCTGCGCACCGCATAGCCGCTCTCGGCCGCTTGCGATTCGAGCTGGCGTTGCTGCGCCCGCGCATCGGCGAGCGCCTGCTGCGCGGCCATCACCTCGGTTTCGAGATCGGCCTGCAGCTGCTGCTGGTCGGCCAGACGCGCGTCTAGCTCCTCGAATCGCGCTTCGCTCTCGGCCTGCTGCGCCAGCAATTCACCCTGCTGGGCGTCGATGTCGCCAAGATCGGTGGCGATCTGCTGATTGCGCGCGGCGCTTTGCTCGGCCTGCTGGGTGAGTTTGAGCAGTTCCACCTGCACGGTGTGCAGTTGCTGGGTGTCTTGTTGCTGGCGGCGTTGCAGCGCGGCGAGCTGCTCCTGCGCCTGCCCCAGATCGTGTTCGGCCTGATGAAGCTGGGCGCGGCTTTGCTCGGCGATGAGTTGCTCGGCCTTGATCTGGCGCTCCAGATTGTCGATTTCCTGCTGCCGCGCGAGCACGCCGGACTGCTCGGAATCCGGGGCGTAAAAACTCACGCTCTGGCGCGACACCGCGTGGCCTTCGCGCGTGAGCAGCACGGTCTGCGCGGGCAGAGTGGCGCGCAGCGCCAGCGCCTGCTGCAGCGACGGCGCGATAAAAACGGCGGTCAGCCAGTCGTCGAGCAAGCTGGCCAGCCCGGCATCACCGCTGCGCACGCCTTCGCGCAAGGGCCGACAGCCTGCGGGCGGGGTGGAAATCGCCCGCGCTTCGGTGGCCGGGGGCTGCACCGCTGCCGAATAGAACGCCAGCTTGGCCGGCGGCGCATCTGCGGCAAAGCCTGCGGCCATGTCGAGCTGGCGTAGTTCCAGCGCGGACAGGCGCTCGCGCAACACGGCTTCGAGCACGGTTTCCAGCCCGTTTTCCACCTGCAGGCGCGACCAGAGTTGCGACAGGCCGTCGAGCCCGTGCTTTGCCAGCCAGGGGCGCAGCTTGCCTTCGGTGAGCACCCGCTCCTGCAGCGCTTTGAGCGCAGCCAGGCGCGCGCTGGTCGCGGCAAGCTGCGCTGCGGCGGCCTGCTGCGACTGCTGCGCCTGCTGCCGCGCCTGTTGCAGCTCGGGCAAGGTGTCTTCGAGTTGTTCGCGCTGCGCGCGGGTGGTGTCGAGCGTGTCGGTGAGGGTTTCTTGCTGCCGCTGCAGGTCGGCCAGACGCAGACTGTCGGGTGCGACCACGGCGCGTTGCTCGGCGCGCAGCCGCTCGGCGCGCTGCTGCAACTGCTGGATTTGCTGCCCCAGGCCGCGCTGCCGTGCCGCCTCGGCCTGCAGCGCCTGCTGGGCAGCGGCGGCCTGCGCGCGTTCGTCCGCAGCGCGCAATTGCGCGTCGCTTAGGGCGGCTTCCAGCGTGGGCAGGCGTTCGCTTTGCTCCTGCACGCGGGCCTGCGCCACCTCGGCCTGCACCTCGGCATCGGCCAGGCGCTCGGCGGTGTCGGCGGCCTGCGCCACGGCGGTGTCGTGGCGTTGCTGCCAGTCCTGCGTTTGCGCGTCGATGGCCTGCAGCGCGGCCTGAGCGCGTTGACGGCCCTCAACGACGAAACGGATTTCCGCCTCGAGCTGGCTGACGCGCGACTGGGCGGCGTAGAAAGCGGCCTGCGCCCGGTTGAGCGTATCGCTGCTGGCGAACTGTGCCTGACGCAAGGTTTCAATTTCGGCCTCGATTGCGCGCTGCTCGGCGATGCGGGCTTCGAGCGCATTCATCGCCTCACCGCCAGCCAGGGTGATCTGCTGGCGTTTGGCCTGCGCTTCTTCTTGACGCAGCAGCCAGAGCTGCTGCTGCACCAGAGTCGCACTGGCCTGCAGGCCCTGGTAACGGGTGGCGACTTCGGCCTGTTGTTCGAGCCGCCCCAGATTGCTGCCGAGCTCGCGCAGGATGTCCTGCACGCGGGTGAGGTTCTCGCGGGTGTCCTGCAGGCGGTTCTCGGTCTCGCGGCGGCGCTCCTTGTATTTGGACACGCCAGCGGCCTCTTCGAGCATCATGCGCAGGTCTTCGGGGCGCGACTCCAGGATGCGGGTGATGGTGCCCTGGCCGATGATGGCGTAGGAGCGCGGCCCCAGGCCGGTGCCGAGAAAAATATCCTGCACGTCGCGGCGGCGTACCGCCTGATTATTGATGAAATAGCTCGACGTGCCGTCGCGGGTGAGCACGCGCTTGATGGCGATTTCGGTGAACTGTCCCCACTGCCCGGCGATGCGGTGATCGCTGTTGTCGAACACCATTTCCACGCTGCAGCGGCTGGCCTGTTTGCGCTGCCCGCTGCCGTTGAAAATGACGTCCTGCATGGACTCGCCGCGCAACTCGCTGGCCTTGCTCTCGCCCAGCACCCAACGCACCGCATCGATCACGTTCGATTTGCCGCAGCCGTTGGGCCCGACGATTCCGCTGATGCGGCCGGGAAAGGGCAGCGTCACAGGTTCGGCAAACGACTTGAATCCGGCCAGACGGAGTGAGGTCAAACGCATCGATATGTTCTAACTCTATGATTTACAAAAGAAATTGTGAATCTCACAACGGAGGGAAATCATACCATCGCCCCTCTACCCGCTGGCATGGCCGCCAGAGGGCGAAAACTCGCCGCGTCTATCATCGCGCCGCATGAAACCCGCCCAGATCCAGACCCTGTTCGAGCGCTACGCCGCCGCCAACCCCGAGCCGCGCACCGAGTTGGAATACCGCACGCCCTTCGAGCTGCTGGTCGCGGTGGCGCTTTCGGCCCAGGCTACCGATGTCAGCGTGAACAAGGCCACCCGGCCGCTGTTCGCAGTGGCCAACACCCCGCAGGCGCTGCTCGACCTCGGCGAAGACCGGCTGCGCGAGGCGATCCGCACCATCGGGCTGTACAAAACCAAGGCGAAAAACATCATCGCCACCTGCCGCATTCTGATCGACCAATACGGCGGCGAAGTGCCGCGCAGCCGCGAGGCGCTGGAATCGCTGCCGGGCGTGGGCCGCAAAACCGCCAATGTGGTGCTCAACGTGGCCTTCGGGCAAGACACCATCGCGGTGGACACGCACATTTTCCGCGTGGCCAATCGCCTTGGGCTGGCCAAGGGCAAAACCCCGCTGGCGGTGGAGACCCAGCTGGAGAAGGTAATTCCGCCACAGTTCCGCCTGCATGCCCACCACTGGCTGATTCTGCACGGCCGCTACGTCTGCAAGGCGCGCAAGCCGGAATGCTGGCGCTGCGGGGTGGCCGATCTGTGCGCCTACAAACCCAAAACCCCCGCACCGACATGACCCTTTTTCGATGGCTTGGGGCGCTTCTCGCCTTTGCCCTGCTGCCCAGCGCCGCTTGGGCGGCCCCGGTGCGGGTGACCGACGACACCGGCCAGGTGATTTCCCTGCCCGCACCGGCACGGCGCATCATCGCGCTATCGCCGCAATTGCTCGAACTCAGCGCGGCGGCCGGGGCCAGCAAATTCGTGGTCGGCCAGATTCAGGGCGCGGGCAATGTGTTCTGGGCGCGCAAACTGCCGGTCGTGGGCGATGCGTTCGCCCTCAATCTGGAAGCCATCGTCCGCCTCAAGCCCGATCTGATTCTGGCCTGGCAATCGGGCACGCCCCCGCGCGAAGTGGCAAGGCTCAAAGCGCTGGGCATTCCGGTGTACTGGAGCCAGGCCAACACCTTCGAGTCGCTGGCGTCCACAGTCAGCCGCATCGGCGAACTGGCAGGCACCGAGCAGCAAGCCGGGCGCTGGGTGCGCGATTTCAACACGCGTGTGGCGGCCATCCGGCAGCGTTACGCCGCCCAAAAACCGGCTGTACGGGTGTTTTACGAGGTGTGGAACCAGCCGCTGATCACCGTGGGCCACAAACAGCTCATCAGCCAGGCCATTACCCTGTGCGGCGGGCAGAACGTGTTTGGGTCGCTGGCGGTTCTGGCGCCCACCATCAGCGCCGAAGCCGTGCTGCAGGCCGACCCGCAACTCATCGTGACCTCCAGCCCCCAAGGCGCGCAGTGGCTCAAGTCGTGGAAGCAGTTTCCGCGATTGAGCGCGGTACGGCACGACCAGTTGGTCGCCCTCTCCCCCAACACCCTGCCGCGCATGGGCGTGGATGTGCTCGACGGGGTGCAGCAGCTTTGCACCGCCATCGCAACGACCCGCCGGGCGTTGCACGAGTGAGCCCAGTTTCCTGCGAAAACTGTGCAGAAGTTGTCACGGAGCAACGACGACTCTTGCCTATGATCCGGCCAGAACGGCCTCTGATCCGCATTCCTTGAGGCTCTTGTTTGCCCCCGCTTGACGGGATTGTCTGCAAGACGGTGACGCCTGCATCATGCCGGTCGATGACCTCGAAAACGATTTTTCTGATGCGCAACCTGCTTCATCCGGCCGCGTGAAAACCTTGTCCACCCCATTGTCACAACAAGTGCGAAGCGCCCTGCGTCTGGGCTCCGCCGCCCGCGCGCACGACCCGGCCGCGCCGCTGTCGCGACCGCAACAGCGCGACGTGCACGTCTGGGAACTCGATCTGCGCCGCCCGCCGGCATGTGCCCTCGATCTGCTCGACGCCGCCGAACAGGAGCGGGCCCGGCGCTTTGTGTTTGCCGTCGACCAGACCCGTTTCATCGCCGCGCATGGCTGGACTCGGCAGATTCTCGGGCGCTACCTGAAGCGTGCGCCACAAGACCTGCAGTTTGCCCTCGGCCCTTACGGCAAACCGGCGCTGACCGGGCATTCCGGCGATGCGACGCTGTGCTTCAACTTGAGCCACAGCTTGGACAAAGCGCTGCTGGCCGTGAGCAACGGCGTGCCGCTAGGGGTGGACATCGAAGCCATCCGCCCCGATCTGCCCGACGCCGCATTGGCCTCCGGCGTGTTGACCGCAGACGAATTTGCAGAACTCATGCAACTGCCGCCGAGGCAACAGACCGGGGTGTTTTTCGCCTGCTGGGCCCGCAAGGAGGCCTGCATGAAAGCGCTGGGCCTCGGTCTGGCCCTCGAACCCAAAACCCTGCATATCGGAATGGCGGTGGCGCGGCAGCGGGTCGTCCTCAAAGACCTGCTCAGTCCAGCAGACCCTCAAATCGCCGCCGCCGATTTCATCGACCTTTCCGCCCTTCAGAGCCCGCCCGGCCATGCCGCCGCGCTGGCCGTGCTGGGCGGTTTTGGCAAAGTGCTGTATCGACAGGCACTCGCTTCAGGAAGAACTCATTGACTCCCTTGCGTCTTTTCAACGGCAACCGCGAGTTGGTTGGCCTCTATCTCGAACCGGCTGAGGTTGCACAGCCGCAGCAGCATGCCGTATTGCTGTGCAACCCCTTCGGGCAGGAAGGCATACGCGCGCACCGGCTCTACCGGGTGATGAGCGACCGCCTTGCTGCAGCCGGCTATCACGTGCTCCGATTCGACTATTACGGCAGCGGTGACTCGGCCGGAAGCGACGAGGAGTGGGATGTGCGGGGCAGCATTGCCGATGCGCAGGCGGCGCTGGCGGAGTTGCTTCGCCGCAGTCGTGCGCCTCGCTGGTCGGCCGTCGGCCTGCGTCTGGGCGGCACCATCGCCCTGGAAGTGGCGCGGCTGGCGCCCACACCGGCGCAGCTGTTGATGCTCATCGAGCCGGTGCTCGATGGCAGCGCCTATCTGCGCAGCCTGGCCGACTCCAGTCTCGAATCGCTCCACCGGGGCTATGGCGTGCGCTGGCCGCTGAGCGCCCGACTACGCGACACCATGCTGCCGACCCCAGAGAGTGAAGCCCTCGGCTTTTACGTCAGCCCTGCAACCCGCAGCCAGATCGAAGCCATCACCCCGGCCTGCCTGGAAACCGTTCCAGCAAGCACGCTGCGTCTGCTCTCGCCCGATTCGCAGGCGACTCGACAGTTTCTGCAACGCGCTGGCGTAACCCTGCCGTCTGCCGTGGAGTTCGTCGATAGCGACGCCCGGATCGACTGGGCCACCGACAGCGCCGCCGCCACGTCCATCGTCCCCATGCACTGGATACGCGATCTGCTGGACCATCTTGCCGAGGGCGCCCATGCGTGAAACCACACTGATCTTCGGCCCGCAGGCCGATCTGCTGGGTACCGTGACCTTTGCAGCCAACGACGCGGCGTCGCCGCCTCCTTTCGGCGTGCTGCTGTTCAACGCCGGGGTCATCCACCGGGTCGGTGCGCACCGCGTGAACGTCAAACTCGCCCGCGCCCTCGCCGCTGACGGCGTCGCCACCTTGCGTTGCGACCTGCACGGCATGGGCGACAGCCTGCGCGCCGACGGCAGGCTGTCCTACAAAGACCAGGTGGTGGCCGATCTGCGCGCCGCCATGGACGTGCTGCAAAGCACCACGGGCGCACAGCACTTCGCTCTCGTCGGGTTTTGCAGCGGCGCCATGCCCAGCTACTGGACGGCGCAGGTCGACCCGCGAGTGAGTGCCATCGTGATGTACGACGCGCTGAATTTCATCACCCCGCTGAGCGTGTTGCGCTACCTGGGCGTGCGGCTGATGCGCCACGGCTACGGGCCCAAGGCCTGGGCGGTGTGGACGCGCGTGGGTCTGCGTGGCGTGGCCGCAGTGGGCGCCAAGGCTGCGCGAATTTTCGCCAGGGGCTCCCGATCAACCACGATGCAGGCCAGCAGCGCAGCATCGGTTGACGAAGAAAAGGTCGACCGCCGCACCCTGGGCCGAGGCCTGCTTGCGCTGGCCGAGCGCGGCGTCGGGGTGATGGTTTTCAGCGCGGGCACCGATTTCAGCGCGGTGAATTACGCCGATCAGTTGCGCGACGCTCTCGGCCTGCGTCAAGCCCGCAACCCCCGTCTGCTTTTTGCCCATCTGCATGACATCGACCATGCCGTCACCACCCGGGTCGCCCAGCAGCAGTGGATCGACACCGTCCAACGCGGCCTGCGGCAACTCGCCCCGCTCAGTTCGCAGGCGGCCTCGCCCCCGTCCTCGTCCCCGTCATGACCCTGCTTGTTCTGTTCTGGGCCGCGGCCCTGTTCATCCTCTACACCTACGTCGGCTATCCCGTTTTGATCGGCTTGCTGGCCAGGCGGCGCCCGCAGCTTGCCTGCCCCCTGCTCGACAACGAGTCACTTCCCCGCCTCACCGTGGTCATGGCGGGCTATAACGAGGCGGCGCGCCTGCCCGGCAAGATCGCCAATCTGCGCGCGCTCGACTACCCGCAGGACAAGATCGACATTCTGGTGGTCTCCGACGGATCGACCGACGCCACCGCCACCGTGCTGCAGGGCGCCCCCGGCGTGCGCACCCTCTCTTATGCCCAGCGGCAAGGCAAGGCGTATGCGCTCAACCTGGCGCTTGCCCAGGTGCAGACCGAATTCGTCGTGTTCTGCGACGTGCGCCAGGATCTCGAAGCCGGATCGGTGCGTCGGCTGATTTCCGATTTCTGCGACCCCGCCGTCGGAGCCGTCAGCGGCGAACTGGTGCATCGTCCCAGCAGCACCCAGACCGGGCAGAACATCGGGCTGTACTGGCGCTACGAAAAAGCCATCCGCAAATCCGAAAGCCGCTTTCACTCGACCGTGGGCGCAACCGGAGCGCTCTACGCCATTCGCACCCGCGACTTCTCCCCCATCCCGCCGGACACCATCCTCGACGACTTCGAGATTCCCATGCAGATCACCCGCGCGGGCAAACGAACCCTGATGGAACCCCAGGCCCACGTCTACGACACCCTGCAAACCGAGTCCGCCGCGGAACAAAAACGCAAGATTCGAACCCTCACAGGCAATTTCCAGACCTTTTCGAGAAATTTTTGGCTGTTCAGCCCCATGCAGAACCCGGTATGGTTCCAGTTCCTGTCCCACAAGGTTTTCCGGCTCTTCGTGCCCTACGCCCTCATCATCACCCTGTTCACCAGCGCCTTCATCCCGTCGGCGTTCTACCGCCTTGCGCTGCTGGCGCAGCTTGCGTTTTACCTCCTGGCTGCCGCCGGACACTGGGCGCCCGCGCTGCGCAAAAACAAATTCGTCAGCTTCGCCCATGTGTTTTTCGACATGAATGCCGCCGCCATGCTGGCCCTGCTGAAATTCGCCCAGGGCCGCGCCGACGCCAAGTGGGAAAAAACATGAAGCGCCTGAGCATTCTGATGTACCACGGGCTTTACGCCAACGAGGCGCAGCGCCTGGCCATCGACCCGATAGACCGTCCCTATGCCATCTCCACGGAGACGTTTGCCAGACAGCTTGATCTGCTGACCGCAGCCCACATTCCAGTCATCCCCCCGCACGCTCTCGAGCAAACCGGCTCGCCCATTCCTGGCGGCGTGCTACTCACCTTCGACGACGGCCACGCCAGCAATGCTGAACTCGCCCTGCCCTTGCTCAAGCAACGCGGTCTGAGCGCGCTGTTTTTTGTCACCACCGACTTCATCGGTCAACGCGCCGGTTTTTGCACCTGGGATCAGGTTCGCCAGCTCGCGCAACAAGGCATGACGGTGGGCGGGCATGGACACACTCACCGCTTTCTCAGCGACCTGCCAGACGACGCGCTCAAAAGCGAGCTGCAGCAATCGCATGTCCGCCTCGAAAATGAGTTGCAGATGACAGTCAGGCAAATGTCCTTCCCCGGGGGGCGTTACGACGATCGCTGCCTGCGGTTGGCGCAAGACGTGGGCTACACCGTCCTTCATGGATCGGCCATTGGCACCCTGAGCACTCGCCCGATTGCCTCAACGCGCCCCCTGCCCCGCCTGGCCATCCGCGCTGGAACGACAGACGCCACTTTCATGGCCTATGCCCGGGCCGACGCGGCGACCTTGCTTCGCGCGCAGACCATTTCGCTCGCCAAAACAGGAGCCAAACGCCTCATTGGCAACGCGCGTTACCACCAACTCTATGCACGCGTCAAAGGCGTGCCACACCAGCAGCCATGAGCGTGACCACCCCGCACCCACGCCAAAAACCTGGGGGATTGAACAACAGGCGGCCCGCTTCAGCCCCATCAGTTGAAAATCCGGCTGAAAACCCGGTTGAAAATGTGAACTGGGCTGGCAAGGAGCTGTACTCCATACTTCGACTGCTCGCCGTACCCGCTTTATTTGTTCTCAGCATCATCGTTTTCAAACTCCATCCAGGGAAAATTGGCCTCTACGGTTTTGCCTTGGTCTTTGGGCTGCTCCTGCTGATTCAATTGCGCAAAGGTCCAGAGCCTCTGCTTGCACTGGTCATCATTTATTACCCTTTAAGCAAACTCTACCCAGTTCTGATTGCACCAGGCATCAACGGCACCAATTTGCTGGAATTGTTTTTGATTTCATTCTGGGTCATCCATGCCTATAAAAATCAAAGGAAGATGTTCAACCCCTTGCCGTTCACGCGATTGGTAGGCATCTGGTTTTTCCTGAGTGTTATTTCTGTTTTTACAGCAATTTATCATATTGGGCTGCATCCATTCATCTGGAACTATCTTTTGTCGGCTCGGGGATTTTTCGACCAGTTTATTATTTTCTTTCTGGTCGTCAACCTGATCCAAGATAAGAATATGGCTAGACGACTCATCGTCTATATGATGTTTTCCGCAGCTGTCATTTTTCTTTACGGCATACACGAATGGTGGCTTACCCGCGGTGCAAGCAGCATCGAAAAATCGCGGCTGCTAGGCCCCATTGGGCAGCCGAACGAATTCGCAGCGCAAATTATCTATTCTCTTGCGCCCTTGCTAGCCTATGGGGCCTATTATTTCCCACGCTGGAAATCGTGGCGCTTGGCACCCATCGTCTTGATTGGTCTGAAAGTATTGCTGGCGGCCTTTTCTCGCGGCGCTTATCTGGCTTTCGCGATGGAGCTTGCCACGCTTTCATTCGTCAAAAGCAAAAAGTTCTTTGTTTTGGTCTTGCTCGTCATTGGAACAATTTACTTTTTCATTCCTGCCTTGGTGCCCAATTCGATGAAGGCCCGAGTAGCTCAAACCTATCAGGATCACGAAGTTGATTCAAAAATCGACAAGAGTGCAGACTCACGATTTTTGCTTTGGGACGCAGCTATAGAGATGGCAAAGGAAGATCCAATTTTCGGCAAAGGGTTCGATCAGTTTCACAGCTTGGTGCCCAGCTATGTTCCAGGATTTTATGAGGGCTCGACCGGAGATGCTACGGACAATCAGAATATGTTTTTGTATGCGGCCTCCAATATGGGCGTGCCCAGCCTGATCACGCTCCTTCTGATTATTGGAGCACTCGCTTTTCGTGGTTGGTTTGTTTATAAAAAGAGCACCGTAGATATCGACCGCATCATTGGTTTAGGTGCGGTAACGCTGGTAGCGGGATTGGTTGCGGTAAATATGTTCGGGACGCATATTATAGATACCTCGGTCGATGTATTCTTATGGATTTATATTGCCATCGTGGCCCATCTGTTTGATCCGAAACAACTTATCAGCGCCAAAAACAGAAATGGATAACCGCGATAAAACCTCCCCGCACATCGTCCACATGATCGACGAACTGCCACGCGACGGTGCGGAAATGCTGCTGGTCGATTTGATGCGCCTGCGCATACCGGGCTACCGTTACACCATCGTCTGCCTGATCAAGGGAGGCCCGCTAGAACAGGAGTTCGAAAAACTCGGCGTTCCAGTCGTGATCTTTGGCCGCAAAGGCAAGCTGGATTTTGGCTTGGTCTTCCGCGTGGCTTCGTGGCTTAAGCGCGAGCGTGCTGATGTCGTGCACACACATCTGTTCACCGCCGATACTTATGGCCGTCTGGCTGCGCGCTTGGCCGGCGTTCCGGCGGTGTTTTCGACCGTGCACAACATCGTCAACCCGTGGAAAGGGTCGGGTCGCAAACTGATCGACCGCTTGTTCGCGCGACTGAGTACCGCCGTGGTGGGGTGCAGTGAAGAGGTCACGCAAACGCTGGCCACGCGCGACAAAATACCCGCCAGCAAGCTGGTCTCCATTCCGAATGGCATTGACCTGCAGAAATTCTCCAGCTTTTCGGGAGCGGGCCTCCGAAGTGAATTCGGGCTTCCAGAAGATCGCCCCCTGATCGGCATCGTGGGCCGCTTGCACGAACAAAAGGCACACGGTGATCTGTTCCGTGCGCTGACCGAACTTCCCCAGGTGCGTGACAAAAAATTGAATTGCCTGGTGATCGGCACGGGCGATCTTCAAGACACGCTCAAGCAGCAGGTCAAGGCTCTCGGGCTGGAAGACTGTGTGATTTTCACTGGCATGCGAACCGATGTGCCCCGCCTGGTGGCGGCCATGGATGTGTTCGTGATGTCCTCGCATTGGGAGGGTTTGCCCATTGCCCTGCTGGAGGCGATGGCGAGTTCCAAGGCGGTTCTGTGTACCCGAGTGGGCGGCATTCCCGATGTCGTCATCGACGGGGATAATGGCCTGCTGGTCGAGCCGCGCGACGTGCCGCAATTTGCCAAACGCCTGGACGACTTGCTGCAAGACCCCGCTTTGCGCGCCCGTCTAGGGCAGCGGGCACGGGAAACCGTGATCGCGCGTTTCGACGTCTCGCGAACCGCCGCGGCCTACAACCGTCTCCATCAGCAAGCGCTGGGCCTGTCGTCAGAGCCTCAACCGGCGCGAGTCGCCCCTGCGGAGTAAATCATGCGTCGTCTGCTTGCCACTGCCTTGCTGCCTTACGCCCAGCTTCGCAACACCCTGAGCCCGGGTCTGCGCGTGCTGATGTATCACCGTGTGGCGCATTTGGCCGCCTATGACCAACTCACAGTATCGCCCGCGCGTTTTGCCCAGCAGATGCAAGAGTTGTCTTCGCACAAAGTGGTCAGCCTCGAAGACGGGTTGCGGGCGATTCAGGCCGGGCCCTTGCGCAAGCCGCTGTTCGCCGTGACCTTCGACGACGGCTATCTCGACAACCTGACCGAGGCCTTGCCCATCCTGCAGCGCTATCGTATTCCGGCGACTATTTTTGTGACCACCCAGTTCTGCGATCAGGCGCTCAGCCACCCCCGCTATGGCAGCGAGCCGACCGAGCGGCTGCACCTCAACTGGGACGAAGTGATTGCCCTCGCCCGGTCTCCCGGTATCACCATCGGCTCGCACACCCGCACCCACCCCTACCTGCCAACCATCAGCGATGCGCTGGCGCAACAGGAAATCGCTACCAGCCGAAGCGAAATCGCCGCCCATCTGCAGCAACCCGTTCAGTATTTCTGTTACCCCTCGGGCGATTTGAGCCCGCGCGAACTTCAACTGGTGCGACAAGCCGGTTATGCCGCTGCCGTCAGCGTGGCGCCGGGGGTCAATCGGCGTGATGCCGATTTGTTCCAGCTCAAACGCACCGAAATCACCGACCGCGATGACATGTCGCAATTCCGCCTGAAAATCGCCGGCGCGTTCGATCCGATTCATCGTCTGCTGCATGCGCGTCGCACCCGCCGATTCGCCCAGAAACACCTCAAACCCAGCGCCTCGTTCGAGGCCACAACGCTATGAAAATCCTGTACTTGATGACCGAACCTTTCGGCATCGGCGGCGTGCAATCCGACGTGCTGACCCTGACGGAAGACCTCACCGCCAAGGGCCATATCGTGTATGTGGCCACCACAGACGGCGTGCTGCTCAAAGAGCTGATCGGCAAGGGCGCCATTCATGTCGATATCGACTTTCATTTCAGCGCAGCCTCGCAGTTCGTTCGAGCCCTCAAACAGCTGCGCGAGGTCGTCAAGCGCGAGGGCATCGAACTCGTCGCGCCGCAATCGGTGCGCTCTTCCATGGTGGCCTACGCCGCACTGCGGCTCATGCCCTACGGCTACCGGGTCGCGAGCACGTCTCGCCGCGTACCCATCGTGACCACCATCCACAACATTCACAATCCCAAGAATTTCAAGTGGGCAGGTCGCATCCTGCGGCAAAGTGCAGATTTCATCATTTTCGAGTCGAACTACGAGCGCAACCGACTGCTCGCCAACGGCCTGCCCCCCGAACAGTCCACCGTCATTCACAGCGGCATCGATCTCGATCGATTTTCCACGGCCACCCGCACCGCCGATTTCGCCCGCCAGTACGGGCTGGAACCGGGCAAGCATCTGATTTTCGGCATCGTGGCCCGCCTGTCCGAAGAAAAGGGCCACAACTTTCTGGTCGATGCCTTCGCCAAAGTCGTGCAGCGCAAACCTGAAACCCGCCTGCTGATCGTGGGCGACGGGCCGCTACTCGATCAAACCAAGGCGCAGGTCGCCCGCCTCGGCTTGCAGAACACCGTGATTTTCGCCGGCATGCAGCGCGACATTCCCTCCCACCTCGCCCTGCTCGACGTCTTTGTGCTGTCCTCAACGCGCGAGTCATTCCCGCTGTCCGCGCGTGAAGCCATGGCGGCTGGCCGCTGCGTCATTGCGCCGCGCATCGGCGGCTGCGGCGAAGTGGTCGAAGACGGCGTCACCGGCTTGCTGTTCACCGCGGCAGACGTCGACGATCTGGCTGCAAAAATGCTCACCCTCAGCGAGCGTGACACGGTGGCCGCCATGGGCCGCGCCGGGCGCCAACGCGCGGAACGTCTATTTTCACGCCATGTCTGGGTGGACGGCGACGAAAAGGTTTACCTTGACTGGGCTGGACTGACCTCCCCCTCCACGGCCTCTGTGGCCCTGTCCTGACGCCGTTGAAGCTCACCCTCGAACTCCTGCTGTCTCCCGTCGGGCTGACCGCTTGCGGCCTGGTCTTTCTTTCCCTATTTGTCACCTGGCGCTCGCACCGGTTTTTCACCCGATTTCTGACCTATGCCATTACCGTGCTGTTTCTCTTGGCCAGCATGCCCCTCTTTGCCAATCTTGCTCTAGGCGCACTGGAACGAAAGGCGACGCAGGAGAAAATCTGCTCCCCGCCCCCACCGGGGGCGCTATTCGTCGTGCTCGCGGGCGGCATAGATGGCAACCCCATGCACGCGCAAGACTTCTCGGCCTTGAAAACCGCGAGTTTGAAACGTCTGCTCGCTGCCGTGCAACTGGCGCAGCACACCCCCGACAGCACACTGCTCATCTCCGGCGGATGGGGCAGAACGGTACGCGAGGCCAACTTGATGGGTGCGCTGGCTGTGCAACTCGGCTTTCCGGCCAGCCGAATGATCCTGGACACAACATCTCGAACGACCTTTCAGACGGCCGTCAATATGCGCGAGCGCATCCTCCAGTTTCCGGTCGGCCGCCGCTACCTGGTCACCTCCGCAGACCACATGCCCCGCGCGATGATGGCTTTTGCCCATGAGCGGGTTTCAATCTGCGCCTGGCCGGTAGACTACGAAGCCATTCCGATTCAGGCGCTGGACATGCTGACCCCGCAGATCAGCGCGCTGGACAAGACCACACGCGTCGTACACGAACTTCTCGGCATGCTTTATTACAGGCTGATCAAGTTTCAATGACGCGCCGATTCAGGTGCAGCCCATGACCCCGACAGACCACAACGTCGAAGCTGAAGAAATCGACAAATTCAGTGTCCTCGCCCATCGCTGGTGGGATGAGCACGGCGAGTTTCGCCCCTTGCACCTGCTCAATCCGCACCGCCTACGGTGGATTCAAGACCATGTCGGCCTGGGTGGAAAAGCCGTAGTGGACATCGGCTGTGGGGGCGGCATTCTCTCGGAGTCGATGGCAGCGGCAGGCGCCAAGGTGACCGGCATCGACCTTGCCGATGCCTCGCTGCAAGTCGCGCGCCTACACGCGCTCGATGCCAAGTTCGATATCGATTACCGCCTCGTCAGTGCTGAGCGCCTGGCCACCGAGGCCGCCGGACAATTCGACATCGTCACCTGCATGGAAATGCTTGAGCACGTCCCTGATCCGGCGTCCATCATCCAAGCCAGCGCCGCCTTGGTGCGTCCCGGCGGATGGGTTTTTGTCTCGACCCTCAATCGCAACGCCAAGGCCTATCTGTTCGCCATCCTCGGGGCCGAATACCTGCTGCGGCTCCTCCCCAAAGGCACGCACGACTACGCCAAGTTTCTCCAGCCTTCCGAAATTTCCGCCATGGGCCGACGCTGCGGTCTTGAAACCGCCGACATTGCCGGGCTCGAATTTCAGCCTCTCACCCAGCGCTTCCGCATCACTCACGATCCCAGCGTCAACTATCTCATGGCCTTGCGCCGCCCGCTCTGATGTCGCCCCCCCGCCCTGTCCGCGCCTGCCTATTCGACCTCGACGGCACGCTGGCGGATACCGCCCCCGACCTGGCCGCTGCGCTCAACCGCGTGCGCAGAGACCATCACCTGCCGGAATTGCCGCTGGAACACCTGCGCCCCATGGCCTCTCATGGCGCGCGCGGCTTGCTCGCCGTAGGGATGCAGGTCACGCCCGAAGAGGCTCGGTACGACGCATTGAAAGAAACCTTCCTCGCTTATTACCTCGAGGCGATCCGTGTGCGCACCACCCTGTTCGACGGCGTCGTCCCACTGCTCGAACGCCTGCATCAACTCGCCCTGCCCTGGGGCATTGTCACCAACAAACTCAGCACCTATACCCAGCCCCTGGTCACCCAACTCACCTGGCCGCACCCTCCCGGATGCGTGGTCAGCGGCGATACCGCCGCACGCCCCAAACCCGCACCCGATCCCCTGCTGTACGCCGCCCAAGCGCTTCGCATCGACCCTGCAAGCTGTATCTACGTCGGCGATGACCTTCGAGACATGCAATCCGCCCAAGCCGCTGGAATGCGCGCCATCGCCGCAGCCTACGGCTATTGTGGCCCCAGCGCCCCAGAAAGTTGGGACGCAGATGCGGTCATCCATCACCCCCTTGAATTGCTCACGCTCGACCTCATGTCATGACAGCGGCGAAACAAAACAAGGTCTCGCCGTACAATTAGAAGCCCATGGGGCCGACCCGGTTTCGACGTGGATAGCAAAACAGACAGGTGCATGCCGAGCCCCAGTACGCTCGATAAACCACTGGAAACAAAGTAACTGCGAACGATTCTTCGTACGCCCTCGCCGCTTAACACCGGTGAGCCTCGCAACGGTTGGCCGATGGGCCGGGGTGGCAACACCTGCGAGGTCATACACATTGGCTCGAGTTGAATTTCGCCACGCGATTCAGCCCTAAACTCAGTGGATCGCCCCAAATGAAGCGCGTACACCCGCGTCATAGGGGTTAAAGCCAAATGGCGTTACTAAGCACGTAGATCCTGCTGTGGAGTATTTGCGGACGGGGGTTCAATTCCCCCCGGCTCCACCATTAACACGTTTTCTGCAATTCGTAGAAGTCCAGAAGCCCTAGATAAATCAACGATCTAGGGCTTTTTTTCGTCTGTAGCAGTGCGCTGAAGTTCGTTGACAGCCGGTATCTTCAGACGGTA
>Ga0315298_1001894_pt1 | contig 37135 bp, 35 predicted proteins | sample WHS_1_MG_FD_203077 | JGI IMG/M metagenome (GOLD analysis project Ga0315298, IMG submission 203077) | Extremophilic microbial mat communities from Washburn Hot Springs, YNP, Wyoming, USA - WHS_1_MG | ecosystem: Environmental > Aquatic > Thermal springs > Hot (42-90C) | place: USA: Wyoming...
AGGAGCTCAAGAACATCCTGAAAAACATGGGGCTCATGAAATAAGATGAAGGTTTTCTTGCCCTATCAGGGGCACGGCGCTTCGCGGAGACATCGAAGAGATCGGAGGAAAATATGGGTTGGGCTGGGATAAGAAGGAGGATTTTGGCAGGGGAATGTGTCTATGGGATGATGATTCGGCTCTCACGGGACCCGGGAGCGCCCTGTCTCTTCGCAGCCGCAGGGTACGACTTCTGTTTCATCGACATGGAGCACGGCTGTTACAACATGGAGACGGTGGCCGATTTGATCCGGGGGGCGAAGTCGGCCGGGATTGCGCCCCTGATCCGCGTCCCCCGCCTCGAGACGTTCTTTATTTCAAGGGTTCTCGATGCAGGAGCCGAAGGGGTCATGGTTCCTATGACCTCCACGAGACAAGAGGCCGAGGCCATTGTTCGTTTTGGGAAGTACGCTCCCATGGGGCAGCGGGGGTTTGGTTCCCAGGCCGGGATGACCGACTTTCGACCGCGAAAGGCCCCGGATTATATGAAAGAGGCAAATGAGAACACCCTGCTCATCGCGCAGATCGAGACCCAAGAGGCCATCCGAAACATCGATGAGATTTTGAGTGTGGAAGGGATCGACGTGGGTCTGATCGGGCCAAACGATCTTTCCATCTCCCTTGGAATTCCCGATCAACTCAGCTCCGATACGATCCAAGAGGCCATCGGTAAAGTTGTTGAGTCCGCCAAACGGCATGGAAAGGCTTCAGGCATTCACATCGGCAACACGGAGGCGATCAAGAAATGGAGGGCCAAAGGCATGACCGTTTTGGCCTGCTCTACGGACACGGCCTTCATGTTCAATGCTGCCAGGGCTACGCTGGAGCAAATGAAAGGGGTATAAGACATGGGTTGGCTTGAATTTCTTCGCGAAAGGAGGAGGGCGCTATGAGAAAGAGGGTTGCTTGGTTTACGATGGGGTTTTTCTTCGTGGTTCTTCTGGGGAGCGGGGTGTCCATGGCGCAGACGAAGCCGATCGTCTTGAAGCTCGCGGAAACCCATCCCCAAGATTATCCGATCACCAAGGGAGACTATGAGTTCGCAAGGCTTGTCAAGGAGCGAAGCAATGGAAGAATTATCGTCGAGGTTTACCATAGCAAGCAGTTAGGGGAGGAGAGGGCGGTCATCGAACAGGTCCAATTGGGGGCCATCGATATGACCCGTGTGAGCATCTCCGCGGTCTCTGCTTTCGTAAGAGAGCTCGATGCCTTTCAGCTTCCCTATCTCTATCGAAATGCCGATCATATGTGGAAGGTCCTAAACGGGCCTATTGGCGAGGAGATTCTGAAGAAGCACGAGGCCTATAATTTCGTCGGTCTGGGGTGGTTTGAGGCGGGCTCCCGAAATTTCTACACCAAGAGACCCGTCAAAACCGTTAGTGATCTGAAGGGCATGAAGATTCGGGTCCAGCAGGCCCCGCTTATGGTAGCAATGGTCCAGGCCCTTGGAGCGGTGGCCACACCTTTGCCCTTTGGCGAGGTTTACTCAGCCCTTCAGACCGGTGTGGTCGATGGCGCGGAGAACAACTGGCCGAGCTATCTTTCCACAAGCCATTACGAGGTGGCGAAGTACTTTATCGTCGATGAACACACAAGGGTGCCGGAGATCACCGTGGCAAGCAAAAAGGTTTTGGACAGGCTTTCAAAAGAGGATCGTGCCCTTCTCGTCCAAGCCATGAGGGATGCCCAGCCGTACCAGTGCAAACTCTGGGTGGAGTACGAAAAGGTAGCGGAAAAGGCGGTCCGCGACAGGGGCTGCGTTATTACGGAAGTCAGCCCGGCTGAAAAGCAGAAGTTCATGGACGCCATGAAACCTGTTTACGACAAACAACCCCCGGAAATCATGGCCGTCGTCAACAAGATCCGGGCTGTGAAGTAGAGTATGAGATCAGACCCAAGGGGCCTTGGGGCCCCTGAATGAGCGGGGCCCCAAGACCGTCATGATCGGCCAGTTCTTCGGACCTTCCATATCTCACCCTAAGTTTCTGTTGCTCGCGCACAAAAAAAACCGATCGACATCTGTACCGCTATCCTTGGCTTCCCGAAGGGTTGCATTATACGCCGACATGTCGTATTCTGCGTATAAGTACGACCGAGGAAAGAACCATGGAGCGGATGCCCGTTGAGATTCAAACCCTCTATGCAGAGCTTCTGGAGCGACTGTCTTACCTGGAGGCACGCAGGTCCATCGGCTCGTTATCGGGAAGTTTCGTGACCAAGGTAGTGAATGGGGTTATCTATTACTACTTTCAGTACTCCGTTCCAGGGGGTGGGAAACAACAGATCTATATCGGAAGAAAAGAGAAGGTATTGGATAAGATCGTTGAAAGATACCGAGAGGCCAGAAAAAGTTTTGAGGAGGAAGTTTCTGGTATCGAACGGCTCTGTGCCCTTCTTCGGGCAGGGGGCGCCATGACTATGGATTCTCCGTCTGCCCGAGTCCTCAAGGCCCTTGCCGATGGAGGGGTCTTTCGTCTGAACGGCGTCCTTATCGGTACCCACGCTTTCTTGGTTCTCGGAAACCTTCTGGGTGTCCGATGGACGGGTGCCTCCATGCGCACCCAAGATATTGATATCGCAACAGAAACGACGATCAGCATTGCTATTCCGGGTCTACGGGCAGATGTCCCAAGCATCCTTGAAGCTCTGGAAATGGGTTTTCTCCCTGTGCCAAAGCTCAATCCTCGACATCCGTCCACATCCTTTATGGTCCGTGGAAAGGGGCTTCGGGTGGACCTTTTGACACCGCTTCGGGGCAGCCAAGGGAAGGGACCCCTCTGGATCCCCCGGCTGAATGCCGCTGCCCAACCCCTCCGCTTCCTCGATTTCTTGATAACCCAGCCGGTTCGGGGAGTTGTGATCGATGGTGACGGGATCCTGGTCAATGTTCCGGAGCCCGCAAGATTTGCACTCCATAAGCTCATTGTCGCGGGAGAGCGCGGTGTTGCGATGCATACGAGACGGGAAAAAGACCTTCGCCAAGCTGGACAGGTTTTCTTGGCGCTCATAGAGGAACATCCCGAGGATTTGAGGATCGCCTGGGAGGAGACCAAGAAGCGTGGCAAAGGGTGGACCAGGCGGATTCGGGAGGCCGCGTCTGCTTTGCGGAAAATGGACCCTCTTGTCGGAGAACGGGTTTCGACCTTCTTGTCAAGTTTGCGCTAATCGCATTTTGCGTCCTTCGAAGAAGAATAGTTTGCGATATTCTGTAACAATGAAGGGATGAATAGGACCCGGATTTCTTCTGGGCCCCCCTCCCCTCGATATACCCTTATCTCCCGGGCATGAGCAGGTTGGGGAGGGTGAGGGTAATCGCGGGAATGTAGGTGACAAGCATGAGCGTCAAGAACATGGAGATGTAAAAGGGAAGGCACCCCTTCGCCGCCCGCTCGATGGGGATTTTTCCGACCGCGCTTCCCACAAAAAGGGCAGAGCCAACGGGAGGCGTGCAGAGGCCTATGGAAAGATTCAAGAGCAGCATGATCCCGAAGTGGATCGGGTCCATGCCCATCTTCAGGACGAGGACTGGAAAAAGGATGGGGGTGCAGATCAGGATCAAAGGAGCCATATCCATGATGCAACCCAAGCCGAGAAGCATAAAATTCACGAGCAACAGCAACAGGTAGTAGTTGTTTGTGATCGAAAGGAGCCACTCCGTGGCGAGCCTCGGAACCTGGAGCCTGGAAAGTAGATATCCATAAGCGCTGGCCGCAGCGATCAGGCTCATCACAATGGCGAGGGTCTTCAAGGAAGCGTAGAGAATCTTGACAAACCTGGCCAGAGGGGCCTCCCGGTAGACGAAGAAGGTGATAATGAAGGCATAGAGAACGGCAAAGGCCGCGGCCTCGGTAGCCGTGAAGATGCCGATGATCACCCCCCCTACGACAATGAGTGCCGTACAGAGGGCGAGGAGGCCGTCGAGAAAGATGAATAGTCCTTCTCTGAAGGAATAGCCTTTTCCCCTCGGGTATTTTTTTCGTATGGCGATGCCGAGGGAGATGATGAGCATCATGACGCCCATCAGGATCCCTGGAATATATCCCCCCAAGAAGAGTTTCCCGACGGATACAACCAAGAGCTGCCCCCCTGCGAGCTGAGAGGCCGTGCCGACGGCAAAGGCATAGATGATCATGTTATGACTTGGAGGAATGATGATCCCCTGGCACGCCGAACAGACGGTCAATCCTACGGAAAATTCCGGATCATAACCCTGTTTTTTCATCATGGGGATGACGATCGAACCAAGGGATGAGACGTCGGCGACAGCCGATCCGGAGATGCCGCCAAAGAACATGCTGTCGAGGACATTGACGAGGGCCAAGCCTCCTGGAAGCCTTCCGACGAAGAGATTGGCCAGATTGACGATCTTCTGGGCGATCCCTCCCTCGTTCATGATCTCTCCCATGATAATGAAAAAAGGGATGGCGAGGAGGGAGAAATTCATGACGCCGTCGGCCATGACCTTGACGATCGCCTCCAGAGGAAGATTGAGATAGATGCCGGTGACAATGGCTGAGGTGGCCAGGCAAAAGGTGATCGGCACACGGAGCAGAACCAGGACCGCAAAGATGCTCAGCAAGAGCGTGATGCCCAAGGAGTCGACAATCATTTCTTCTCTCCCACCGCCATGAGGACTCGATCCAGATCGTCATCCCCTTTTTCAATCCCGAGAAGGCCCATCAGGGAGTCGAAGAAGATCAAGAAGCCCGCCAAGGGGATCATGATAAACTGAAGGAATGCAGGAAGCTTGGGTATCGAGGCAATGCTTCCCTTGATCCCCAGGATGAGCAGGATTCCGTAGTAGCAGAGGACAAAACCGATGACCGTAAGAATCAGATATTTCAGTTTACGCAAGAAGGTTGTGATCCAAGGAGGCGATCTCTTGGGAAGGATGTCGACGTGAATGTGGAGGTCGAGTTTAACGCCGATGGCCATACTGAGAAAGGTGAAGGCGGTCATGAGGACATTGCTCGAAATTTCCTCCATCCACGAGATTCCCGAGGCAAAGAAATATCGCATGATGACATTGGTGGAGATGATGACCAGTTGAAACGCCAGACAGACACAGGCCAAAAGGGCGCTGGCGAGGTGGAGGATGTAGAAGAAGGATCGGATCTTCATGGGCGAATCCCCCTCGGGTCATGCCCCCTTGCCGAGCATCGGCAGAGCGCGCTTTGCCAATTGGATGGCCAGGCCCCAGGGATCCCGGAGCATCACGAGATGGGTTCCGTCGGCGAGACGGGTTTCTTCGACAAGGGTAGCCCCGGCCGAAAGGAGCCTCTCTTTGTCCTTCTCAGGATCGGCTGAGACAAAGGCCAGGTGAAGGAGAAGGGGATTCATGGAAGGGTAGGGCGGAACCTCATTGGGAGGGTTTTTGTAGATCTCGATCATCATGGTTCCGGCCGCCTCACGTAGAAAATGGGTGAAAGGCGGATCGCTCATGGCCTTGACCACCTGAAAGTCGAGGTGATCCCGATACCACGCGGCCACCGCAAGGGGATCTGAGACATTGAGGGCCACATGCTCCATCTTCATCGAATTGCTCCTCCTTTCCACGCTATCCTTACCACAATCCTAAAAAGGCGTCAAGGCAACCCAAGACCGCTTCGAGCCGCCAATCCCTTCTCCTTTGACGGAATGAGGGAGGGGCACAGAACTGGGAAGAAGCCGCTACAGATTCGGTGAGAACTCTCTTCCAAGAAAGCGGTGGAGCAGAAAGAGGGGAGCGATCACCGAGACGATGAGAATGGTTCCATAAGCCGAAGCGGGCCCGAAGTCTCCGCTTCCGATGTATTGGAAGATTTGAACCGTCATGGTGGCCCAAGGACCGTAGTAAAGGACGATCGTCGAGCTCAGTTCAGCGAGGGTGGTGACCCACATCATGATGGCCCCTGCGGCGATTCCGGGAAGCATGACAGGAACAACCACCTTCAAAAAGGACCGTACGGGCGGCACGCCCAGGTTGATCGACGCCTCCTCCACCGATGCATCGATCTGTTGAAGGATAGAGGAGGTCGTTTTAACCGAAAAGGGAACCTTCCTGATAAAATAGGCCAAGACCAAGATCATCCAGGTTCCCGTGAGAACGATCCTTCCTTTATTGTAGGTGGACGCGAGGGCAATGCCCAAAACCGTTCCGGCGACGATAAGAGGCAGGATCATGAGGAGATCGAGAACGTAAGTTGCGGGTCCTTTCTTTCGGACCACGAGATAACTTACCGCCAGGCCAAAAACGATTCCGATCAGGGTTGCGACGGTCGAGAGGAAGAAGGAATTGAAGATCGGCCGCGGGGCGATTCGAATCGCCTGGCCTAAGTTCTTGAGGCTGAGTTGCCCGAAGTACATGACAGGGCCCTCGGTTCTGGTCACCGAAGAGACGAGAACGACCAGAAAAGGAGCCAGGGCCAGAAAAACAATGGAAAAACAGAAAACGGACATGCAGAGCGTGGAAAAAGGGCTTACCTTTTTCACCTCCGGAGGCCTCAGGGATGACATGGCGTAGTTCTTCCTCTCGACCCAATATTTCTGGCCGAAGGTGAGAAACAGGGTTACCACGATGAGGATCATGCTGAGGGCTCCGGCCATCGAAGGATTTCCACCCATTTCGCTGATAAACTCGTTATAGGCCTGCACCGCCAGGACTCGATAGTCTTCTCCAATCAGTTGGGGGACACCGAAGTTTTCGATGGACATATAGAAGACGACCAGAGCTCCCGCTAAGATAGAAGGAAGGATGATGGGGAGGGTCACGCTCCGGAAGACGTGCCACGGCGAGGCCCCGAGGTTTGCGGCCGATTCTTCGAGGGACTTGTCGATCGAATGGAGAGCCGCCTCAACCATCAGGAAGACGAAAGGGAAGAAGTGAAGGGTAAAAACGAGGACGATGCCCTGCCATCCGTAAATGGAAGGAAGGCTGATGCCCACCGTTTTCGCCAGGTTGGAGAGCCATCCATTTCGTCCCAGCAGGAGGATCCAGGCCTCTGCCCCGATAAAGGTCGGAAGGATAAGGGGAAGGGTGGCAAGGGTTTTCAGCAGCGATTTTCCGGGAAGCACGTAACGGGAGTTGAAGAAACCAAACGGGACCCCGATGGCCAGACTCAGCAGCGTCGCGAGAAAGCTCACCCAGAGGCTGTTTCGCAGGCACCTCAGATAGAAAGGAAGTCGAAAGATCTTTTCGTAGTTTTCCAGCGAGAACTTCCCTTCTTCCGGGTCAAGAAAGCTTGCAAAGAAGATGGAAAGCATCGGGTAGATGACCAGGAAGAAGAGGACGGCCAGAACCGAAAGGAGGATGAGGTTCCAGAGGGTGAAGTAGCGCTTCATGGATCGGATCCATCAGGGATAACGACCGGACGATCCGGGTCGAACCAGAAATGAAGGGTCTCGCCTTCCTTCTTTACCTCGTAGGGTTGGGGATCTTGCACCTCAACCGTGAGGATCTGATCATCGAAGGCTCGAATCCGGTACTTGACCATAAACCCCACAAAGGTCGAGGTGATCACTTGGCCGCTGAAAAGGTTCGCGCGGTCTTCATAAGGAGGTTTGGCAATCTTGATCCATTCGGGCCGAAGAAGGATCGTCACCTTTTTCTCCGAGGGTTTTCTCACCGCTCGGACGAAGATGCGATGGCCCTTGAGGTCGCCTTCGAGAAGGGAGGAGGCTGACTCGTAGCCGGTCAAGTCGATTTCGATGAGGTTACTCGTTCCCGTGAACTCGGCTACAAAGCGGTTCCGGGGCCGAAAGTAGATCTCCGAAGGCGTTCCAATCTGCTCGATCCGTCCCTGGTTGAAAATGGCAATATGATCCGAAACCGCCATGGCCTCTTCCTGATCGTGGGTCACATAGAGGGTCGTGATGGCGAGCTCCTTTTGGATCCTTCGGATCTCGTCGCGCATCGCCACGCGAAGTTTGGCATCGAGGTTCGAAAGGGGCTCGTCCATGAGCAGGACACGAGGACGAATGACCAAAGCCCGGGCAAGGGCGACCCGTTGCTGTTGGCCACCACTCAATTGGGTAGGATAACGCTGGCTCAGAGCACTGAGCTGGACCAGGTCGAGAGCCTGTCCGACTCGTGATCGGATCTCCGCGGCGTCGATCTTTCTCGCCTTAAGCCCGTAGGCCACATTGTCAAATACGGTCAGATGGGGAAAGAGGGCATAGTTCTGAAAAACCATGCCCGTCTCTCGCCTGTGAGGAGGGAGATGATTGATCCTTTGATCTCCGAAGAAGATCTCGCCCCGCTCAGGAACCGCAAACCCCGCGACGACCCGAAGGAGTGTGGTTTTACCACAGCCGCTCGGTCCGAGCAAGGTGAAAAAGTCGCCCTCCTCGATCAAAAGGTTGACCCCGTCCAAGGCCTTGAGCGATCCATAGGTCTTGGTAATGTTCTTCAACCTTACGCGCATGCTGCCGCCCTAATCACTTTGAGAGGATGATCTCCTTCCACTGTTTGAGGATTTCCTTCTCGAGGGCTTTGGCCTCGACAGGGTCGAACTCCTTCAGCAGCTTAATCTCGCTCATCCTGGGGAGGTGCACCGAAGCGACCACATCGGGGCGGGCCGGCCTACGGTAAAACTTTTCAAAGATCTCCTTTTCCACCTCTTGGGAGAGGAGGTAGTCGAAGAACATCTTTGCCTCTTCGGGGTGTTTACAGCCCTTGATGAGAGCAGCCCCTTCTGGAGCGGCGAAGGCGCCATCTTGGGGATAGATGATCCCGACCTCTTTCGAGCCGCCGGCGACGTAACGATATGCTGCGTACTCCATAGTGAGGCCGATAGGATATTCGCCCTCAGCCGTTCCCTTGTAGATCAAACTTGAGCTGTCCAGGACCTTGGCATTGGCAATGAGCTTCTTCAACCCGTCCCAGCCGTAGAGCTTGTAAAGCCCATAAACCTGGGCATAGGAAGAGCCCGATTTTTCGGGGCTTGCCATGACGATCTTTCCCTTCCACTTCGGGTTGAAAAGGTCTGACCAGGTTTGCGGTTTCTCCTGTTCGCTCACGAGCTTCTTGTTGTACATGATGATCATGATGTGGACATTGGTGGCCGTCCAGAGGGCATCTTTCTCGACGTACTGAGGAGGAAGAACCTTCGATTCTGGAGAACGGTAAGGAGCGAAAAACTTTTTGGCTCCGTCGAGAACGGCGACATCTCCGCTCCAGAAGAGGTCGCCCAGAGGGTTGTCCTTTTCGGCCTGAACCCGTTTCATGGCCTCTCCCGTACCCATCCGAACAGCAGAGACCTTAATGCCCGATTTCTTCTCAAACCCTTGGGATACCATGTCGATGAGATCGGACTGGTTCGATGAATAGAGAACCACCTCCCGCGCCCAAGCCCACGGTGAGGCCTCGAATACGAAAAAAACCATGCTGAGAACCATTCCCCATGTCTGAAATGCCTTTTTCATCTCTCGTCTCCTTCTTGTCGATGGGTGGATTCGGGGCTCCTCTTCAGAGCTGAACCTTGACGCTAAATTTATGAGATTTGCGGGAAAAAGTCAACGTGGCAAGAAGCGCTCTGAAAAGGGCAAGAAGCGGGCAGGGCTGCCCGGTGAAAACCGGTATCCACAACAAAGGTCGTATACAAGGGACTTCGCACACATGTCAAGAAGACCCGCCTGACAGCGCCTCCAGGACGACCTCTCGGGGGCATCGCAATGGGACGGACGGGCCCAGTATGTCTCGTGCTATGTTTGACACGGAACTATTCGCGGCTTTCGGGTTGTGGAGGCGTCGAAAGGGGCTTGGAGGGTTTGGAGGGTTCGCAGGGGAAGACCAAGAGATAGAGGTCCCTCACTGTGTAGGCGATCATGATGGCTCCAGCTATCGGAAGAGATAGGTACCAGAGCGTTTTGGGGTACTCAAAGATCGGCGAGCGGTCCGTAGCCTGAAGGGCGAGTCGTAATCCCTCCATCGTGAAGACAAAGAAGAAGGCCAAAGAAAGAAAACCGAGGATGATTTCGAGGATTCGTCCTCCCCTCGATCCAGCCAGCCAGTTGGGGATGACCTCCACACGGAAATGAGCTCTCTTTCGCCAGAGCTCTGCCGAGCAAAGAAAGACCATCCAGGCAAAGGCGAACTCGACGATCTCGTCTGTCCACCCCATGGACGTAATGGGAACGAATCGCACAAAGACGACTGCAGCAATGATGACGAGTAGAGTCACGAAGCAGCTCATCGCTGCCCATCTCAAAACAGCGGCCAGCCCGCGATCGATTCTTCGAAGTGTCTTCCATGTCCCAGTGTTATTTTTCATCGCGCCCCCATCAAGAGGTTCGGAAGCCAGGTCGCAAACCCTGGAACGTACGTGATGAGGCCCAATACGATCATCAAGGCGATCAGATGCCATCGGAGCTCGTGGGCCAAATCCCAGAGGGGGATTCTGCCGATACTCGACATGGTATAAAGAACCATTCCCACCGGCGGCGTCAAGAGGCCGATCATGGAGTTGAGCGTCATGATCAGGCCGAAATGAACGGGATCGATACCGAGCTTTGTGATCACCGGTACAAAAACCGGAATCGTGAGAAGGAGAACGGAAATACCTTCCATGAAACAACCGAGCACAAGGAGGATGAAATTGATGATGAGCAGCACGATCCAAGGATTTCCACTAAGGGCCAGAAGGCCTTTGATCACCGTTTCAGGAACCCGCTGGTGGATGAGAAGCCATCCAAAGATGCCGGCCGCGGAGATGATGAAAAGAACCCGGACGGAGGCTTCGAGGGTCTCCCATAGAATCCGTGGAAGATCTTTCCATTTGACTTCTCTGTAGATCAACACGGTGAGGATGAGGGCGTACACCGTCGCTCCCACAGAGGCTTCAGTGGGAGTAAAAATTCCGCTCACCATGCCTCCGATGATGATCACCGGTGTGAAAACGGCGGAGAGGGCCCCTAAGACGCTATCCAAGAGTTCTCGGAGCGTCGCCCTTCGTTCCCGAGGGTAACCTCTACGGCCCGAAACCACATATACGATCATCATCAAAGCGATGCCCATCAAAAAACCAGGGAGGAACCCTCCCAAGAAAAGCCGGCCTACTGACGTGCCGGTGATGCTTCCATAGATGACCAAAGGGATGCTGGGGGGGATGACTGTGAAGGGGAAAGACGCAACCGGGTGGGTTTTCGATGAAGCTGATGAGGGCGTTTTGTCCCGTGACCATGCGGCTTCGCGATTTCTCGGTGAGCATGATGAGGGGAAGATCCTGGATGTGATGAAAATATTTCGATTTCTTCTCTGCCATGTGTCCCTCCTTTTGGGTTTGTGTCAGAAGAGTTTGAAGCGGCCGTCAAACTCAGGTTGAACCGTGACCTGAGTAAAGACCCGATCCTTCTCCTCTCGAATAGCGGCCATCATCCATAGAAACCCTGTTACGGTTCCCGGGCTGGCGACGTTATAGTGGTAGCCTCTCTTGATCGCCACCGCGTCGCCTTCCCAAACAGGCACGACCATCTCCATGTCTTTGTAGTCCCAATAGTTGAGGTGGATGCTGAAATTGGGGTAGGGCATGTCGATGTAAAGGTAGATCTCCTCTTTTTCCTTCGAGTGATCGTGGGGAGGCCAGCTTGTCCAGTTCCCGTCCTTGCTGAAGGTCACACCGGCAAGGAGGCGTGCTGCCTGGACATTGTTCTCCCCGATGAGGGTGTGAAGGGTTCTCGCGTAGGGTTCAAAACCAGCCTTTCGAACCAAATTGGGGTCCTTCAACACCTCATCGAATCGGACGAATTGGACCGGGTATTTCCTGCTTGCCGGCGCGGCGCATTCCGCCAGATCGAAGGGGCCTTGGGATGAAACCTCGACACTGCTCTCTCTCGGCACGTAGAGGGCGTCGTATTTCTTCAGGTCGTAACTTCGTCCCTCCAAACCGATTGTCCCGGTTCCGTTCAGGCACACAAAGGCGATCTCTTCGTCTTCTGTATCGATGGTTACAGAGCCTCCGGTTCCGGAAAAGATCACTCGACCGTACCGCAGAAATTCGAGCCCCGTGTTATATTGGTGGATAATCCGTTTCCTTCCCTGAACCTGGTGTGTCGCCCGAAACAACCATGCATCCGCCATCTTCGCCCTCCTTTTGAAACCTTGAACTTTGAACCGTGAACTTTGAACCCTCAACTCTGAACCATGAACTTTGAACGCTGAACTTTGAACCGTGAAGCCTGAACGCTGAACCATGAACTTTGAACCATAAACCTTGAACTTTGAACCATGAACTTTGAACCTTTACTTTTTTCATCTGGGGGCTACATGGCCAGCCAGCCGCCATCGACAAAGATCGTCTGTCCTGTGATGTAATCGGAGGCATCCGAGGCCAGAAAGATAGCGGCTCCCACCAGATCTTCCGGGTCGGCCCATCGCCCCAAAGGGATTCGGCTAAGGATTTCCGCATGGCGCTCCTTATCCTGTTGAAGGGCTGCGGTCAGCTCTGTCTTGACCCAACCCGGCCCGATGGCATTGACCAGGATGTTATACTTCGCCCAGTCGTTCGCCATCGTCTTGGTCACCTGCGCCAATCCCCCTTTGCTCGCGGCGTAAGCAGGCACCCTTTTCCCGCCCTGTACTGCGATGAGGGAAGAGGTGTTGATGATCTTTCCCTTCCTTTTCTGGGCAATCATGACCCGGGCGACCGCCTGAGCCAGAAAAAAAGGTCCCTTCAGGTTGACGTTGATCACCTCATCCCAATCCTGCTCCGAAAAGTCTTCGGACGGAGCGCGGCGAATGGTCCCCGCATTGTTGAAGAGAAAATCGATCTTGCCGAACTGTTTCAGGGTGTGATCGACGACGGCCCGGATATCTTCCATCTTCGACACGTCGGCTCGTAGCGGTATAATGGGTCCGCCGAATGGCTCCATCTCCCTAACGGCCTGCTCCAGTCGTTCCTGCCGCCGTCCAACGAGGACGATCTCCGCCCCCGCCTTCACCAGGCCGGTTGCAATGGCCTTACCGATACCCGATCCCCCACCGGTCACGATCCCACTCTTCCCTTTCAGCGAGAACATCTGAAGAACCATCTTTCCCTCCTTGGATCCGTTTCTTGCTCAATCCACTTTTTCTTTTTCGGCTCTGGCGCCTTCTTCTCCCTCCCTTTGCATGGCTTTCCTGATACGGAAATAGGAGGTGATCATAACAAAGAGGCCGACGCCGATGAAGGCGGCGCTGACCGGCCTCGTGATGAAGATCAGTGGATCGCCATGGGAGATCATCGGAGATCTCCTCCCGAATGGATTGAGCTCGGCCAATAGCGCCGCCCCTTTGCAAAACGATTTCGGTCACCTCCCCTCTCTCGATGGTCTATGTTTCGACCAGGTTAGCTCAGGGTTCGAGGTCCATTACAGGGAGTAAGACCCGTAGAAAGGGCTCCGGCTGTACCCCATTTTCGAGGAGATCAAGGCGCCCGCCTCCACGACTTGGCGAATAAACTCTCCTTCCTGGGGGGTGCCAATCTTCCGCTGGGGGCCCGAGATGCTCAGCGCCGCGATCACTTCGGCCTCATGGTTTCGAATGGGTGCGGCGATGCACTCCACATCGTCTTCGATCTCCCGGCAGTCGAAGGCATATCCCCTTTTTCGAACCTGCCTGAGCTCGTCAAGGAGCTTCTGCTTTGAGGTGATCGTTCGCGGTGTCATTCGAACCAACTTCACCTTTCGGAGGATTCTCGAAAGCTCCTCCTCCGAGCGAAAGGCGAGGAGGGCCTTCCCCAAGGCAGTGCAGTAGACCGGCGACCTTTGCCCGATCTTCGACATGACTCCCAAAGTGCGAGGCGAATCCACCTTGTCCAGGTAAACGATCTCTGTGTCGCTGAGAACGGCGAGATGAACCGTCTCCTGAACCTTCTGGGCCAGTTCCGCCATGATGGGCCTGGCCACCTGGATGAGGTCCGTCTGCCTGAGATAGGCGTTCCCGAGCTCGAAGGCTCCAAGACCAAGAGCATAGGCTCCCGTTGAAACATCCTTCTCGACCAGACCTGCCTCTTCGAGGGAGAGGAGGATTCGGTAGGTCGTACTCCGATCCAGCCCCAATTGGCGGGCCAGCTCGCTAATCTTGAGCTGTCTTTTCTCGGTCGAAAACGTCTTTAAAATCCGGCTCGCCCGAAGGATGGAGTTGATCAGGTATTGATCCTTTTTGGTCATGGCTGTTTCACTATTACAACAAACGATGTAATATTGTATCAATCTATACAACCCTTTAAAACTTTTGTCAAGAGGGATTTCTCTCCCAGATCCCGATCTGAAAACCGAGAGCCTCTTGCCGTCCAGTCATTAGGAACACTTGCAAATGGGGGGCATTCTTGTCTTTTAAAAGGCGAGATTGCTTCGGTTCCCTCGCAATGACAATTACTATTAGTATGCTCACATTGGTCTGGACAAACAAAAGGAAAAAGAATCTTCCTCTCCCCTTGGGGAGAAGATCGAGGTGAGGGGGCAATTTCAAGGGAACACCCTCACCCCAGCCCTCTCCCGCCAAGGCGGGAGAGGGAGATGTCTGTCATTTCTATTTTGAGAAGATTAATAACTTGGGGTTTGGGGAACGATCTCCCTTGACTTTCGGGCTCGGACTATCCTATATTTCATGTGAAATTTTGGACAGGCATGATGAGGTCGGCGATCGGAGGAGGTGATGGAGGACAGCAAAGGATGGTTTGAGTTTGGTCGGCTTGGCGAGAGGATCGAGAGGAGTGGAACTCATTGAAGGAAAGGGGGATATGCCGATGAAAAGCATCAAGGGGTTGAGAACGTTTGCGGTCATTTTGGTCGTCCTTTCGTTTGTAGCGACGGGATTTGCCTTCGACAAGGTGAAATTCGCGGCGATTTCGGACCCTCACATTTCCATCCCGCAGCAGAAAGGGGTAAGCGATGGGTATAAGCTGGGCTTGAAAACGGTGATGCTCACCGAAGCTGCGGTCGCGGAGATCAACAAGATTCCTGATCTCAACTTTGTCCTCGTTGCGGGGGATCTGACCCAGGATGCCGAGCCGTGGAACATCGATGAGCTCCGGAGGATTCTCGACGGACTGAATGTTCCGTATTATGTTACCTTGGGGAACCACGATTTAAGCCTGGTCCCTCACGAGAAAAAAGACCAGCCCATGAGCCTTTCGAAGTACACCGTAGCGGGGGCGTTCATTGGGCGATCGGGAGGGATGGTCCCCGGTATGACCTATTACAGCCACGAAGTGGCCAAAGACCTCGTTTTAGTCACTCTTGACACCTCGAGAGCCCAGGTTTTCGTCCCGGAAGCGGGTTTAAATGACTTCGGGGGAAAGATCCACACTGGACAGATGAGATGGTTGGAGTCGGTTTTGAAACAAAACCAGAACAAAACAATCATGATCCTTACCCATCATAGCCTGGTCCCATGGCACGATGGGGACAGGACGAACCATAACTATTGGAGGTGGTTTTGGATCGACAACGCAGAAGAGGTTCGGGCGTTGCTGAAGAAGTATGGGGTGAAGCTAGTGTTTTCTGGCCATCGCCACATCTCCACCCGATACCAGCATGTCGATGATATCTACCATTTCATCACGCCTGCTCTTTCCACCTATCCCATGAGGTACACTGTTTATGAGATGACACCGAAAACGATCAAATACGAGGTGAAGGATGTGCCCGCTCCGGCGGAGGTTTGGGAGTTGGCGAGGAAGAATTTCTTGGCCAACAAGTGGTGGAGAGGTCCCGATCATCCCGAGACGCCCGAGGGGAACAAGAAATACCTCGAATTCTATGAAAGCAACTGGACTACAAAAGGTGAGGTCACCTTCAAGTGAACCTTACCCCTCCATGGAGCGAGCCGAAGAGGATGGGCGTTGGCCGGGGAACCCAGGTGGTGCGTGGTGGCCCTCCGCGGTAAGCCGCGAGGGCTTGCCCTACAGAAAAGAATCCGAAGGCTGATGGCTGAGGGCCGAATTCTGGATCGCCTATCGCCATGGAATGGATTTTCTTCTTGAAAAAGCGCTCCATGGGGGGCAAAATGCGGGAAGTTCGTTTCCCTTGAATGATGCCATATCAAATCGTTCACAGAAAGGAGCTGCAGATGAAATCGACCGCTTATTGGAAAAAAGTCGTTCTTGGCTTTTTCGCTTTTTCGTTCCTCTTGCTTATGGTCGCTTACGAGGGGCACACGGCTGAGAAGGTCGGATGGGTCGGACCGGTCTACAAAGAGCTTTCGGACAGTTTAATGAAAGGCTTCAAGGAGTATTACAAGAAGACCTACGGCAAAGAGATCGAAATCACCTTTGTGCGGCCAGGCGGATGGCCTGTATGCGTTGATAAGGTCCGTGCCTGGAAGGGTAAACCCGACGCCGATGTTTTCCTGGGCGCGGGCGCTCCTGCCTTCGAGGTGCTGGATAAAGAGGGTTTCCTCGTCCCCTACAAGCCCAAAGATTGGGACAAGGTACCTGCCCAGTGGGGAGGCATGAAGGTGAAGGACGAAAAGATGATGTGGACCTGCTTTGCACCGTGGATTGTCACCAACCTCTATAATGAAAGGGTGTTGAAGGCCTTGAAGTTGCCTGTTCCCAAAACCTGGAAGGATTTACTCAACCCGATCTACAGGGAATATATCGTTCAAACCCTGCCTTATGCGTCTGGGACCCAACATGAGGTGATCGAAATTCATCTCCAGAGCTTTGGGGAAAAGGAGGGCTGGGCTTATAACCGCTTGCTCGCAGCTCAGCTTGCGAGGTTCTCAACCGGAAGTGTCGACACGACCCACATGGTGAGCCGGGGCGAAGTTCCCATTGGCATTGCTCAGCCCCAAATGAATGCGATGAGCGCACGGGCCGATGGCTATCCCGTGAGGGACCTCCTCCCTGACAAAACGATCCTCGTTCCAGAGGCCGTCGGTTTGTTGAAGAACGCGCCTCACGAAGCCAACGGGAAGATCTTCCTGGATTGGTTGTTCAGCATGGAAGGCCAAAAATACGTGCTGGAGGGCCGTTACTTTCCGGCGAGAACGGATATCAAATTCTCGGTTTGGGAAAAGGAAGGCGTGGCCATGGCCAAGCATGCCAAGGATGCCTTGGGAGTGGACTCCTTTTGGGATCTGAAGGTCGGGTTCATCGACTACAATTTGGAGCTTGCCACAAAGCGATGGGACGAGGTCAACCGATACTACGAACTCGAGATCTACCGCAAATGGAGGGAGTTGAAAAGCAGCCTCTTTCTGATCGAGGAAGTCGAAGGCGAGATCGAGGCCGCCAAGAAGAAAGGAGTGGATGTTACCAAGGCAGAGGCAAAGATCAAGGAGGCCAGGAGGCTCTTCGAATATGAGGGGGCTTATGCTCCTGCGCGGCTCACAGCCTCTGAGGCCCGAACACTCCTCGTTGCCTCGCCTCGATGAATTTCAACGGAAGGGCATGGGCTCCTTTGGCCGATGTTTCCTTTCAGGACCGATGCTTACGAATCCTAAACGGGAGGGGGGGACAGCTTTGAACCTGTCCCCCCCGTTCCAAGAAAGAAGATACGGACATGTCACGAGGTCATCTCCTCCTTTCCGCACTCCTATGGGCGGTGGTTGCCCTCTTTGTGATCTACCCGCTTTCCTTTCTGATGGTTGAGAGTTTCAAGATCGCTGGTACCTCTCGCTACGGCCTCCAGAATTATATCGACTTTTTCAAGGATACGTACTATCTAAAGACCTTTGCCAACACCCTCCTTCTGGGGTTTCTGGTGTTGGCGACGACCACCCTCTTCGGACTGCCGCTGGCCTATATTCTTGCCAGGTACCGATTGAAAGGAAAGGTCCTCTTCACAGCCCTCATCCTCCTTCCTATCGTCCTTCCTGCCTATGCAGGGGCCTTCGCCTTGATCGTCCTTTTCGGGAAGATGGGAACGATCAACCTTCTCCTCTTGGACTGGGGTGTCGTGTCGAAACCCGTCAACTTCATCTTCGGGCTTCATGGCCTGGTTTTCATTCAGTCCCTCCATCTTCTTCCCTTCATCGTCTTGAGCCTATCGGCCGGGTTCACCAACATCGACCCTTCCCTCGAGGAGGCAGCGGAGGTGGAGGGGGCAAGAGGGTTCAAACGATTTCTCACCGTTTCTCTTCCCCTCTGCAGCCCAAACTATTTGGCAGGAGCGGTTATCGTGTTTCTGTGGCCGTTTACCGATTGGCTGACGCCCCTGATTTTCGGCTTGCAGGATTTTCTGCCATCAACCGCGTATATCAACATCGCCTACCACTTCACCGATATGCATCGCAAATACATGGGGATCGTCTCTGTCGTGATCTCATCCATCGTCTGTGTGGGGATCTTTTTGGCCTCCAAATACTGGGTGGAGAGAAGGAAATACACCGCCCTCTCCAAAGGCACCACCTTGGAAGGAAGGATCATCGAGCCCTCGATCGTGATTAAAGTGGCCTCCTATGCCTATATGTTCTTCATCGGTTTGCTGGTCTTGCTTATCCCGATCGTGCTGGGGTTATCCGCCTTTTCGCGGAGGTGGGTATTGCAACCCATTCCAAGCTATTGGACCCTGGACAACTTCAGGCTTATCTTTCTCGAGACGCCGATGCTCCTGAAGAATTCTTTTCTCTTTAGTGTTGTGGCCCTTATCTTCGGTGTCTGTTTCGGGCTCCCGTCGGCTTACCTGATCACCCGGACCAAGGTGCCTGGAAAAGAGGCCCTCGATTTCGTCATCACCCTGATGCTCGCCTTTCCAGGGATCGCTGTGGGGGTGAGTTACCTTCTGGCCTTTTGGGAAGGGATTCCCCTTGCCACCCACTGGATCATCATGCCCCTCTCCCTCTTCGTTCGGAGGCTTCCCTATTTTCTGCGAATGGCCCACGCTTCCTACCTTCAGTTGGACGTCTCCCTCGAAGAGGCTTCAGAGGTCTCGGGTGCGGGGAAGCTGAGAACCTTTTTCAATATATCGCTTCCCCTGTTGTTGAAGGGGGTCTTCGTCGGTCTGGTGATGTTCTTCATCATGGCCTTTCAGGAGATTTCAACGGCCATCTTCCTCTACAGGGGAGGGTGGGAGACGCTGCCGATCGGCATCTATCTGAACTGGCATCGAGGCATGGAGTTCGGCATCGCCGGAGCCATGGCCTTCCTCATGATCGTGATCATCTTCATCCTCCTGATCATCGTGGCCCGAATCGGAGGAGGCATCCTTGGAGCGGCATGGGGTTCGTCAGGGGGGAGGTATTAGATGGCTTTCATCAAGATCGAAAATCTCTTTAAGCGGTTCGGCCGGACTGTGGCGGTCAACCACATCTATCTTGAGGTCAAAAAGGGAGAGATTCTGACCCTCTTGGGTCCAAGCGGGTGCGGCAAAACGACGACGCTTCGATGCATCGCGGGCCTGGAGAAGCCGGATGAAGGGGATGTCCTGATCGACGGTCAACCGATGTTCTCCCAGGGGTTCGTCCCTCCTTCTCAAAGGGGGATCGGTATGGTCTTTCAGAACTATGCGGTTTGGCCTCATCTGCGGGTTTTTGACAATGTCGCTTATGGATTGAAGCTTCAGAAGCTTCCTCGGGAAGAGATCAAAGAGCGGGTGAAAACGATCTTGGCCGCGGTCGGGTTGGAAGGATTGGAAGGAAGGTATCCCGGTCAGTTGAGCGGAGGCCAGCAGCAGCGGGTTTCTCTTGCACGGGCCCTTGTGAGAAATCCGAAGGTCCTTTTGCTCGATGAACCCCTGAGCAACCTCGACGCGAAGCTCAGAGAGAAGATGCGTTTCGAGATCAAGAGCATTGTCAGACGGATGAACATCACCTCCGTCTACGTGACTCACGACCAGGCCGAGGCCATGGTGCTTTCCGACCGAATCGCGGTGATGGATGCTGGGAACATCGTCCAGGTGGGCGCGCCTGAAGAGATTTATAAAAGGCCGGCCAACCGCTTTGTGGCCGATTTTGTGGGGACGACCAATTTCATCGCCGGCGAGGTTTCGGATATTTTGAAAGAAGGAAATCGGGTTTACGTTCGAACGGAATTCGGTCAGAGAATGCTATGTAAGGTCTTCGACTCCACCATGGCCGTGACAGGTCAGAAGGTTCACGTCTCCATTCGTCCCGAGGATATTGAGATCGCCGAAGATACAGCACCCAAAGGGGACAACCTGTTTCGAGGAAGGATCGAGCACCGGGCCTATCTGGGAAACTTTCTCTATTTTTTCGTCAACGTCGATCACACCCTGATCCGGGTTCAAACGGCCTATGATGTTCCGCAAAGGGAGGGAGACGAGCTCTTCCTCTTTCTCGATCCCGAGAAGTGCGTTGCCTTGCTCTGAAGACGCGGTTACCGGCGGCATGGAGGGTCGATGGCTCGGCCGCCAAGTTTCGCCCCGAAGGTTCGCTCCGAAAATTCGAATGTCAGGCCCATGTTCAAAGGCTTCATCTTCGATCTCGATGGAACGGTTTATCTGAGCGATCGGTTGATTCCGGGTGCTGATCGTGTGATTCGGCTTCTGAGGGAAGGGGGCCGAAAGGTGATCTTCCTTTCGAACAAGCCGATCCAAACGAGGGAGGATTATGCTGCGAAGCTGACCCGGCTCGGCATCCCGACCGACCCTGCGGAGGTGATCAATTCAACCCTTGTCATGATCCATTATCTGAAAAAAGAGGCGCCTCAGGCCAGGGTCTTCGTGGTAGGAGAAGAGCCCTTTGTGGCCGAACTTCGGCGGGCCGGCTTTGTGATCAGCGACGAACCGGAAAAGATCGACTATGTCGTCGTCGCCTTCGATCGGACCTTCGACTATCGGAAACTCAACATTGCCTACCAAGCCATTAAACGGGGGGCCCATTTCGTGGCCACCAATCCCGATCGGACCTGTCCCGTGGAGGGAGGAGAGATTCCGGACTGTGCGGCTATGATTGCTGCCATAGAAGCGGTCACTCTCAAGAAGGTGGAGGTCATCGTCGGAAAGCCTTCGCCCTTGATCATTCAAACCGCTCTCAGTGTGATGGAGCTCGGGCCGAAAGACTGCATCCTTATTGGCGATCGCCTCGAAACGGACATCCGCATGGGAAGGGAATCGGGACTTGCAACGGGCTTGGTCCTCACGGGGGTCACCGACGAAAAGACGCTTCGAGCCTCTCCCATCCAGCCCGATTTCGTCTTCCAAAGCATCGCGGAGGTCGAAAGCCTGCTGCTCGGGCCGAAGAACCCATGAAGAGAAGGGCCCCCGAGTTCTTCTTCAATCGGCGTCCATCGCCCTCTTCACATAAATGTCCTTCACAATGTCCCTGTCCAGAGCCAAAGTGGTCTCGCCGATTTGGAGGACATAGGAAGGGTTTTTCTGGTGCATCCGGAGAACGCTTCCCGGTACGATGCCGAGGCTGCTCAGGCGATCGAGTCGCTGGTGAGAGCGGGGATGAATGAAGACGATTCGGCCTTTTTCGCCCAATCCCAGCTCCTCGAGAGGGATGACCAAGGGGGTCATTTCCTTCTTGAACTTGACACAGCACTCTCCCCGGGGGATGGGTTTTCCGTGAATGCAGGTGGGCGGATGGCCTAAGAAGGTGCAAACACTGTCCGTTACACCGGGGCTCAGGATATGTTCCAGTTTACAGGCCTCCTCTTCGACCTCGGCTTCGGAGAGCTCGAAGATCTCCGATAAGAGCCGTTCGGTGAGGCGGTGACGCCGGATCAACTCCCTGGCCTTCTCCTCGCCCCGTTCCTTCAAGACCATGCGATTGCCTTCCATATGGAAAAGGCCGTCTCGGATCATGAGGCGAAGGATGGACTTCGCTTCCACGTCTTTCGTCTCTCCAAGAAGCTGATCCAGGTCGGAGACCCCCTTTTCTCGTAAAGTCCAGATCAGCTCGAGTAGCTCATCGACCCGTTCTTCCTCCACCCCTTCCATTCTTCCCCACCTTCTTCGATGGGGCCCAGGTCCGTTTCCCATCTCATCCTTCATGGCTTCCCCTTTCTTTTGAAGATCGATTTGACAAAGTCGACCAAAGCCGATCGTTCCCTGTAAGTGTACCCGCAGTGGGGACAACAGAGAAGATCGCACCCCTTTGACAGAAGGCATCCGCGGCATTTCATCTCCTCTGCGGAGAAGGTTTTTCCGCAAAGGGGACATCGCGAGGAAGAAGGCTTCGACATCTCAAACCCCCAAGAAGCGCATGGCCCAATGAAGGAGGCCGCCCACCCCGAAAGCAAGAGGAAAGATGATGGCGGTCATCCAAAACGCCTTTTTCAGGCCCCGCTCTTTGATCATCATGAAGAGCTGGGCGATGCACGGGATAAAGAGGGTGATCGTGACCAAGCTCACCAGAATCTGATGGGAGTCAAGAAGCCCTTCTTTGGCCAACATGAAGAGACCTGCGGCTCCGTAGTCCCGTCGGAGAAAGCCGATCATGAAAGCCTCCGTCGCCTTCGCAGGAAGTCCCAGGAGGGACACGATGAGAGGCCTGGCGCAACGCTCCAACAGATCGAGAAGCTTCGTTTCGTGAAGAACGAAGAGCAACGCGGTCCCAAGGACGAAAAGGGGCACTGCTTCCTTCAGATACCATTCGATCCGGGCGAGAGTTTTGACGACGATGTTCGAAAGCTGTGGAACCCTGAGGGGAGGGATTTCGAGGACGAAGTCAGAGGCGGCCCCCGGGAGAAGCTTAGAGGCCAGACGTCCCACCACTAAGAGGATAGCACAGATCAACACCACCCATGTCATCAGGTAGCCCAAAGGAAGGGCCGAAAAGAGGCCCAGGATCACCCCGAGCTGGGCAGAGCAGGGAACCCCGAGGGCCAGGAGGAAGGTGACGATCGTTCGATCCTTCTCCGTCTCGAGAATCCGGGTGGTCATGGTGGCCATCGTGTCACAGCCCAGTCCGAGAACCATGGGCAAAACCGCCTTTCCGTTGAGCCCCATCTTTTTGAAAATCTGGTTGCTCATGACGGCAAGCCTTGGCAGGTACCCCGAGTCCTCCATCAAGCCGAAGATCAGGAAAAAGCATCCGACAATGGGAAAGACGATGGCCAGCGCATAGGTGAGGGCCATGGTAAAAACCCCATAGGGTCCAATGAGAAAGTCCTGGAGCAATCGGTTCGGTACCAACCCTTGCATCAAACCTTTTATCGGAGGAAGAAGCCACTGTCCAAAGAACGTCTCCTCAAGAAATCGAACGCTTATCTGGGCCCCAAAGACGCCGACAAACTCATAGGTAACAAAAAGCACAAAGAGAAGGATCGGAACACCCCATAGAGGGTGAATCGCAAGGTTACCGAGGCGAGTGGAAAAGGATCGGGGAACTCCTCCCGCGGTCACCCCTGCCTGAGAAAGCCATTCGTCCACTTTTCGAAGCCTCGCCTGATTGATGAGATAGCCTATGGGATCAGTGAACTTCGCCTGGATGTGTTCACGAATCGTTTCGATCCGAAGGATCGTTTCCTCCGAGAGGTTCTGATGAAGCCAACCCGAAAGGCTTTCATCTCCGGCAAGAAGCATCAAGGCGAGGGAGCGTTTTGAAATGGCCGCCTCAGGGAGCAAAGGGACGATCTCGCTGACCGCCGCCTCGATCGGTTCGGGATACGTTACCGGGTTGAGGGAGGGGGAGTGGGATCGATGAATTTGGTCGCCGACCTTTTCGAGACCTTTCCGCCGCGTAGCGACCGCCTTGAGGATGGGCGCTCCCAAGATCTTTTTCAGCGCCTCCGTCGGGATCGTGATGCCCCTGCTTTTTGCCTCGTCCCACATGTTGAGGACAAGCGTGAAGGGAAGCCCCATTTCCATCAGTTGAAGCGAGATGAGAAGCCCTCGGCGGAGGTTCTTTGCGTCAACCACCTGGATGAGGGCCTTCGACGCTTCACTCAAAAGGATATCCCTCGTGACCTTTTCGTCCTCGGACATGGGGATGAGGGAATTGACCCCCGGGGTGTCGATCACCTGAAGCCTTTTCCCTCCCATCCTTACCGTGCCGGTAGCCACTTCCACCGTCGTTCCGGGATAGTTCGAAACCGTAACGTACTTGCCCGTAAGATAGTTAAAAATGACCGACTTCCCCACATTCGGATTCCCGATCAGAATGAGTTTGGGAAGGGATGACGTAAGGTGTTTCGACCTATCCGCTCGGCATTCCATGAAACAACCCTTTCATGCTTCTTGGCGCCTCCCGAAGGGGGACCGTCATGGGAGCAACCGTTTCTATTACAGGGGGGTGTCTTCACGAACCTCCCTTTTCTTCCTGTGTCTTATACCGGAGCGTGTGGCAACGTACGTACGGGCAGGGGGCAACGTGCCCCTACCGCCTCAAGAGGGCGCTCGTTTTCGTTGCGACGTTTTTCGGATGGCCTGCGGGAGCGGCCTTTTCTTCGCACACGCACAACACAGACCGTAAAGCTCCATCCGATGGTGAAGCACTTTAAACCGATGGCGCTTTGCAATCTCGGTTTGGAGGGCCTCGATCCCTTGATCTTCAAATTCGATGATCTTCCCGCACCGAAGACAGATCAAATGGTCGTGGTGCTTCCCCTCCGGCACCCTTTCGTAGCGAACCTCTCCGTCGTCAAAGCGCCGCTCTGTCGCCAACCCCAAGCGGGTGAGAAGCTTGAGCGTCCGGTAGACGGTGGCGTAGCCGATCTTCGGGTTCGTTTTGGCCACCTGGGCATAGATTTCAGCCAGGTTCTGATGGCCTTCCGAGTGGAGGAAGACGTTAAGAATCTCCTCTCGCTGTTTGGTGTACTTACGGCCTCCCTGCGCGACCATCGATCGCAGTGCATCTTCTTTCATAGGGCTCCGTTTTGAAATTGATTTTCAATTTCATTATGTCCGAATGAAAGCCGTTTGTCAAGAGACGAGCCCCTTCAAACGGTGGGGAGCACCTCCGATTTCGTCGTTTCAAGGGGTGTTTGCTCGAAGGGACATCCGAGGACAACGGCGGAGGCTGGGTTGATTTGGGGGAAACGAGGCGTTACATTAAAGGCGGCGATGGGAGAGAGGCGGTTTGACGAAGCGATCTTCCTCAGGAGGGGACACCGTGGAGACGAAGCGTTGGCAAGACCAATCCTATGAAAAGATCGTCACCCATAACGATTTCGATGGAATCGTGAGCGCCTCGATCTGCTCATCCGCCCTCAAGGTGGATCGTATCGTCTTCGCAGGCCCTCTCAGCATTGCCAAATCCCAAATTTCGATCACTGAAAAGGACGTCGTGTGCGATCTGCCTTACCCCCTTGTGTGTGGTCTTTGGTTCGACCACCACGAAGGCAATCTTCAAGAACTCGAATATCGGAAGATCGATCCCAAGTCCATCCCGGGTCGTTTCGATCTGAAACCGAGTTGTAGTCGCATTGTCTATGAATACTTTTCCGAATCGGTAAACCTCCCCGCACATCTTTCGAAGGCTGTGGACGAAGCGGATATCATCGACAGCTTTGCCTATCGCTCCATCGAGGAGTGGAGGACGGAAACGCCTGGGAAGGTGATCGACCTCACCCTTAAGTCACGCTTCCCATCGGCAGAAGAGCAGGGGGCCTACATGAGAAATTTGGTTTACCTGTTGCGGGATCGATCCCTCGAAGAGATCTCGACCCTTCCCTCCGTTGCGAAGCGTTTGGAGCGATATCATGAGGAGGAAGGGAGGATGCTTCGATTGATCCGGGAGTCTTCCTATTTCCTTGACGAGGACTCGAATCGAGAGGTCGTCATTCTTGATCTCACCCCTCATGCCCGAAGACCTCACCTCATCAAGAACCTGGCCTTCGTGATCTACCCCGACGCTTTGGGGGTTCTCGAAGTCTACAACCTCATGAACCAGGGTGTGAAGAGCAACGACCTGGGCTTCTCCATGTCCCTTTCCATCGAGGCCAACAAGCGCGCGTCAAGCAAGAACATCGGAGAGATCATGCGAACCCTCAACCTCGGTGATGGCCACCCTGGGGCCGCCGCCGGGACGCTTCGATGCCGTTCCAAACAGGAGATGTTGAAAAAGAAGAAGGAGGTGTTGAGCAAGATCTTCCGCCTCTGGTCCGCCCGGTGTGAAAAAGAAGAAAAGGACGCTTCAGGATCAGAACATTCTGGATGAATGGGAAGGGCGGGGGATCGCGGATTGAAATCTGAGAGATCCCCCGCCGCTCCTGTTTTACCTGCGAAGATGCTCTCTTCGTTCTATTCCGGGGCGGTGATCTTGCGGAGCTCTTCTGGGGTCAACTCTTTCTTCCTTTTCAGATTCCAGGAACCGACCCAATCTTTGAACCTGTTGAGGTTTTTCTGCCTCTCTTCCTCGTTCTTGCCAAGATGGATGTACATGTTCCCTGGTTTTTTATCTCTTGTGCTTTTCCCGTCGTCGAGGCGCCTCATGAGCGCTCCGGCCTCGTCACCTTTCACAAACTCGATAAGGAGCGAGTAGCTATCCATTCTTGGCCCCAGATTGGCCTTGGTAAAGGCTTCCTTGTTTTTCTTAAATTCACCAAGCAAGGGGGACGCCGAACCATGGCACGTTAAACATTGGGCCTCGACAATCGGTCGTATATCCTTTTGGTAGGTTACCTCAGCCTTTACAATCAGGGGAACCAGAAGAATAACAGCTGAAACAATCATGACCAACGGTTTCCATCCTTTCATCGTTTTCCTCCTCGAAGATTCTGTAGGTGCTGCTTTGAGAGATCCTTGAACTCTTCTAAACCGTTTTACTCGATTTCTAAGAAGCTTTGATAAAATTGCCTCGCCACAAGGCTTTCCGGACGGAAGAGCGTCTTTTCGAAGCCTTGAGAGGCGCATCGTTCGATTTTTTTCGGAGCGGACACGCATCTCTGTGCCCTCGCAATTTAAGCGAACGGGAGGCAAAGGCTTCGCCCCTTAGAGTGACGTCCTAAAACTTCGCAATCCGCCCGTTCCTCCGGCTCCACACGGGAAGTTGATTTTTTTCGCGGCTTCTCAGGGGAAAGGAATCAATCCTTTTCTCGCCAAGCGGATATGTTCTTCCTTCCCGATGTGGGCTTTATGACAGCGCGTGCAGCCCTTAAGGGCGTTCTCGCGAGCGATTTTCCCTCCGTCAAGGGCTTCTGGCCCGGACATCATTTCTTGGTATTTCCCTCCGGGTCCGTGACAGGCCTCGCATCCAACGTTTTCCTCCTGATATGTTTTCTTATCGGGGTCATACCCCGTGGCATGGCAAGGGATACACTTGGTTTTATCCTTCTCCTTTTGGATCAAGGAGAAGGCCCGGGTGGCCATCGGAGAGGCCTTCCAGACGGCGATATGCTCCTTGTTGAGCCCCTCATGGCATTCGATACAGGATTTGGACCCTACATAGGCGGCCTCCTCCTGAACGAAGAGGGGTCTTTCCTTAGGAGATGGCTCCTCAGGCAGGCTGGGTGCGGTCTTCTGCCAACTTCGAATGAAGGCGACGAGCTCGTTGATCTGCTTCTTGTTGAGAGGGCCACCCTCCTTGTCGCCAAGAGCAACCATACCCGTTCGGGGAATGCCGCGTTCGATGATCTTATACAAAAGGGTGTCATCCACCTTCTCCAAGTAGTTTTTCGAATGGATGGGCCGAATCCCTCGACGGCCGCCTCCTTGCTCGCCATGGCATCGGGAGCAGTGAGTAAGATAGAGACGTTTTCCCCTCTCTGCAGCATCGGTCTTCATCTTCTCGGCTTGAAGCCTCACCCGATGGGGTTCCAAGAGCCAATAGATCGTGAGAAAGGCGGTGATGGCTACGGTCAATAGGGTTGCTGTAAAGATCTTTTTTTCCATAGGTCAGCTCTCTTCGTTTGAGGGGATGATTCAACCTTTCACAACCTGGGAGAGGTCGAATTTGGTCCTTTCGATGGGCTTCGAGGTGTCGACGACCAACTTGCCCTCCACCACCTGAAGCTTGTAGAGATCCAGAGGTCTCGGAGGCGGGCCTTCAAGGACCTCTCCAAGGGGGTTGAACTTGGCTCCGTGACACGGGCACTCAAACCGCTTGAGGACCTGGTTCCAGTTAACCAGGCATCGCAGATGGGTGCAGACCGCAGAGAAGGCCAGAAAGCCGTTTTCCGTTCTCACGATGAAGGTCCTTTCCTTCCGCATGATGGCGACCTCTCCCACCTTGAACTCGCTTGTCTTGCCGGCGATAAAGACCTTTTCCTCTTTCTCCTCTTTTCGCCTTGGCCAGAGAAAGGCAAAAGTCCCCGCGACAAGCTCCCCAAGGGCAATAGCGCCTGCGGCGATCCAAGCGTAGCCCACCAACTTTCTTCGTGAGATTGTTCTCTTCTGGTTTGTCGATTCGAGATCCATCTTGTTCTCCATACTCGTGCGTAAGGCGTCCGAGCGCCCTGTTTTAGTTCCAGGGCAAAACGAAGCCCCAATTCTCGCCTCTGAAAAGGGAACCGATGAGGGTCAGGACCAAAGCAGCGAAGACGAAACACGTGAACAGGCCAATGAGGATCCGCCGCCGCTCTCCGCCGATGAAAAAACGGTTGAAGAGGACGCCGAACCGGCTCTTCGGCTTGCGATCGATGTAAGGGATCAAAAGGAGCCAGATTGCGATGAGAAGGGGAATGATGATCGCAGGCACGACGGGCTTATTCGTATAATGGATCAACTCCTGGATGCCCGTGAAATACCACGGTGCTTTGCCTGGATTGGGGGTGACTAGGGGATTGGCCAGGTCCTCCAGCGGAGCATCGAAGAAGAGAGAGATCAGAAGGAGGACCAGCGTCACCGCCAAAGAGCAGATCCCCATCAGTAGGATATAATGAGGAAAGGTATCCACCGTATCCTCGGGGGCCTTTGCGGTCAAGGGGGAAGTCCCTTCCACAATCTCCATCAAACCGTAGGTCTTGTTAGGGTCCTTCACAAATGCGCGTTCTCTGGTCTCTTCCATTGTTCTCACCTCTTCCCGTTTTGGTACCAAGTTCGAAGACCCGAATCGAAAGCAAGATTTAAAAACCCTCCCCTTCATCTTCTCCTCGAATAGGAGAAGAAAATTTCTTCAGTGTTTCTTTTCGATTCAGCGCCTTAACCCTCGTTTTTTGACCCAACCATAGAAAGGATGGCCCCTTAGATTGCTTCGCTTCGCTCGCGATGACGACTTTTTCCCTTCAAAGGGGACCGGAGATCCCTCCGTCCTTTCTCACCCTCCAGAAATGAACCACCATGAGGAGGCCCGTAAGAAAGGGCAATACCACGCAGTGTAACACATAGAATCGGAGCAGAGCCTCGTGGCCTACCTCGTCGGCTCCCAGGACAAAGAACCGAATATACTTACCCAGCAGCGGCGTGTAGCTCATGATGGTTGTCCCTACGGTGATCCCCCAGTAGGCCAATTGATCCCAGGGGAGCAGGTACCCCGTGTAACTGAGAGCCAGGGTGAGGATGAGCAGACCGATTCCGATCACCCAATTGAACTCCCTCGGAGGTCGATAGGAACGAGTATAAAAGACCCTGACCATATGGAGAAAAACGGTGACGACCATCCCATGAGCGGACCATCGATGAAGGTTTCGCAAGATCTTGCCGTTGAAGATCAGGGCCAAGGCCTCCATGTCGAAATAGGCCCTCTCGATCGATGGGGTGTAGTGAAACATCAGGAGGATCCCCGTGACCGTCAGGATGATAAAGAGCAGACAGGAGATCCCCCCCAAACAGAAGGTGTACGAGAATCGAAGGCCATGGCGCTTCATCTTCACCGGGAAGATGTGAAGGAAGAAATTGGAATACATCACCATGGAACGTTTCAGATCCGTATCGGGCAATCCCGTTCGGAAGATGGAGCGCCAAACAGCGGACTGGCCGATCCGATGAAAAATCTTTTTCCTCATCCTTTGTTCTCCCGTAAAAGGTTTGACCCCCGATGGAACCGTTCCATCGTGATTGCACCGGTCGGGCATCTCTTGGCACAAAGGCCACACTGGATGCACCGTTCTTCTTCTTTGAAGATCACCGTAGCGAGATTCCTTTTTTCCGCCTCTTCGATCGATACGCCGAAATAGGACTTCACCAGGACGGCCAGTTTCTCGTCCCCCTGGATTTCGTGAAGGCCCGCCATGCGAAAACAGGACTTCGGGCAGATATCGACGCAGCCGCCGCACAGAATGCAGCGCGACCGGTCGAAGATCGTAAAGAGGTCGCAGCGCAAACAGCGTGCCGCCTCTCTCTGTGCCGTCTCCTTCGAAAACCCCCGCTCCACTTCTGTTTCGAGGGATCGACGCTCTCCGATGGGCACGGTATCCATTCTCTGGCGAGGGATCTTTTCGAGATTGGGATCGATCGTGACTTCGGAAACAGGAGCGAAATAAGAAGGAGTCCTCTGGAGGGTTTCCCCACTGAGATATCGGTGGATCGAAAGGGCTGCCTTTCTGCCGTCGGCAATCACTCGGATGACGTCCCTGGGTCCGGTGACGAAATCTCCGCCGGCAAAGATCCCCTTCACATGGGTTTCGAACGTCTCAGGATCGACGACCAACCTTGCCCAACGAGAGATCTCCAAACCGATCTCTTCGGGAAGAAAGGAGATGTCTGGGGACTGGCTCACCGCCGGGATGAGCAGGTCGATCTCGAGCTCAAACTCAGAGCCCTCGATGGGGATAGGTCTTCTTCGACCGTCCTTCTCCGGTGCTCCCAGTCGATTCCGGATGCATTGCACTGCGGAGACCCTTTTCCCATCTCTTGAGAGCACCCGGATCGGTTGGGTCAGGTAATGAACTTGGATCCCTTCCTCTTCCACCTCTTCCAATTCCCGCTCGTCGACGGGCATCTCCTCACGGGTCCTCCGATAGAGGATGAAGACCTCTCTTGCTCCAAGACGATAGGCGGATCGGGCCGCGTCCATGGCCGTATTTCCACCCCCCACGACAGCAACCCTTTCCCCGAGTTCGATCCTTTCCTTGAGGTTGACCATCCGCATGAAGGTGACGCCATGAAGGACCCCCTCAAGCTCCTCTCCCGGGATGCCCAGTTTTTCCGCCTTATGGGCCCCTGCGGCGATATAGACGGCATCGTAGCTCTTCTGGAGCCCTTCGAGGTTTAACTCCCTTCCCACAGGTACACCGGTGAGGATCTCGACGCCCAGACGCCTCACTTCCTCGATCGCCTCCTGGACAATTTGCCGAGGAAGGCGATAGGGTGGAATCCCGACGTTGAGCATCCCGCCAGCAACGGGAAAGGTCTCGTAGATCGTCACCCGGTAGCCCATCCTCGCGAGATCGTTTGCCGCCGAGAGCCCTGAGGGGCCGGCACCGATCACGGCCACCCTTTGATCCCTTTTCGTGGTGGGTCGACTTTGCTGGAAGAGATGGGTTTTGTAATCGGCCGAAGCCCGCTTCAAAGAACAGATCGAAATGGGCCGGTCCATTTGGAGTCCCCTACGACACTTCTCTTCGCAGGGATGGACACAGATACGACCCAATATGGCAGGGAAAAGGTTGTCCTCTCGGTTAAGGCGAAAGGCAGAGTCGAAGTCCCCCTCCGCGATGGCCGCAATGTAACGAGGCGCACGAGTATTGACCGGACAGGCGTTTTCGCACCCGATATGCTCTTCAAACCAGCGTTCGTCGGGAACCTTCACATAAAAGCGTTCGTCGGGAACCTCGCTCATCGTGTCTTCTCCTTGAGCATTTTGAGAAGGTTCGAAACTCCCAGGCGCATCCGGTTGAGACGTTCGAAGTAGATCAGCGCAAGCTTTTTCATGACCTCCATGCCCATCTTGGGATCCTCTTCAAAACAGTCCCGAAGGTAGCAAGCATCGATCACCAGAATCTTCGAAACCTTCGAAGAGGTCGCCGTGACGTTGTAACGAAAGGGTTCGATAAGGGATGGCATGCCAAAGGTCGATCCTTCTCGATCGATCTTGGTGGTCATCAGTTCGGTCTTCTCTCCTGTTTGTGCGCTGAGTTCGACCTCGCCTTCCATCAGGACATAGAGAGACGTTGCCTCATCGCCTTGGCGAAAGATCGTTTTGCCCTGAGGGAAGGACTCGACGGACGAATGGGATAAAAGGCCCTCCAACTGCGAGATCTCGAGCGATTCAAAGAGCTCCGTCTTTCTTAACCATGCGACTGTCACCATTCCTGGAACCTCCCTCCCCCCGTTCAAAAAGGCACCGCAACATATCCTCTGAGACGAAGCCACCGGGGCCCCTTGGAGCAGATAGGGCTCGCAACATTTCAGGGGCTATATGCCAAATAGCGATTCATAGGCCTTTGCTCCGGCCCTGTAGCCCGCCTCATCCTTAGCCCACTCCACGTGGCACCCGTTGCAGGAATTGGGGAGCACATGCTTCGGATCTTTTTCGAACATCTCCAAACTGAGCCGGGGCCGAATGATCCTGAAGTCGTGATTGTGGATATCTCCGGCCTCTGCTGAGGCCGCCGTTTTGACCATGTGGCAGCTGGTACATCGACTGGTTCCCCTGGTTTCAGGTGCGTAGTTATGCTTCGTATGGGTACGGATCGCCCTGGGGGTCGAAAACTTTTCGCTCTTGCCATGACAGGAAAGGCAGAGGTTGTTGTTGTGGTCGGCCTTGGTGAGCTGGGACCGACTCGGCCCTCCATGAGGGTTATGGCAATCGAAACAGTGAACCCGCGCATAGAAGTGGCCGCTTTTCAGGAAGTCGAGCCACTGCTGGTGATGGGATTTCGAGTGAGACTCAGGATCGCCCCAGATCCCTGGTTTGAATCGGTAGTAGTTGGATAAGGGCTCGCCAATCTTGTAGGGTTTGTTCTCCTTGTCGTTCCAAGGGTATTCGAAGGTTCCATGGGGCACGCTTACCCCTCTGGAATGGCACTGACCGCAGACCTCTAAACTTCGTTCGTAGGGGAGTTTTCTTGGGTGAAGAATCGCCCCTTTTGCCCGTGGCGACCGCACGTGCTCGGAACCTGGACCATGACACCTCTCACATCCGATGTTGAGCTCCACGTATTTCGATTCGTAGCCTCTTTCGACCTTCTTCAACTCGAGGCCCGTATTGTGACAGCCTGCGCAGCTCATCTCGAACGATTTCTCAGCAGGAGGCTGCTTCAGGGACCCATCTTCATGGTACCAGTTTTGGAGATTGTAAGGGACCCAGCGGGAGGTCGCCTGATTCCACTGGAAGGGGAGAATGTAATGGAGGTTTCCAATCTTGACCTGGTAACGTTGCTTCCAGCCCCACCCCCCATAGGTCCTCACCACGTCGTAAGTGACTTCCTTGGAAGAATCTTTGCCATCGACCAGAACGGCTTGATAGACGTTTCCGGGTCCTTCCTCCAGCTTGACAATGACTTCAGGCAGGTTTCCCGTCTTCAGCTTGATCATCCCCTTCCAGTCCACCACCAGGCTATCATTGGTGCGGCTCAGGATTTGCTGAGACTTATTGTGGAGGGTATCCTTCCATAAATCGTAGATCGCGCTGTGGCAGGCCATACATCTTTTGGAGCCGACGTAGGTGGCTTCAGCCAGGGCCACGGATGGCGCCAAAATGAACATCAGGACGGACATGAGGAACCTTTTCAGAGACAGGTCTTTTCGCATAAACCTTCCTCCTGTTTCAATGGGGCTAAATGGCCATCCCAAAGGGTTTCGATAACAGAATCTCGAGCGGTGGCCAACAAAAAAGGGGGCAACGCAACTTTTCCGTCCGCCCCCCTTCGACGCATCCGATCGGCTGTTAAAAGGTTTTGTCCTCTCCGCCCCCCGCCTGAGAAGGCAGAGGCGATACCGGCCATCCCGTGCCGACACCGCCTCCCACGCAACTACTTCCTCGCCTTCTTAAATATCATCTGATACTTCTCGTTCATGATCGACGTCGATTCTTTCGTATGGCAATAGAGGTTGCAAGAATTGGGCATTTTAGGCTTCCCTGTTTTCTCATCCATGCCGTATTGCAGGGTCTTTGAAGGCGGGATCGCTTCAAAGGTATGGTTCGGAACGGAACCCGATGCGATGGTGTAGGGAAGATGACAGGCAGAACAGGAGGCAACTTCGTAGCGATGCCCGGAATGTTTCTTAGGGTCAGCTACGATGTCTTCGTGACACTTCCCGCAGAGTGAGCGCTCTTCGCCTTTCAATTGCCCTGTGCGATAGCCGAGGCTCCCGACATGGGGATCGTGGCAAGTTACGCAACTCAAATCCGGCACACCGTTATGGCGACTCTTGATCCATTCAAGATACTGTTGCCGATGACGGTTGGCATTCTTCTGGTCAGGCCAGAAGGAGTTCGGAGCGCTGTAAGGTTCCGGATCCAGATCCTTCATCAGGGTCTCCGGTTTGTTCAGTTCATAGTGGACAGGATAGTTGAACTTTTTGAGGTCTCCCTTCATCCGCGCCCGGATGTGACAACGGCCGCAGTTCTCCGTATGGCGATCGACCACGGCCTTGACCTTCGCCGGATTCTGTGCATGGTCGGCGGAGGGGCCATGACAGGCCTCGCAACCAATGTTGAACTCAACAAAGGTCCGCTCTTTATAATTCAACCCCGTGGCATGACAATGGCCGCATTCGTTGAACCAGTCCTGCCGCACCAGTTTCCCATCATTCGTCTTGTTGATCTTGTAGTGTTTCATCGGACGATTGTACTCAAACTCGCCCACGATGATATCGCCTTTGTCGTTCCAGAAGGCGTAACGTTCTTCTTTATACCACCCACCGATCACATAAGCCCAGTCGTACTGGTCCGGCTTCGGCGCATGCTCCACCGTAAGATCGGCCTTCACATTCTTGAAATCCCCCTTGGCAATGGGGCGAACCATCCAGGCATGAATCGTATTCTTCCAAGATTCATATTGAGCTTGGTGGCAGGCTTTGCACGTCTCGGAACCTCCGTAAGCCTTACCGGTGATCGGGTCTTTCGAGGGCCCGGGGGCCATCTTGGCGGTGGCAAAGTCCGCTCCCGTCATCAAAATGAACGATAAAACAGTTGCGACCATCCAGATTCGTTGCTTCATTAGAATTACCCCCTTTCAAGAAATCACCCTTTTCAAAGATCAAACTACTCCAAAATTGAGATCTGTCCACCCCCTTTCTCCGAGCTGAACACCTGTCGAAATACCCTGAAGGCCGATTCCAGAGATCTTTCAGTCGACAGGGTTGTGGCCCATCGCCTCCTTATTGGGGCATTCCTCGGTTGAGATATTCCATCAGATCGGCCATCTCCTTGCGGTCGATCCTTCTCCAGGGCACCTTGGCCTTCCTCATTTTTTCCAGCATTTCCGGGCCGTGATTCCACATCGTCTGAGCCATGAAAATAGGCGAGATCTTCCCTTTCAGAGGGGAGAGGTCGAGCCTCCTCGGGCCCTTCCCATGACAGGAATCGCATTGCTTTTTAAGAAAAACCGTTCTGCCTTGTTCGGGGTCGCCTGGCTCGTCGAAGTAGCGTAGGGAAAAGAGATAGGCCACCAGATCGGCCATCTCTTGTGATGAGAGTGTGGGCCGCACCAGCCCCTTCTCCTCCATCCCCTTCCACATTTCAGGAAAGTGATTCCACATCATAGCGGCCAGTTGACCCGTAGTTCTGGCGAAATCCTTCTTTTTCGAGAGATCTAAGGGTGTCCTCGGACCGTGGCAATGAGCACACCCTTTCTCTGTGAATACCTTTTCGCCCGACTCGGGATCTCCGGGTGAAAGATAGACCTTCTCTGCCCGGGGGTCAAGGCTCCGGATATAAGCGATCAGATCGACCATCTCATCCCCGGCGAATCGAATCCAGGCGATCCCTTTTCTCTTCATCCCTGCCTCCATCTGGGGGGCATGGTTCCACATGTGTTGCGCCCAGAGGATCGGATTCGTATATTTGCTCCAGCGGCTCAGGTCCTTCGCCCCCTCTCCGACCGTATGACACTGAGAGCAGGACTTTTCTTGCATGAGCGCCTTCCCTTTTTCGACGTTTCCCGGCTCGTCGGTATATCGGATGAAATAAAGGAAGGCGAAAAGGTCGGCCATCTCGTTGCCTTCGATTTTTCCCGTTGGGATCTTTTGAGCGGACATCCTGGCCCACATCTCGGGCCAGTGGTTCCAAAGAAGCACCGTCAACTGGACAGGGCTTACATAGGACTCGGGAGGCGCTCCGAGATCCGGGCCTCCCTTTCCTCCCTCTCCCCAGATGGCGTGGCAACGATTGCACCTTTTCTGGTTAAAGACCTTCCACCCTTCCTTGAGGTTGCCAGGAAGAACATAGCCTGTCCTCTCGCCAGTCTGAGCCTCTCTCCAGGGGAGGAAAAACGTTCCCAGAAGGAGAAACAAGATCACCCATCCGATACCGAGACGCTTCATGGAAGAGTTCCTTTCTAAGACAATTGCGAGAAGAGAACCGTCATTTGGCCTCCCCGTCCTGTGACGGGTGAAAATATATCGCCTTGTTTCATACGCCTCCTCATGATGTTGACCTCTCTCGCAGGGTTGGTCTCTTATTACCGCCTCCCGTCCGATGGTTTGGAACGAACTATTTTTTCTTGGGGTTGCGAATGAACTCGATGAGATCCGCCAGATCTCCTTTCTTCATTCGGGGCCAGCGGACCCCTCTCTCCCGCATCGCCCTCTCGATTTCCGGGCCATGGTTCCACATGCCTGCGATGACTTCCATGGGACCAGCAGCCTTCTCGTATCTGGAGAGATCGACCTGCATCAGCTCGCCCTGTTTTTCCCCAAGGCCATGGCATTTCGAGCATCCTAAATCGGAGAACCCCTTGGCCCCTCTGGAGGCGTTTCCAGGCTCGTCGATGAAGTGAAGAAAATAAAGGTAGGCCACGAGATCTGCCATCTCCTTCGGCGAAAAAGTGGGAATACCCGTTTTCGGCTGAGCCATCTTCGCAAGGACAGAGGGCCCTTTGTTCCACATAGCCGAGGCGATTCGGGTCAGGCTTTTGTAAAAGAGAACGGCCTTTCTTCCCAGGTCCTCTCCGGCCTTTCCGCCCTCTCCCCGGATCGCGTGGCACTGGATGCATCCCTTAGCGATAAATACCTTCCGCCCCTCGGCCGGATTTCCGGGTGTGATAAAGGCAGCCTCCCTGGGGCCTCTGGCGTTCGTTTTGATGTACTCCAGGAGATCCATCATTTCGGTGCCCTCGAAAATCGGCCACTTGATGCCCAGCTTGACCATGCTCGCAATCATTACCGTGCCATGGTTCCAGATCATCTGGCTGAGATAGACGGGGGTGATGTTCTGTGGAAACTGGTCGAGGCCGGGTTCTCCCTCTTTCCCTTTGCCGGAGAGGCGATGGCAATGGCTACAGCCCTTTTCGGTGAAGAGATAGCG
>Ga0315298_1001895_pt1 | contig 37121 bp, 37 predicted proteins | sample WHS_1_MG_FD_203077 | JGI IMG/M metagenome (GOLD analysis project Ga0315298, IMG submission 203077) | Extremophilic microbial mat communities from Washburn Hot Springs, YNP, Wyoming, USA - WHS_1_MG | ecosystem: Environmental > Aquatic > Thermal springs > Hot (42-90C) | place: USA: Wyoming...
ATTGTCCAACCGCGCGGATTCGGCGTCTGCCAGAGCACCTGGCCGGTGGCAAGGTCGAGCGCGACGAACAGCGCGTCGCCGCCCGTGGCGAGGATCACCCGGTCACCGTCAATCAGCGGACACTGACCGGCATACCATTGCGGGACTTCAACGTGGAACTCCTGCACGAGATCGCGGCCCCAGCGGAACTCGCCGGTCTCGCTGTCCACGCAGAGCAGGTGACATTTCGGGCCGAGGGCGACGACGAACTTGTCGGTGACGGCCGGCACTGTGCGGCTCATGCCGTGGTTGCGTTTGATTTTGACGGGGTAGGCGTAGCGCCAGATTTCCCGGCCATCGGCGAGCGACAGGCACCGCAACGCGTCGGCTTGAGCGGTCTGGTCGTAGTCGAAGACGTACACCCGGCCGTCGCGGACGGCGGCCCCGGCGTAGCCCTCGCCGAGGCTGACCCGCCAAAGTTCCTTCCACTGGGTGCCGACGCGGCTGGTGGCGATGTTGCGGCCATCGCCGCGAAACCCCGGCCACGCGCCGGCGATGTTGGCTGGTTGGCCGGGGCCGGGAATGAGTTTGCCGAGGAGGAGGGGATTTTGTTCGGCGGTTGCGCCGCCGGCGGGCGCGGGGCGGTCCATGCCGGGTTGGCGTTCCGGGAGCGCGGTCAGCGGCGTGCGGCTGACGCGCAGGAGGACAACCAACAGGGCGGCCGCGAGCAGTGTCAACACCCCGGCGACGCCCGCCAGTTGCCAGAAGGAAATGGGCGGGCGGCTTGGTGCGAGGTTGGCCGGGGTCGTCGCCACAAAACCGTTGCGGGGACACCATAGCAGGCGCGCGGCGGGCGCTCAACCGAATTGCGGTTGCGTTTTGTCGGCGGATTTTCTACAAGAACGTTCACTATGGCGATTCCCTTCAAGATTGACCTGCAGAACAAGGTCGCGGTGGTCACCGGCGGCGGCGGTATTTTGTGCAGCGTGATGGCCAGGGCGATGGCCGAGTGCGGCGCCCGCGTCGCCATCCTCGACCTGAAACCCGAAGCGGCGCAGCGGGTCGCTGACGAAATTGTCAAGACCGGCGGCACCGCGAAAGGATTTGCCTGCAATGTGCTCGACAAGGCCAGCATCGAAGCCGCGCATGAGCAGATCAAGGCGGCATTCGGGCCGGTGGACATCCTCATCAACGGCGCCGGTGGCAATCACCCCAAAGGCACCACCACCAAAGAATACCTGCTCCAAGAAGACCTCACCGGAAAAAAAGAAGGCATCACCACGTTCTACGACCTGACCGTGGACGGCATCCAATTCGTGTTCAACCTCAACTTCCTCGGCACCTTTTTGCCGACGCAGGTTTTCAGCAAAGACATGGTACTCAAAGGCCGCGGCAACATCATCAACATCTCCTCGATGAACGCCTTCAAACCACTCACCAAAATCCCGGCCTACAGCGCCGCCAAAGCCGGCGTCAGCAACTTTACCCAATGGCTCGCCGTCCACTTCTCGAAAGTCGGCGTCCGCGTCAATGCCATCGCCCCCGGCTTCTTCCTCACCGACCAAAATCGCGCCTTGCTCACGCAGACAGACGGCTCCCTTACTCCGCGCGGCAACACCATCATCGCCCATACCCCCCAAGGCCATTTTGGCAAACCCGAAGACCTCGTCGGCGCCTTGCTCTGGTTGTTAAGTGACGAAGCCAGCGGCTTCGTCACCGGCCAAGTCATCGCGATTGACGGCGGCTTCAGCGCCTTCAGCGGAGTTTAAGCCACGAATGGACACGAATTTTCACGAATGATTCGTGTTTCATTCGTGCGAATTCGTGGCTAAGAAAATCATCAACCAAAGGACAAATCACTATGAAAAACAAAGCAGACATCGGACTCATCGGCCTCGCCGTCATGGGCGAGAACCTCATCCTCAACATGGAAAGCAAAGGTTTCACCGTCGCCGCCTTCAACCGCACCACGACGAAAGTGGACGAATTCCTGGCCGGCCGCGCCGCCGGCAAAAACATCATCGGTTGCCACAGCCTCCAGGAACTGGCCGACAAACTCGAAAAACCACGCAAAATCATGATGATGGTCAAAGCCGGCAAAGCCGTGGACGAACTCATCGAACAACTCCTCGCCGTCTGCGAACCCGGCGACATCCTCATTGACGGCGGCAACAGCCATTTCCCCGACACCATCCGCCGCACGGCCTACGTGGAAAGCAAAGGCCTCCTCTACATCGGCACCGGTGTCAGCGGCGGCGAAGAAGGCGCCCTCAAAGGCCCCTCCATGATGCCCGGTGGTAGTCCCGCCGCTTGGCCGCACGTCAAACCCATCTTTCAAGCCATCTGCGCCAAAACCCCCGATGGTGAACCTTGCTGCGATTGGGTCGGCGAAAACGGCGCCGGTCACTTCGTCAAAATGGTCCACAATGGCATCGAATATGGCGACATGCAGTTGATCTGTGAAGTCTACGACCTCATGAAACGCGGTCTCGGCATGACCAACGCCGAAATGCACAAAGTCTTCGCGGAATGGTACGAAGGCGAACTCAACAGCTACCTCATCGAAATCACCCGCGACATCCTCGCCTACAAAGACGAACAGGGCAACGAAGTCGTGGACCTCATCCTCGACGCTGCCGGCCAGAAGGGTACCGGCAAGTGGACGGTCATCGCCGCGCTCGACGACGGCATGCCGCTCACCCTCATCGGCGAAGCCGTCTTCGCCCGTTGCTTGTCCGCCATCAAAGAAGAACGCATCGCCGCCAGCCAGCAGATCCCGGCCAAGGTCAAACCATTCAAGGGCGACAAAGCCAAATTCATCAACGACCTCCGACAAGCCCTCTACGCCTCCAAACTCATCAGCTACGCCCAGGGCTTCCAACTCATGCGCGCCGCCGCCAAAACCTACAAGTGGAATCTCAACTACGGCGGCATCGCCCTCATGTGGCGCGGCGGCTGCATCATCCGCAGCGCATTCCTCGGCGACATCAAGAAAGCATTCCAGCGCAACCCCGACCTCGTCAACCTGCTCCTCGACAAATTCTTCAACAAAGCCGTGTCCAAGCGGCAGGCCGCCTGGCGTCGCGTCATCATGCAAGCCGTCAAAATGGGCATCCCGACGCCCTGCCTCAGCAGCGCGTTGGTGTACTTCGACGGCTACCGGAGCGATCGTTTGCCGGCGAATCTCTTGCAGGCGCAACGCGACTACTTCGGCGCGCACACCTACGAGCGCGTGGACAAACCGCGCGGCGAATTCTTCCACACCAACTGGACCGGCCGCGGCGGCACCACCACGGCAAGAACGTACACGGTGTAGAACCAAGAATCCCGCAAGAGAGAAGTCTGGAAAAACGGCGGGGCTTGCGGTAAATGAATCGCGTGCGTTACCGGATCGAATACACGACCGAAGCGGTGGAGGCGCTGGCACGGTTGCCGAAGCGCGAAGCCGATCAGATCACGCGCAAGGTCGTGCGATTGGAGACCGGCTTGCATGGCGACATCAAGCGGCTGCACGGCGCGGACGTGGGATTCCGGTTGCGGATGGGGAATTACCGGATACTGTTCGATGTAGAAAAAGACGTGATCGTGATTCAGAATATCGGTCACCGAAAGGAAATTTATGATTAGCATAATAGCCAAGCGGTCGACGCCCAAACGCTCCGTGGCGTTTGTGCAAAAGCGCCTCACCAAGCTGCGCGAGGAGTTGGAGGACTTGACCGACTACATGGATTTGCTGGAGGCGCGTGCGCGCAACATCGGCAAACCCCGCTACACCACCGCCGAAGTGCGCAAGCAGCTGGGACTGGATTGAACCGCTACCATTGAATACGAAAAAGGCGAGTCGGATGGCTCGCCTTTTTTCGTGTAATTCGTGTCTTTCGTGATAGAAAATGCCGCCATGCAGATTGCGCTGGAAAAGGAATTGAAGGATCGCCTTGATGTCCACGAAGCCGCCATCGTGACCATCCTCCAACGCGTCATGGACATCATTGATCCGCCCGCCCTGCCCGAACCGCCCAAAAAGGGAATCGGATTTCAAGTGAAGGAAGGCAAGTGCCGGTATGTCGTCCGGAGAAAGGCATGAAGGCGAAACATGGAAAAACCGCGTGGCGAATTCTTCGACACCAACTGGACCGGCCGCGGCGGCACAACCACCGCGTGCACGTACACGGTGTAATGATTAAGGGTTGGATAGTATTGTTGATTGCGATTGCTTGCGGCTGTCAAACGCATCGTGCGGCCGTTCCTGATACAGAACTCAAAAACCTGACGGGTGTCGTCATCCGCAAAGAATGGACGAAATCGATGGAATCGTGGAATGCGGGCGGAAGCGAATACTATGTCCTAAATGGCGTGATACTTCGTCCTACAAGAGCGGTTCCGTTTGAGCAATTCGCAAACTTCGACGGACTGGCAGTGACCTGTCAAGGGAAGTTTGTAGCGGGGAAACCGTATATTCCTTCTAAGGATAGCGTGGAGCAGATGCCCTCCCCGTCACGCAATCCATTCACTGGGGAGATTGACTACCCGATCAGAGGTAGTGGATTCGAAGTTCACGCCATTATTCCTGTAGCGAAAAAATAAAGGAACCTCAAATGAAGATAGAACTAAAACAAAACTGTAAATACTCGCTCGTCGTGCCGACGAGCATGGGCATCCGCATCACGCCGCCCGCCGGTCAGCCGGTGAATGTCGGCGGGACGTTCATCATGCAGGCGACCAGCGCCGAGTCGAACGTGGCCAGCGTATCGTCGTTCCTCGGCTTGCCGGTCAAGATTTTGACGACGTTCGTCAAGGGCAGCCCGATTGCGCAGATCATCAAGGACAATCTCCGCAGCCGCGGCATGGATTTCGAGGGACCGGAAGTGCCGCAAGGCGGGCCGTGGGGCTACCGGCACCAGTTCAACATTGCCGACAGCGGGTACGGCGCACGCGGACCGCGCGTCTGGAACGACCGTGCCGGGGAAGTGGGACGGACATTGAACGTGAAAGACTTCGATCTGGACCGTCTCTTCGGCAAGGAAGGCGTTCAGATCATTCATCTGTCCGGCTTGATCGGCGCGTTGTCACCGGAAACCAGCAAGTTCTGTCTCGAACTGGCCCGCGCCGCGCAGAAGTATGGCACACGAATTTCGTTCGACCTGAACTACCGGGCATCGTTCTGGAAAGGTCGCGAGAAAGAGCTTTCGGAAACGTTTGCCGAAATCGCCAGTGTGGCCGACATCCTCGTCGGCAACGAAGAAGATTTCCAGCTCTGTCTCGGCGTGAAAGGTCCCGCAGCCGGCGGCAAGGGTTTGAAAGCGCAGATCGAGAACTTCAAGGAAATGATCGGTCGCGTGAAAAAGGCATTCCCGCACGCGTCCGTGTACGCCACCACGTTGCGCGAAGTTGTGGACGCCAATCATCATCTCTGGGGCGCGATCATGGCGGCGGGCGACGAGTGGTTTGTCGTTGAACCGCGCGACATCACCGTGCTCGACCGCATTGGTGGCGGAGACGGGTTTGTCGGCGGGATGCTCTACGCGATCCTCAAGGGCTGGGAGCCGGAGAAGTGGATTCAATTCGGCTGGGCCAGCGGCGCGTTGGCGACGACCATGTTGACCGACTACGCGCAGCCTGCGGATGAAGACCAAATCTGGGCCATCTGGAAAGGCAACGCCCGAGTGCAGAGATAAAAACGGCGAGAAAAAACCACGAAACACACGAAGGGGAGCGACGGCCACGCCAGAACGTGGCCGTTGCTGTTTTCATCTTTTTTCGTGTATTTCGTATCTTTCGTGGTTAAAAGTTCGCCATGCCACTCAAACTTCGTGACCAATATACCTTCGATCAACTTTCGCTCGGCGAGGTCATGTTGCGACTCGACCCCGGCGAGGGACGCATCCGCACTGCCCGGCATTTCACCGTGTGGGAGGGGGGCGGCGAATACAACGTCGCCCGCGGTCTGCGGAAATGTTTTGGCTTGAAAACCGCCGTTTGTACCGCGTTTGTGGACAATGAAGTCGGGCATCTCCTCGAGGATTTCATCCTGCAGGGCGGCGTGGCCACTGATTTCATTTTGTGGCGGCCCGACGACGGTGTGGGCCGGACGATCCGCAACGGCCTCAACTTCACCGAGCGCGGTTTTGGCGTGCGCGGCGCCGTGGGCGTGTCCGACCGGGGCCATTCTGCCGCCAGTCAGCTCAAGCCCGGCGACTTCGATTGGGACAAAATCTTCGGCGCAATCGGCGTGCGCTGGTTTCATACCGGCGGCATCTTCGCGGCGTTGAGCGAGACGACCGCCGCGCTTGTCATTGAGGCCGTGAAGGCTGCCGCCCGGCACGGCACGATTGTCAGCTACGATCTCAATTACCGGCCCTCGCTCTGGAAAAGCATCGGCGGACAGGCGAAAGCGCGCGCAGTCAACCGCGAGATTGCCCGGTACGTGGATGTGATGATCGGCAACGAGGAGGATTTCACGGCCTGTCTCGGCTTCGAGGTCAAAGGACTCGATGCGAATATCACACGGATTGAGACTGAGGCTTTCCAACAAATGATCGCGACCGCAGTGGCCGAGTATCCGAACTTCAAGGTGGTGGCCACGACGCTCCGCGCGGTTCTCAGCGCCTCGCGCAACGACTGGAGCGCGATTTGCTGGCACGACGGCCAGTTTTACGAGAGCCGGAAATATCCCGCGTTGGAGATTCTCGACCGGGTGGGCGGCGGCGACAGTTTCGCCAGCGGGTTGATTTACGGGCTGATGAAAACCGGTGACCCGCAAAAGGCGGTGGATTACGGCGCCGCGCACGGCGCGTTGGCGATGACCACGCCCGGCGACACTTCGATGGCGACGTTGAAGGAAGTCGAGAAGCTCGTGGCCGGCGGCAGCGCCCGCGTCCAGCGATGAGTGATTGACATGGCGACCTATTTTCAACGCGGTGATGTTGCCGACAACATCAGCAATACCGACAAGCAGGCGGCGCTGGCCGGGGTTTTGCGCGGCCGGAAGTTGCGGCGGGTCCTCATCCTGCCGCCGGACCATACCCGGTTGAATTCGGATGCCGGGCCGCTGACGGCGATGTTGTACGAATTGCTCGCGCCGGCAACACAAGTGGACATCATGCCGGCGCTCGGCACGCACTCGCCGATGACCCCGGCCCAGTTGCGGATGATGTTCGGGGCCACGATTCCGCTCGACCGGTTTCTCGTCCACGACTGGCGCAAGGGCGTCCGGCAAGTCGGCACCGTGCCCGGCCCGTTGCTCCGGGAATGGTCGGAAGGCCGGGTGGACTACGAGGTGCGCGTCGAGGTCAGCCACCGCCTCTTTGCCGGCTACGATCTGATTCTTTCCGTCGGCCAACTCGTCCCGCACGAAGTCGTCGGCATCGCCAACTACACCAAGAATATCCTGACCGGGGCGGGCGGCGCGGACACGATCAACAAATCGCATTTCCTCGGCGCCGCCTACGGCATGGAGCGGATGATGGGCCGCATCCACACCCCGGTTCGCAAACTCTTCAACTACGGCGTCCAGCAGTTCCTCGGCGATCTGCCGATTCTGTACGTGCTCACCGTCATGCAGAAGACGGCGGCCGGCATGGTCATGCGGGGATTGTACATTGGCGACGACGATGCGACGTTCGCGACCGGCGCGAGGCTTTCCCAACAAGTGAACCTCGACCTGCTCGACCGTCCGTTGAAGAAGGTCATCGTCTATCTTGACCCGCACGAGTTCAAGAGCACGTGGCTCGGCAACAAGGCGATTTACCGGACCCGTATGGCGATGGCCGATGACGGCGACCTCATCATCCTCGCGCCCGGCCTGAAGGAGTTTGGCGAAGACCCCGAGATTGACCGGCTGATTCGCAAGTACGGGTACCGGGGCACGGCGGCGACGTTGGCGGCGGTGAAAGCGAATCCGGAATTGGCGAACAACCTGAGCGCGGCGGCGCATCTGATCCACGGTTCGAGCGAAGGCCGGTTCCGCGTTACGTACTGTCCCGGACCCGGCATGACGGCAGACGCCATCCGGTCAGTTGGTTTCCAAGCCGGCAACTTGAACGACTATCCGGTGGAGAAGCTGAAAGACGGCTTCAACGGCGACGTTTTCTACATCAGCAACCCGGCGCTGGGTCTCTGGGCGTTGAAGAGCCAGTTTGCCTAAACCTTGCCGGGTTCGAGCGGGAAGTAGGCGGCGGCGTTCCGGTAGGAAATGTCGCGGACCATTTGGCCAAGCAACTTCATGTCGCGGGGCAGCTCGCCGTTCTGCACGTCCCGGCCAATGAGATCGCAGAGGATGCGGCGGAAATATTCGTGCCGGCTGTAGCTGAGGAAACTGCGGCTGTCGGTCAGCATCCCGACGAAGCGGCGGAGCAGGCCGAGATTGGAGAGCGCGTTCATCTGCCACTCCATGCCTTCTTTCTGGTCGAGGAACCACCAGCCGCTGCCGAACTGAATCTTGCCGGGCACAGTGCCGTCCTGGAAATTGCCGATCATCGTGGCGAGGACGTAATTGTCGGCCGGGTTGAGGTTGTAGAGGATGGTCTTCGGCAGCCGGTCGTTTTGGTCGAGCCGGTCGAGGAATTTTGCCAGCGCCGCGGCCTGCGGCCAGTCGCCGATGGAATCAAACCCGGTATCCGGGCCGAGGGCGCGGAACAGCCGGGTGTTGTTGTTGCGCTGGGCGCCGAGGTGCAACTGCATCACCCAGCCGCGCCGGTGATACTGTTCGCCGAGCCAGACCATCAGGAAACTCCGGAACGCGTCGGTCGGTTGCCGGCGGGCGTACGCGCGCGCGGCTTCGGCCTCGGTGAAATCGGCGGCGTAGCAATGGCTCAATCCGTGGTCGCTGAGCCGGCAGCCTTGCGCGTGAAAGAAATCCATCCGTTTTTCCAGCGCGTCGAGCAGGGCCGTCAACGAGCCGGGCGCGCCGAGTTTCTCCAGCCAGGCCGGGTCGAGTGCCAGGGCTTTGTCCGGCCGCCACGTCGGATAGACGCGCGTCTTCAACTTGCTGGCGCGGATTTGCCGGTGATGCTCCAGCGAATCGGTCGGGTCGTCGGTGGTGCAGACGACGGCGACCCGGTTGGTTTCGAGAACGGTGTGGACCGGCATCTTGGCCAGCTTCGCGTTGGCAGCGTCCCAGATTTCCTTGGCGGTGGATTCGTCGAGCGTTTTGGTGATGCCGAAGAACCGTTTCAGTTCGAGGTGCGTCCAGTGATAGAGCGGGTTGCGGAGTGTGAACGGCACCGTGCGGGCGAACGCGAGGAACTTTTCCCAGTCGGAGGCATTGCCGGTGCAGTATTTCTCCGCGACGCCGTTCGACCGCATCGCCCGCCACTTGTAATGGTCGCCGGCCAGCCAGATTTCGTACAGGTTGCGGAACGTCTTGTTGCCGGCAATCTGGTCCGGTGGCAGGTGGCAATGGTAATCGAAGATCGGTTCGTGGGCGGCGTGGTTGTGGTACAACTCCCGCGCCACGTCGCTGTGGAGCAGAAAATCCTTCGTGATAAACGTGCGCATCGTGCCCGGCTTGGTACGCCGCAGCTACCGGAATGTCAAGCGTGGCTGGTCAGAGATTTTGATCCGGCGAATGTCTTTGACAGAAATTTGCAGGTCGGGTTTCATGGATTACTAGAACTGTGCGAACGACAAAGATATTGGTGATTTTTGGAGTGCTCGGCACTATTGCGACTTGTTATTTTCCGTTTGTCTAGATGGATGTTTTTGTTGCTTCCGTCATAGAACCCGACCACCACTGCGAGAGTACGCGTTGGTTCTTGGTTGCCTTACGTTGGCGCTTGTTTTGAAGGCTAGGCTTGTGGTCGTTGAAGAAAATTTGGGCTCAGCGGCCAAGATTCTGGTTGCTTACGTTTTCTCTCCTTTGCGGTGGGACAGGTCTTTTTCGTGCTTGGGGTGCAGTGGTTTTCTTTGGCATGTTTGCCCCTATGTCCAGTTCTCCTGGCCCTATTCAACGATTGGGTGAATTTGTGTTGGGCTGCCTCGGCTCTGGAGTAATCTTGCTTGCTGACTTTATTCGCCTGCTTTGCATAGTGGTCAGGCGATGGATTTCTGGCACTAGCCGCGCTTGAGCAGCTTTTCGACTTCTTTGGACGGCAGGCAATTCACGACATCCTTTTTCGTGAGCCAGCCTTTGCGGGCGATGCCGATGCCGGGGGCGAGGTATTGGAGGTCGTCAAGGCAGCGGGCGTCGGGGTGGATGGCGCAGCGGACACCGGCTTCCGTGGCGCGTCTCCAGAGGCGCCGATCTAGGTTGCTCCTTCGGCTTGCGCTCCACTGAGAGACGGCTGTTAACACCCCAGCGAAGAAAGATGGTTTTTGCCTTGCAACCGGTGAGCGCTCGCGCCATCGTGACACACCATATGGCGCGTGTTCGAGGAGACAACCTGATGAGGCGGGACGGAGTTGCGCGGTCATGATCCGGTCGTTTGTATTCAATCAGGGCAAGCTGGTGGGGCAGGACCTCGATCTCGACAGCCTCCGGTTGGTCTTGTTCGACAAGGGGCTGCATATCTGGGTGGACATCGAAGGCGGCACGGACGACGAGGCGAAGGCGGTGCTCGACGGTGTCTTTGGTTTTCACCCGCTGGCCATCGAGGACTGTTTGACGCCGAGCGAGCGGCCGAAGGTGGACGAGTACGAGACGTATTTGTTCCTCGTCATCCATGCGGTGGACTACACGCGGGGCAGCGAGGAGTTTCGCACGACCGAGCTGAACATTTTCATGGGCAAAGATTTTGTGGTCACCTACCACCGCGAGCCGCTGCGCAGCATCACGGCGACGGTGGATCGGGTGTTGAAGAACGCGCCGGCGGTGGCGCGTGCGCCCGATCGGCTGACGCACACGATGTTGGATTTTCTGTTTGAGAACTACCGGCCGGTGTTGGAGGAGTTGTCGGCGGAGGTGAGCGAGTTGGAAGAGAAGGTTCTGGTGTCGGCCTCGACGGATATTCTGAGTGATGTGCTCAAGGTGAAGAAGGAGGTCCAGAAACTCCGGCAAATCATCGCGCCGCAACGGGAGTTGGTGGCCCGGTTTGCCCGGGGCGAGTTCAAGCTCGTCCGGCTCCATCTGCTGCCGTATTTTCGGGACCTTTCCGACCAGATCGTTCACATCAGTGACATGGCGGAAGGCTATCGGGATTCGTTGACGAACATTCTCCAGGTTCACCTCAACTTGCAGCAGACGCAAATCAACCAGGTCATCAAGGTCCTGACCGTGTTGGCGACGCTGGCATTGCCGATTTTCGTGATCACGAGTTTTTACGGCATGAACTTTGGTCATTTCCCGCCCGAGGGCAGCCGCCCGGGGATGGCGTATCTGTGGGTGTTCGGCGTGACCGGTCTCTGCACCGGGCTGTTGTACTGGTGGCTGAAGGCGAAAAAGTGGCTGTGAAAAATCCGTTTCTCGACAAGCTGATTGACCGGCTCGACCGGGTGGATCCGAAAAGCCTCCAGAGCGTCGTCCTGAAGTTGGCGCGGGAAAAGGGCTTTCTCGAAACGCTGTTCAACACCATCCGGGAGGGCATCATCGTGACCGACGCCGAGGGGCGCATCCGGTATCTCAACGCGGCGGCCAGCGAGCTGCTCGGCATCCACCCGGACCAGGCCGCAGGCGAACCGTTGACGCGGTACCTCCGCGAGCTTGACTGGGCCAAAATCCAGTCGGCCGACAAACGCGAGTGGCAAAAGGTCGTCGCGCATCAACTCGAAATCTTCTATCCCCGGCACCGGTTCGTCAGTTTCTACCTGGTGCCGCTGGTGGGCGAGGAGAACGCGACGGTGACCGGCTGGGCGGTGATTGTGCAGGACGTGACCGAGTCGCGCGCCCAAACGGCGAGCGCCATCGAGTCGGAGAAACTGAACGCCCTGACGTTGCTCGCCGCCGGCGTGGCGCACGAGATCGGCAACCCGCTGAACTCGCTCCACATCCATTTGCAGTTGATGGAACGCGAGACGGCCAGGCTGCCGGCCGCGGCGGCCCAACGCCTCCGCCAAGACATCAGCGTGGCGCGGACGGAAATCGCCCGGCTCGACCGGATCATCAACCAGTTCCTGCGCGCCATCCGCCCCACCCGGCCGGAGTTGCAACCGACCGCGGTCAACGAGGTCGTGTGCGAAACGCTGGCGCTGCTCGACCGCGAGATTGCCGACCGGGACATCCTGGTCGAACGCGAGTTGAGCGAGGCGCTGCCGAAGATTTTGGCCGACCGGGCGCAGTTGCAGCAGGCGTTCTACAACATCATCCGCAACGCGATTCAGGCCATGCGGGCCGGCGGGATTCTCCGCGTCCAGACCGAACTGCGCGACGGGCAGGTCAGCATCAGCTTCACCGACACGGGGCCGGGCATTCCGGCGGAACAGATGGGGCGGATTTTCGAGCCGTATTTCACCACGAAAGAAACCGGCAGCGGCCTGGGCTTGATGATTGTCCAACGGATCGTCCGCGAACACGGCGGCACCATCGAAGTGGAAAGCCATGGCGGCCGCGGCACGACGTTTCGGATCAAGCTGCCGGTGCATGAAAAGCGGATGCGGTTATTGCCATCATGAACAAGCGACCGACAATTTTGATTGTGGATGATGAGCGGCACACCCGGGAAGGGCTGGCGCGGGCGTTGCAGGACCGGTATGACGTCCGGTTGGCCGAGGACACCGAGCGGGCGACGCAGATCCTCGAAGCGGAACCGATTGATGTTCTGCTCACCGATCTGCGGATGCCGGGCGACGACGGGATGAAACTGCTCCGCCGGGCGCAGTCGCTTTCCGAGCCGCCGATCTGCATCATGATGACCGCCTACGGCTCGATCGAGAACGCCGTGGCGGCGATGCAGGCGGGCGCCCAGCATTACCTCACCAAGCCGGTCAACCTGGATGAGTTGGAACTCGTCGTGCAGCGCGCCCTCGACGCCCGCCGGGTCAGCGCCGAGAACATCAACCTCCGCTCGCAGCTCGACAAGAAGTTCGGCCTGGAACACATCATTGGGGAATCGCCGGCGATGCAGCGCGTCTTTGAGATTGTCCAGCAGGTCGCGCCGTCGCGGGTGACGGTGCTCATTACCGGCGAGACGGGCACCGGCAAGGAACTCATTGCCCACGCGATTCACAATCTCAGCCCGCGCAAGAACGGGCCGTTCGTGGCGGTGCACGCGGCGGCGTTGCCGACGGCGTTGTTGGAGAGCGAGTTGTTCGGGCACGAGAAGGGCGCGTTCACGGGCGCGGTCGAACGGCGGATGGGCCGGTTTGAGTTGGCCGATGGCGGCACCCTGTTTCTCGATGAGATTGGCGAGTTGGAGCCGGCCATGCAGGTGAAGATTTTGCGCGTGCTGGAGGAACGCGCGTTCGAGCGGGTCGGCGGGCAGAAAACGATTTCGACGGACGTGCGGTTGGTGGCGGCGACGAACCGGGACCTGAAAAAGATGGTCCACGAGGGGAAGTTCCGGGATGATTTGTTTTACCGGCTGAGCGTGGTGACGGTGGAACTGCCGCCGTTGCGGCACCGGCGCGAGGACATCCCGTTGCTGGTCCGGTCGTTTCTGGAGGAATTCAACCGGGAAAACGGGAAGCAGGTCCGGGAACTCACACCGGAGGCGCTGAATGTGTTGATGGCTTACGATTGGCCCGGCAACGTCCGGGAGCTGCGCAATGCGGTCGAGCAGATGGTCGTGCTCGCGCGGGGCGACCGGCTGACGCTGCGGGATGTGCCGGCGCCGATTCGCGGCGGCGCGGATCTGACAAAAATCAGCGTGGTGCGGCCGGGCGCGACGATGACCGTGGAGGAGGCCGAGCGGCAGTTGATCGTGCAGGCGTTGAAGGAAACGAACGGCAACCGGACGGCGGCAGCGCAAAAGATCGGCATGAGCCGCCGGACATTGCATCGGAAATTGAAGAAGTACGAACTGGAGAATTTGTAGGGGAGCGTATGGCGACGGAACAACAAGTGCAGACGGGCGTGTGGGCGATCGAGATGGGACGCGGCAAGCGCGTGATCCAATGGGTGTTGCTCGGGTTGGCGGCGGTGGCGCTGAGTCTGGTGTACACCGCCGGCGAGTTTCGCGGGTTGGAGACGCGCGAGGCGATGGACCTGGCACAATTGGCCCGCCACATCGCCCGGGGCGAGGGGCTGACGACCTCGGTGATCCGGCCGTTGAGTTTGTGGCACCTGAAAACGCACACGGCCAGCCACGATGCCCGGCTCGTCCGTCACCCGGACCTGGTGAACCCGCCGTTGTATCCGCTGGTCCTCGGCGGCCTGTTGCGGTTGTTGCCGGACAGCGTCTTGGAGCCGAAACTCAATGCCCAGGTGTACCTGCCCGAACGCTGGGTGATTCTGCCGTTCAACCAGATCTGCCTCCTGCTGAGTCTGTTGTTGGTGTATCATTGGGCCAACCGGTTGTTTGACCGGCAGGTGGCGATCACTGCCGCGTGGATCCTCTTCCTCTCCGATATCCTGTGGGCGTACAGCATCTCGGGGTTGCCGACGAACTTTTTGATGCTGTTGCTGCTGGCGACGCTCTGGTTGTTGCACAAGGCCGACACGGACCTGAACCCGATCACCGCTTCACCGGCGCCCGCCGCTCCGGCGCCGATGACCAAACACGCGGCCGCCGCCGTGTTGGTCAGCGCGGTATTGATGGGCTTGTGCGTGTTGACCTCGTATCGCACGGCCTGGCTGCTGGTGCCGGTTGGCATTTATCTTTTGGTCATCCTGCGGGGCCGCCGACCGCTGTTGTGGGTCGCGGTTTATCTGGCGGTGGTCGCCGCGCTGATCGTGCCCTGGATGGTCCGCAACCATGCTGTGTCGAACAGCCTGTTTGGCATCGCGCGCTATGACATCTTTCAGGGGATGGGCGTGTTCGGCGGCGACGTGTTGCCGCGCTCATATCAGCCCGAATTTCATCTTTCCGCGCGGAGTTTGGCGGGGAAGTTTGTGAACGGCACCCGGTATCATCTGTTCACCACCCTGAAACATACCGGCTCGGACTTCCTCATCTTTTTCTTCGTGGTGGGGCTGCTGTATGGGTTCCGCCGCCGCGATGTCCAACGGTTGCGCGGGCTGGTGGTGGGCTGGCTGGCGGCGGGGGTGATTGCCCTGGCGTTGTTTGGCATGCACGAGACCGGGGGCGACGGGCGGGTGGATGGAGGCGACCTGTTGGTGGTGTTGTTGCCGGTCATCGTGGTGTTCGGGACCGCCTTCTTTTATCTGTTGCTCGACCGCATCGCCTTCCGCATGCGGCTGACCCGGGCCTTGGCGATTGGGGCGTTCGTCTTGGTCAATATCTTGCCGATGATCTTCACGTTGTTACCGCATAATCGCGGGCAATTTGCCTATCCGCCCTACATCCCGCCCACCACCCGCATGGTGGCAAACATGTTTCAACCAAACGAAATCGGTTGCAGCGACCTGCCCTGGTCCATGGCCTGGTACGGCGACCGGCACACGGTTTGGCTGCCGTTAACCCTCAAGGATTTCTACGAAATCCACGACGTGTTGCCGCCCCCGGGCTATTCGCTGCCGTTTTTGATGCTAACGCCTTACTTCCTGGACCAAAAGGTTCAGTCCGGCATTCTCAAAGGCGAATACAAGGAATGGGTGTTCATCATCCGCGGTCAGGTCCCGGTACTGTTCCCGTTGAAATCCATCGTTTTCCTGCCGCCGAACTCGGATCAAGTCCTGCTGGCCGACCGGCCGCGCTGGACTGCGGCGGGAGCGCCCGCGGTGACGCCCGTCACACCGGCCCTTGGCGGCTTCGCCCAACCAGAATAGACTGTTGCGCGGGCCGCGCCTGGAGTATAGTGCGCGCCAGTGAAACCGGCGGCAGCATTCACCATCGGGTTGTGGACCGGCGCGCTGGTCGCGGCCGGGGCCGGCGCGTTGCGGTTCGCCTGCGGCCCGGCCACGCCGGCGGTCGCGCCGGCACAGCCACCCCACCAGAGCGAACTCGCCCGCCTCGAAAAGGAAAACGCCCAGCTCGCCACCGAGCTTCAACGGCTCCGCCAGACGCTCGCCGAGTGGAAAACCCGGACCGCGGCGCCCGCCGCCGACCGCGCGCCCCAGCCCCGGTCGCCGCGCGCCGCCGCCGAGCCGGCTGCGGAGGCGGTGCACTGGATGGATGCCGCCGTGGCCAACAGCGACGTGCAGGCGTTGCCCCGCCTGGAGGAAGCGGCCCTGCAGAACGACGTCCGGGCGCTCCGGGCGCTGGCGGCGCTGGCCGCCGGCGATAACGCCGCCACCCTCGCGCGCGTCTGGGCCTCCGGGCGGCTCAACGCGGCCAACCTGATGGTCGCCACCCGGCTGTTGGGCGCCACGATCGAGGTCAATCCGCACGGCGCCGAGTGGGTCCAGGCGTTGACGGGCGCGGGGCCGACCGGCGCGCCGTTGGTGCTGGCCGCTGCCGAGGGCCTGGCGCAACCGGACCTCGCCACCGCCACGTTCGGCAGAGTGGATTTCGCCGCGCGCGTCCGCTTCCTCGACACCCTGCTGGCCGGGACGGACGACGCGGCGGTGACCGCCCAACTCGTCAGGCTGCGGGACGCGTTGTTGGCCCGGTGGGCCGCCGCCGGCGGGGCTGCGGGGCCGACGCCATGAGCGCGCCGGCCATTCTCGTGAGCGTCGTCCTCGCGTTCGGGCTGGCGGTGGCCGGCGGCGCGCTCAGCGCGTTCATGCGGTTGTCGCACGACCGGCTCTGCGGCTGGATCAGTCTCGCCGCCGGGACGCTGCTCGGCGTGACGCTGTTTTCCATCCTGCCGGAATGCGCCGAGGCGCTGCGTGGGTGGGAGTTGGCCGCGGCGTTTGGCTCCGGCTACGCGGTGTTCTGGCTGATCAGCAAATACGTGTTTCACGTCTGCCCGGCGTGCGCGGCGAGCCACTTCGACGAGGCCGCCGCGCACCGGTTCAGCGAAATTGCGGCAGCGTTGACCGTGGCGCTGGCCGTGCACTGCACGATGGACGGAATTGCGCTGGCGGCCGGGGAGGACCACGATCACGGCGCCGGCCTCGGCCTGTCGTTGTTGCTAGCGATCGGCGTGCACAAGGTGCCGGAAGGACTCGCGTTGGGCGCGCTGCTGCGCGGCGCCGGTTGCGGGCCGGGCCGGGTCATCGGCCGAGTCGCGGCAGTGGAGGCGACGACCATTCTCGGCGGCGTGATCGGGCTGCTGTTCCTGCCGGCGGGCGGGGGGATTTGGTTCGCGCTGGTGCTGGCGCATGCCGGGGGCGGGTTCGTCTATCTGGCGTTGCACGCGGTGTTGGGGGAATTGGTGAAGCACGGCCGGAAAACGGTGTTGCTGAGTTTCGTTGCCGGGGTGCTGGTCATCGCCCTGTTCAACTGGATGGTGAGCCGATGACGAACTGGAAAGGAGCGGTGGTGGCGGGGTTGATTGCCGCCGTGTTGGTGAGCGGCCTGATGACGCTCGTGGCGCAGTGCCGGGTCCGGGAAGCCCGGCGCTACGGCCGGGCGCACTTCGTGCGCACGTTTGGCGGGACCAACTATGTGGCGGCGTTGCAGGAAACCACCGTCGGCCGCCTCGAGACCGGCTATGTGTTGATCCTCCACGTCCGCTTCGAGAACCCGAATCCCTTTGAGGTCCAACTCGACCGGCACTGGTTCGTCCTGGTGGATCACGACAAGGATTTCTATCTGCCATCCACCGAAGGAACGCAAACCCGGTGGCTGACCCTGCCGGCCCGCGGGACGTTGGCGAAGGAGATGTTGAGTTACACGTTGCCGGCGGATGCTCTGGCCGGGCCGGTCGCGGTGCAGTTGGGCCGCCAATACTGGACGATGGTCAAAGACGACGGGCCGGTCCGCGCCGCGTTGCGGCCCGGGCAGTTCGTGTCGTTCCAACGCTGCAACTGGTGAGGCGGCAACCATGTGGCGCAAACTCAAGTTCTACACGGCCAGCACGCTGTTCGTGGCGCTGCTCGCGGCGTGCGGCTACCTCTATTTCTTCGGCGGCCGGCGCGGCGGCATCGCCCGCACGGTGGACGCCCCGGCGTTGGTCAGGGAAATCCAACAACTCAGCGAACTCGTCACCGTCCGCTGCGTCGTGCAGAAGGTCATCGGCTTGAAGGAGGAAAAGGTGCCGTTCGGCGCGGAGTCGGTCCTGCTGCTCGTGCAGGCCAACGTGTTGGCCGGTGTGGACCTCGCCGCGCTGCAACCGAACGATGTGACCGTGGCCAACAATGGCCCCGTGACGATCCGGTTGCCGGCCGCGAAGGTGCTGCACGTGTTTCTGGATGACAAGCAGACGCAGGTCTGGGACCGGAGCAAGACGTGGTGGACGCCGTGGGTGCCGCTCAATCCCGACCTCGAACAGAACGCCCGCCGGGCGGCATTGGAAGCCGCGCAAGCCACCGCGCTCGAAACCGGTCTCCTCGCCCAAGCCCGCGCCAACGCCGAAACCACCATCCGCAGCTTTCTCCGCGCCATGGGGATCAGCAACACGACGTTTGTGGCCGCAACGGCGACGGGGCGTTGACATTCCCGGAGGTTCGGGCATCATGGCGGGCATGATGCGGTTGCTGCTTTTTATGTTCCTCACCGGCAGCGTGGCCCTCGCCCAGGAGCCGGTTCGCAAATCGTTGACGTTGCGGGAATGCGTCGAGCGGGCGCTGGCCGGCAACCTCGACCTCCAGATCGAACGAGTCAACCCGCAACTCCAGCAGTGGGGCGTCGTGGCGGCCGAGGCGGCGTTCGAGCCGGCGCTGACCGGCAGCGCCTCTTTTACCGATGATTCGCAGCCGGCCACGACCGGCTCGACCCTCACCCGGCAGTGGAAGTTCACGACGGGGCTGACCGGCAAGCTGCCGAGCGGCACCGAGTACGAAGTGACCGGGCTGGAGAAACGTTCCGACGGCACCACGTACACGGACCCGGTGCATGCGGGCAGCGGGACGGTGACGTTGACGCAACCGTTGCTGAAGAATTTCTGGTTCGGGCCGAACCTCGCGCCGGTGCGGGTCGCCCGCAAACAGCGGCAGATGGCCGATGAGGCGTTGGCGGCGCTGGTGATGAACACGGTCAGCGACACATGCAAGGCGTATTACGAGTTGGTGTTCGCCATCGGCAACCACCAGGCGAAGCTCGAAGACCTCAACCGCGCCAAGGCGCTGCTGGCCGAGAACCGCCGCCGGGTCGAAATCGGCGTGCTCTCGCCGCTCGATGTGACGCAGGCCGAGGCCGGCGTGGCCGAACGCGAGGAGGCGGTCATCGTCGCCGCGCGCGCCATCAAGGATCAGGAAAACGTGCTCAAGCGGTTGATGCTCGCGGAGGTGCGGGAACTCCAGGACGCGTCGCTGGTGCCGGTGGATTACCCGGTCGTGCACATGGTGGAGACCGACGTGGCCCGGTCCATCCGGGAGGCGTTGCGCAGCCGGCCCGACTACCGGCAGTTGCAGCGCGATTTGGAACGGCAACACATCCAGGTCGCCTACAACCGCAACCAGCTCTGGCCGGAAGTGAACCTCCAGGCCAGTTACGCGTTGAATGGTCAGGGCGGCTCGTTCGGCGATGTCGTGGACCACGCCGCCACCGGCGACAACCCGACGTGGTTCGTCGGCCTGACCGTGACGATTCCGCTCGGCAACAAAAGCGCGCGGGCCAGCTACGAAACCGCGAAGCTCAAGGCCGCGCAGGCGTTGCTGGCGTTGAAGCGGCTCGAACAGGACATCATCGTGGAGGTGGACAACGCGGTCGGCCAGGTCCAGACCAACCTCAAACGCGTGGAGGCCAGCCGCGCCGCCAGCCGGCTCGCGGAGGAATCGTTGCAGGCCGAGGAGACCAAACTGCGGGCCGGCAGTTCGACGAGTTTTCTCGTGCTCCAGGCGCAGTCGCAGCGGGCCGCGGCGCGCTCCGCGGAAATCCGGGCGCAGGCGGACTATAACAAGTCGTTGATCGAGTTGTCGCGCGTGCAAGGCACGCTGCTGCGCGAGCAGAACATCCAGTTGGAGCTGGGCGAGTAATGCATCCGGTCCTGTTTCACATCGGCAACTTCGCGGTGCACACCTACGGCGCGCTCGTGGCCCTCGGATTCGTGGTGGGCCTCACGCTGGCCGCCCGCCGGGCCAAGCAGGCCGGGGTGAACCCGGACATCATTTCCAACCTCGGTGTCTGGGTCATTGTGGCCGGCATGCTCGGCGGCAAACTGTTTCATGTCATTTTCTTCTGGAACGAGTTCGTGGCCGGCTGGCGCGCGGCCGGGCTGGCCTCGTTGCGCGAGGGGTTTGTGTTTTACGGCGGATTCATCGCCGCGAGCGCGACGGTCATCGGGTATTGCCGGTACCACCGGTTGCCGACGTGGACGGTCGCCGATGTGTTCGCGCCGTGCGTGGCGCTCGGCCACGCGTTGGGCCGGTTGGGCTGTTTCTTCAACGGCTGTTGCTACGGCAAAACGTGCGACCTGCCGTGGGCCGTCCGATTCCCGCCGCCGCACGAAATGGCCGGCCTCCCCGTGCATCCGACCCAGCTCTACGAAGTGGCCGGCAACCTGGCGCTGTTTGGGGGATTGAGCTGGTGGCGTCCGCGGGAGAAGTTTCCCGGACAGGTGTGGTGGGGCTACGTCCTCGGATACGGCGTGCTGCGGTTCGCGGTTGAGTTTTCCCGGGGCGACTACCCGTACCGGTTCGGCCCGTTCACCCTCGGCCACGCCGTCGCCGCCGCGCTGATTGTCGTGGCCGCCATCGCCTTGAAAAAACGCTCGTGAAACCCAACATTCTCTTCATCCTGACCGACGACCAGCGGTGCGACACCATCCACGCCCTCGGCAACGACGAAATCCAGACGCCGCACCTGGACGCGCTCGTGGCGCGCGGGACGACGTTCACCCACGCGCACATTCCCGGCGGCACGTGCGCCGCGATCTGCATGCCGAGCCGGGCGATGATTCATACCGGCCGCGCGTTGTTTCACCTCGACCGGGTCGGCCAACAGCTCCCGGCCGCCCACGCCACGCTCGGCGAAACGTTCCGGCAGGCCGGGTACGAAACCTATCATGTCGGCAAATGGCACAATGGCCGGCCCGGCTTCGTCCGCAGTTTCACCGGTGGCGACGAGATTTTCTTCGGCGGGATGTGGGATCACTGGAACGTGCCGGCCTACCGGTTCGACCCGACCGGCAAGTACGATTCCCAGTTGCCGATGATCGAAAATATCTGGACCTCCAACAAAATCACGCTGCGCGGCGGCGATCACGTCACGGCGGGACGGCACTCGACGGAATTGTTTCTCGACGCGGCGATGAACTTCCTGCGCCAGCGCCGGCAGGACCGGCCGTTCTACCTCAATCTGGCCTTTCTTGCCCCGCACGATCCGCGGACGATGCCGGAGCGGTTTCGCGCGATGTACGACCCGGCCCGGATATCGCTCCCGGCAAATTTCCTGCCCGAACATCCGTTCGATACCGGCAACCTGCGCGTGCGCGACGAGTTGCTGGCCGCGTTCCCGCGGACGCCGGACGAAATCCGCCGCCACATCGCCGAGTACTACGCGATGATCTCGCATCTCGACGACGCATTGGGGCGGCTGCTGGCCTGCCTCCGCGAGACCGGCCAGCTCGACAACACCATCCTCGTGTTCGCCGGCGACAACGGCCTCGCCGTCGGCCAGCACGGTCTGATGGGCAAACAGAATCTGTACGAGCACAGCATTCGCGTCCCGCTCATTTTCGCCGGCCCCGGCATCCCCGCCGGCCAACGGCGCGACGCGTTTGTCTATCTCCTCGATATTTTTCCGACCCTCTGCGACCTGACCGGCCTGCCGACGCCGGCCACCGTGGAGGGCCGCAACGTGTTCACTCACGACCGGGAATGGTTGTATCTGGCCTGCTGCGACGGGATTCGCGGCGTCAAAAATCACCGGCACAAACTGATCGAGTACCGGCAGGGCACGCAGGTCTTCGACCTCCAGGCCGACCCGCTCGAAAGGCACAACCTCGCCGGGGACGCCGCGCTGGTCGCGGCGTTGCGCCGGGAACTGCTGCGGTGGCGCGACGAGTCCGGCGACCTGCAACACCCGACCGGCCAGCAGTTCTGGAGCGCCTGGACGCGATGATTGAGCACCGGGTCAGGGTCTCCGGCCAACGGCTCGACCAGTTCCTCCGCGACCAGATGCCGCAGTACTCCCGGTCGTTCCTCCAGAAACTGACCGTGCGGGTCAACGACGCGCCGGCCAAACCAAGTTACCGGGTCCGCATGGGCGACCGGGTGACGGTGGAAATCCCCGCGCCGGTCGCGGCGGCGGCGGCGCCGGAGGAAATCCCGCTCGACGTGTTGTTCGAGGACGACGACCTGCTGGTGATCAACAAGCCCGCCGGCATGGTGGTGCATCCGGCCGCCGGCAACCAGACCGGCACGCTCGTCAACGCCTTGCTCCACCATTGCCGGGGCCAACTGGCCGGCATCGGCGGCGTCGAACGCCCCGGCATCGTCCACCGGCTCGACAAAGGCACGAGCGGCTGCCTCGTCGTCGCCAAGACCGACGCGGCACACCAGAGTTTGGCGGCGCAGTTCAAAGGCCGGGCCGTGACGAAGATTTATCGGGCGGTCTGCTGGGGAACATTCGACCGGCGCAGCGGCCGGGTGGAGGCGACGATCGGGCGCAGCCCGTATCACCGGCAGAAGATGGCGGCCGGCGCGCCGCGCGGCCGGCCGGCATTGACGGAGTACCGGGTGCTCCAGCAATTCGACGGAGGAGCGCTCGGCGCGCCCGCAACCTCGGCGCGGCCCTGCGGAAGCGCGGCCCGCCAGGAAGCCTTTGCGCTGGTGGAACTGACGTTGCACACCGGGCGCACCCACCAGATCCGGGTGCACATGGCGCACATCGGCCACCCGGTGGTGGGCGACACCGTGTACGGCAAACGCAAAACACATCTTGAGCGGTTGTGGTTGCACGCCTATAAACTCGGATTCAACCACCCGCGCACCGGCGAGCGGTTGGAGTTCACCGCGCCGCTGCCGGCGGAAATGGAGCAACTGTGTCCGACCTGAAACACATCGTGGACGAGACCATCGCCGCGCTCGAAGAGATGAGACGCGCCGGCGTGACGCACGTGCCGGTGACGAAGGCGACGCTGGAGGAGTTGGGCAAGCCGCCGGTTTGTCGGGCAAGCGCTCCGCTTCCTGTCGTTTCCGCGCCGGTACAGCAGACGGCAACCGACGCGGTTGCCCTGCAGTCTCTGGCCGCGCAAGCCACAGCCTGCACGAAATGCGCGGAACTGGCGCGGTGCCGGACCAATGTGGTGTTTGGCGTCGGCAACCCGCGCGCCGAGTTGATGTTCGTTGGCGAAGCGCCGGGCGCGGATGAAGACGCGCAGGGCGAGCCGTTTGTGGGCCGGGCGGGGCAGTTGTTGACGAAGATCATCGAAGCGATGGGCTACCGGCGGAGCGAGGTGTATATCGCCAACGTCTTGAAATGCCGGCCCCCCGAGAACCGCGTGCCGGAGCCGGACGAAATGGCGAACTGCCTGCCGTATCTCCAACGGCAGATTGAGTTGATCCAGCCAAAGGTGATTGTGGCGCTCGGCGCGACAGCGGTGCGCGGGTTGCTGGATGTCAACCTCGGCATCACCAAGATGCGCGGCAACTGGTACACCTACCGGGACGTGCCGATCATGCCGACGTTTCACCCGGCGTATCTGTTGCGCAACCCGCCGGCCAAGCGCGAGGTCTGGGAGGACATGAAAGCCGTCCTCCGCAAGCTCGGCCGTCCGGTGCCGAAAACGAAAGCGCAGGTTCGCGCGTAACCAATCGCCCGCACCAGTCGTCAATCTTAGAACCTATCCCCAAACCTCCGCTCGGCGATAGGTGATGATGGCGCACGCCAGTTTGAAATCATTGCGGTGGGCGCCGTCCACGGCCAAGCCAATCGGCCGAGGACCGGTTTTTGTTGTTGGAGCGCGTTTTCGATGAGCCGAAGTTCATCGCGGAGGAACGGAGACCGGTGCTGTTCGTACACGCTTTGGGGGCCGCCCATGATGACCAGGCCGGCGGCATCCAGTTTTTGGGGAACCGGCTGGCTCTCGAAAACCCGGATGATCTCGACCGGGACCGCTTCGGCAATCAAGCCGGGCGTCTCAACGGGGTGATGTTGGAGGACGATGACTTTTGACAGCGGCTTGGTCATGCTGTTAGTCTAGCACGCTGTGCAACGTGTGTTAATCACCGGCGGGGCCGGGTTCATCGGGTCGCATTTGGCGGAGGCCTTGGTGGCTGAAGGCAAGGAGGTCTTCGTCATGGATGATCTTTCGACCGGGTCGCTCGATAATCTGGCCGGGCTGAACGGGAATCCCCGGTTTCATTTTACCAAGGCGTCCGTCCGCGAAAGCCGGGAACTCACCCGGTTGGTCGGGCAGGTGGATTTCATCTATCATCTCGCGGCGGCGGTCGGGGTGGAGCTCGTGGTGAACAGTCCGGTGTACACCATCGAGGACAACGTGCGCGGGACGGAGGAGGTGCTGGCGGCGGCGGCGGCGCGCGGGGTGGGGGTGTTGTTGACTTCGACCTCGGAGGTCTATGGCAGGAGCGACCGGCCGCAGTTTGCGGAGGGCGACGATTTGTTGATTGGGCCGCCGACGTTTGGCCGGTGGAGTTATGCGTGCTCGAAGTTGCTGGATGAGTTTCTGGCGCTGGCGTACTGGCGGGAGAAACGGTTGCCGGTGGTCATTGTCCGGCTGTTCAACACGGTCGGGCCGCGCCAGACGGGCCGGTACGGGATGGTGGTGCCGCGGTTGATCCGGCAGGCGCTGGCGGGCGAGCCGTTGACGGTGTTTGGCGATGGCCGGCAGAGCCGGTGTTTCTGTGATGTGAGCGACGTGGTGCGGGCGTTGGTGGCGTTGCCGGCGCTGCCGGGCGCGGCGGGCGAGGTGTTCAACGTGGGCAGCACGGAGGAAGTGACGATTGGGGAGCTGGCGCAACGGGTGTTGGCGGCCACGGGCAGCCGGTCGGCGGTGCGGTTGGTGCCGTACGACGAGGCGTACGCGCAGGGGTTTGAGGACATGCGGCGGCGGGTGCCGGACACGACGAAGATTCGCCGGTGGCTGGGGTGGCAACCCACGCAGTCGTTGGACGAGATTCTGCGCGCGATGGTCGCGGTCGAGCGGGCCCGCCAGGGCAGGCTTGCAAACGGGGCGCGCCGGTAGGACAATAGCGGAGTGCATGAGTGATTCGCCGCCAGAATCGTTGGTGTTCGACCGGTATTTGGTGAACAACCTGCTGGAGAACACGTCGGACAACATTTACTTCAAAGACCTGCAAAGCCGGTTCATTCGGATGAGCAAGTGTTGCGCGCGGTGGATGGGGCTGAGCGATCCGGCCGAGGGGATTGGCAAGACGGATTTCGATTTCTTCAGCGAGGAACATGCCCGGCAGGCCTTCAACGACGAACAGGAAATCATCCGCACCGGCAACCCGATTGTCGGCAAGATCGAAAAGGAAACGTGGCCGGATGGAAGCGTGACGTGGGTCTCGACCACGAAGCTGCCGTTGCGCGACGAGCACGGCAAGATTATCGGCACGTTTGGGATTTCGCGGGACATGACCGCCCAGAAGCTGGCCGAGGAACGGGCCGCCCGGTACGCGCGGGAATTGCAGGAGCGCAACCGGCAGATCGAGGTGGATTTGCAAATGGCCCGCGAACTGCAGCAGGCGTTGCTGCCCCACGAGTATCCGAAGTTCCCGCCGACGGCGACCGAGACCACGAGCGCGCTGCGGTTCCATCACCGTTACCGGTCGAGCGAGATGCTCGGCGGCGATTTCTTCCAAATCTTCCCCCTGTCGGACACCGCCGCCGGGATGTTGATTTGCGACGTGATGGGGCACGGGGTGCGGGCGGCGCTGGTGACGATGATGCTCGAGGCGCTGGCCTCGGAACAGAGCGCGTTGGCGCACGCGCCGGATCAGTTTCTGGCCGGCCTGAATCACGGCCTGCTCGGGACATTGCAGCGGACGGAGGTGTCGCTGTTTGCCACGGCGTTGTATGCGGTGGTGGACGCGCGGGCCGGGACGCTGCGGTGTGCGAGCGCCGGGCATCCGAGCGCGTTGCACGTGCAGCGCGGGGCCGGGACGGTGGAGTTGTTGCGCGGCGCCCAGGGGTCTGTGGGGCCGGCCTTGGGGTTGTTCGAGCGCCCGGAGTATCCGGTGACGGAGCGGTCCCTGCAACCGCGCGACATGGTGTTGCTGTACACCGACGGCGTGTATGAGGTCGAGGGCCCCAACGATGAGTTGTTCGGGGTGCCGCGATTGGTGGAGGCCGTGCGCCGGCGGGCGCAGTTGCCGGTGGAAACGATGTTCGACGAGCTGTTGCGCGAACTGGAAGAGTACGCGGTGCGGCGGGAGCTGAACGACGATGTCTGCCTGTTGGCCATCGAGCTGCGGCGATTGCTCCGGTAACCAGCGGGCTTGACGGGGGCGCGGGGGCGGCTCAGAATGCCGGGGGGAATCGCTCAGGGAACAATGGCCGGTCCAAAGTACAACGTCCGAACGCAATACGCCGCCTGGGTCGGTACCGTGACGCTGTTGACGGTGCTGGTGTTGACCGGAGTGCACCTTGTTGCGGTGATTTCTGCCCAGCAAACCGTCGCGCAAGACCGGGCGCGCCTGGCCGCGCGGACGCTGGCCAAAGTCTGCGCCGCGGAACTGCGAAAACCCGACGCGACCAATCACCTGGACCGGGTTTTTGCCACCGGGCTGGTGGACGACCAGGTGTTTTACGCCCGGGTGATCAACGCGGCCGGGCAGGAACTGGGCGCGGTCAACCCGAACCTGAACACGAGCGACCTGCTGGTGGTGAGCGAAGAGATTGTGGAGCTGGTCCGGCGCGGCAGTGTGGTGGAAACGAACCAACTGGGCCGCGTGGAAGTGGGGCTGTCGCCGGTGGAGATCCAGAGGGTGGGGGTGGGGCGGACGGTGGCGCGGGATTTGACGGTGGGGGCCGTGATGGTGGCGGTGGGGGTGGCGCTGTCGTTGTTGGCCTCGACGCCGGTCCAGCGGGCGCTGCGGGAGTTGTTGGCGTTGGTCAAACGCGTCGCGGCCGGGGAGACGCGCGGCGAACGGTTGGCAAGCGATCTGGCCGAGGTGGAGGAACTGAGCCAGGTGCTGGCCGAGGTGGTGGCCCGGGTGGAGGAGGCGCAACGCGAGTTGCAGCGCGCGCAAACCGAGGTCCAGGCGGCCCAGAAGGAAATGGACGAGTACACCTACGTCATCAGCCACGATTTGAAGGAGCCGTTGCGGGGGATCGAAGCGTTCAGCGGGTTTTTGGTGGAACGCTACCGGGACAAACTCGACGATCAGGGCCGGCATTGGGTGGACGTGATTCGCAACTCGGCGGTGCGCATGAAACGGCTGATTGATGACCTGCTGCGGTTTTCCCGGTTGAGCCAGCAGAAAAAACCGATGGAACTCGTCGGGCTGAACACGATGCTGATGCACGTGCGCGTGAACCTGCAATACCGGCTCGATGAGAAGAAAGCCGAATTGCGCGTCGAGAAACTGCCGATGGTGGTGTGCGAGCCGACCGCGATGGCGGAGGTGTTCCACAACTTGATCAGCAACGGCCTGAAGTACAACGACAAGCCGCACCCCATCATCGAAGTTGGCTGCGTCGAGAAACCCAACCCGCACACGGGCGCGCCGGAGTACGAGTTTTACGTCCGCGACAACGGCCGGGGGATCAAGCCGGAGCATTTCGACAAGATTTTCCAGTTGTTCCAGCGGCTGCAAAAAGACGACGAGGGCACCGGCATCGGCCTGACCATCGTCAAGCGGGTCGTCGAATGGCACGGCGGCCGGATCTGGGTGGAAAGCGAATACGGCAAGGGGACGACGTTTTACTTCACCCTGCCGAAACGCGAGGTGACCAAAGACGGCACCGTGGTGGAATTGGCGGCCGCGCCGCTGAAAGGAGCGCCGGAAATTGCAGCCAGCATTTGACATTCTGTTGGTGGAAGACAATCCCGCGGATGTGGAGATCACGCTCGAAGCGTTTCGCCGCAGCAGCAACCACCGCGTGCACGTTGCCCGCGATGGCGAGGAGGCGATGGACTTCCTGTTGCGCCGCGGCCGCTTCGCCCGGCCCGGCAGCGCGCCGCGGCCGGATCTGGTGTTGTTGGACTTGAACCTGCCGAAAAAGAACGGCTACGAAGTGCTCGCCGAAGTTCGGGCCCTGCCCGAGTTGCGCCACATCCCGATCATCGTGTTGAGCACATCCGACCGCGAGGAGGACATCGTGCGCTGTTACCGGTCGGGCGCGAACAACTACCTGACCAAGCCGGTCCAATTCGAGGAATGCGTGCGCTTGATCGCCCAGGTCCAACGCTACTGGTTGGAACTATCCAAACTCCCCCCCAAACGCCTCGGAGGCGCATGAGCCCGCCGGTCATCCCCCTGTTGATCGTCGAGGACAATCCGGTCTTCGTCGAACAGATCCAGTATCACCTCGACAACCTCCCCGGCGACCTGCGGTTTGAAACCCGGTGGGTGGACTCCGCCGAGAAAGCGCTCGCGGAGATCCAGCAGCGCCGGTATGACTTGTTGCTGTTGGACTACATGCTGCCGGGCGACAACGGCCTGACCGTCCTGACCTACATCCGCGAGAAACTGCCGCCCGAGAATCAACCCGCGGTCGTCATGCTCACCGGCATTGGCCGGGAGGCGGTTGCCGTCGAAGCGATGAAGATGGGCGCGAAAGACTACCTGCCCAAGGATTCGCTCGATCCGTACGATTCGGCCCCGCTGGTGCGGGCGCTCAACAACGCGCTCAACCAACGCCGGCTCGAACAGGCGCTGCGCGAGAAAAGCGCCGTGCTGGAAGCCGACCTCCAGATGGCCCGCGAAATCCAACAGGCGTTTCTGCCCCAGGCCTGCCCGACGTTCCCGTCCGGAGTCCCGCCGGCGGAGTCCGCGCTCCAGTTCCACCACTGCTACGAGTCCAGCGTCGCGGTCGGCGGCGATTTCCTGGATGTGTTCGCGCTCTCCCCCACGCAGGCCGGGGTGTTCATCTGCGACGTGATGGGCAACGGCGTCCGCGCCGCGTTGATCACGGCCATCGTCCGGGCGCTGCTCGAGGAATTGCGCCCCCTCGCCGGCGAGCCCGGCCGGTTTCTCGCGGAAATCAACCGCGCCTTGATGACGATTCTCCAGCGGACCCGGCGGCCGATGTTTGCCACGGCGTTTTATCTGGTCGCGGATGTCGGCGCCGGCCGGATGCGCTACGCCAGCGCGGGGCATCCGACTCCCATTTGCGTGTCGCAACAGACGCGCCGGGCCGGGTTCCTCGACTTTGCCGGCCAACCGCCCGGGGCCGCCCTGGGCGTCATCGAAGGCGCCGCCTACGCCACCTACGAATCCCCGCTGCACGCCGGCGACCTCGTGGTGTTATTCACCGATGGGTTGTTCGAGATTTGGAACGAGCGCGACGAGGAGTACGGCCTCGAGCGGCTGTTGGCCGCCGTCCAGCAACGCGCCGACCTGCCCCCGGCCCAGTTGCTGGCCGGGCTGCTCGATGAGGTCAAACGATTCTCGCGGCAGGGCACGATTCATGACGATGTCTGCACGCTCGCCCTGCAAGTCGTCCGCACCGGCGGGAGGTGACATGCGGTGGCTCTGGGTTCTCTTGCTGGCGGTCGTCCCGGCGCGCGCCGGTTCGATTCACCTGCCCGGCCTGACCATCCACAAGGGCCACCGGCCCTGCGTGGAGGCGACCGGGGCCGTCTGCCTGACCAACGGCATCCTCGAATTCGTGGCCGTCGAGGCGAAGGGCCGCGAGTATGAAAGTTTGCTGACGCTCGACTGCCGGCCGTCGCAGTTGCAGTGCGCGTTGTTGCTGATCGGTTGTGAAACCGGCGCCGCCAGCCGCGTGAGCCTTGAAGTGGAACACCAAAACCGGCGCGTGCCGGTCGAGCAGTGGTTGCGGGACCGGCGCACCGGCCAGCCGCCGCGGGATTTGGACTGGATTTTTACCGGCTCGTATTGCACCACGGGACTCGATGGCCGGCGGGTCTTTCTGGCCGACGAGGAACAGGCGTTCATCGCGCTCTGGCCGCAGTCCTCGGTGCCCATCAACCTCGTCGGCGAACACGGTAACCCCTACCGGGGCGAGCAACAGGGGTTCGAGGTCAACACCGCCGCCGTCCCGCCCGTCGGCACGAAAATCAAACTGATCCTCCGCCCGCGGCCGCGATGAACGCCTCCCGCCTCGTGGATTTCCTCGGCCTTCGCCGCAGCATGGCCGGGCTGTTGAGCATGGTCGTGCTGGTCGGCCTGGGCGAACACATGGCCGAGCGGTTCCTGCCGCTGTACCTCCAGCAACTCGCCCCCGGCGCCGCTGCCGTCTTCGCCATCGGCGCGCTGGCGTTCCTCGACGATTTTCTCTCGGCGCTCTACTCGTTTCCCGGCGGGTATCTCAGCGACCGGCTCGGCCACAAACGGGCGCTGCTCGTGTTCAACCTGCTTTCCATCCTCGGCTACCTGATCGTGATCTTCATCCAGCGCTGGTGGGCGGTGTTGCTGGGGGCCGCCTTCTTCATCTCGTGGTCGGCCATCTCGTTACCGGCCATGATGGAACTGATTTCCCAGACGGTGCCCAAAACCAAACGCACCATGGGCGTGTCGTTGCACTCACTGGTCCGGCGTATTCCCAAAACACTCGGCCCGGTGGTCGGCGGGGCGTTCATCGCGCTGGGCGGCGTGGTGGCCGGCGTGCGCTGGGCGTTCGTCGTCGCGCTGGCGCTGGCCGTGGTGGCGATTTACCTCCAACAAGTCCTCATTGCCGACCCGCCGGCCACCAACCGCCGCGCGGAACGCAACCCGTTCCGCCTCTACTGTCAAATGCCGCCCGGCCTCCGCAACCTGCTCGTCAGCGACATCCTCATCCGCTTCTGCGAACGCATCCCGGACTCGTTTGTCGTCATCTGGGCGACCCGGCATGTGCTCGCGCCGGTCACCGAGTTCCAATTCGGCTGGCTCTCGGCCATCGAACAGATCACCGCCGTCCTGTGCTACATCCCGGTGGCGCACTATGCCGACCGGTTCGGGAAGAAACCGTTCGTGCTGACCACGTTCGTCTTCTTCACGCTGTTCCCGGTCGCGTTGCTTTACAGTCAATCACTCGCGGGGCTGATCCCGGCGTTCGTGTTGCGCGGGTTGAAAGAATTTGGCGAACCGACCCGCAAGGCGTTGATCATGGACCTCGCCCCTGAAGACCGCAAAGCCGCGATGTTTGGCCTTTACTATCTGATCCGCGACGTGATCGTGGCGTTTGCGGCCTTTGGCGGTGCTTTGCTCTGGGCGGTGCGGCCCGAGTTGAATCTGCTCGTCGCCTTCGGGTTTGGCGTGCTCGGCACCGTTTGGTTCGCCGCGCGCGGACGGGACCTCGCATGAACACCCGGTGGGTCTTGGTGGACGGCTACAGCGTCCTGCATCAATGGGCGATGTTCCTGACCCGCTCCGGCCGCTCGGGCACGCTCGCCCAACGCCGGGACCTCCTCGTGAAAACACTCCAGCAATACGCCGACCAGACCGGCCACCCTGTGACGGTCGTCTTCGACGGCGGCGCCGCCAAACACCAACCCGACCCCGATCCCACCGGCCCCGGCCTGCACGTCGTCTTCTCGCCCCGGGGAAAAACCGCAGACGACGTGATCGAACGGCTCGTGGCCCAAGCCGGTCACCGCGACCGGATACTGGTGGTGAGTTCCGACAACATGGTCCGGCAGACCGTCGAGACCCTCGGCGCCCACAGCACTTCGGCGGAGATGTTTGAAGACGAAACCCGCGCCGCGCTCCGCGCGCTTGCGGCCGCCGTGCGCGCCCACACGCGCCGGCATTGACGCCGGGCGCGTGTTCCGGTTACACTGCCGGCGTGACGGGTCATCCGCAACTGGCGCAATTGTTCCACGAGTTTGCCATCCCGGGCCGCTACGTCGGCGCCGAGCCGTGGGGCGCCGGCCACATCAACGACACCTACCGCGTCGCCTACGACCACGGCACCGGCATCCGCCATTTCATCCTCCAACGCGTCAACCACCACGTCTTCCGCGAGCCGGTCAAACTCATGGACAACATCCGCCGCGTGACCGCCCATCTGCAGGAGAAACTGGCCGGCACCCCGGACCTGAACCGGCGGGTGCTGCGGCTGTTGCCGACCCGCGATGGCCGGCCATTCGTGCAAGACCCCACCGGCGATTACTGGCGGGCGTACCGGTTCATCGAGGACGCGCAGACCTTCCAGGTCGTCGAGTCGCCGGCGCAGGCCGAAGCCGCGGCGCGGGCGTTGGGCCAGTTTCAACGGTTGTTGGCCGACCTGCCGCCGCCCCGGTTACACGACACCATTCCCGATTTCCATCACACCCCGAAACGCTACGCCGCGCTGGAACGGGCCATTGCGGCCGACACCTACAACCGCGCGGCCGGCTGCCAACGCGAGATCGAGTTCGCCCGGCGCCGCGAGCCAATCGTGGGCGCCTTGCTCGAATTGGGCGCGCCGGAGCGCGTCACCCACAACGACACCAAACTCAACAACGTCCTGTTCTGCGCCACCACCGGCGAGGCGCTCTGCATTGTGGACCTCGACACCGTGATGCCGGGGCTGGCGTTGTATGATTTTGGCGACATGGTGCGGTCCACCAGTTGCCGGGCCGCCGAGGATGAACGCGATTTGCGCAAGGTCCGGGTGGACCTGGAAATTTTCGCGGCGCTGGCCCGCGGCTACGTCGCCACCGCCGGAGACTCGCTCAGCCCGGTCGAACGCCAACACCTCGCGTTTGCCGGCCGCCTCATCACCTTCGAGATCGGGATGCGGTTTTTGACTGACCACCTTCAGGGCGACATCTACTTCAAGATCCACCGTCCCAACCACAACCTCGACCGTTGCCGCGCCCAGTTCGCCCTCGTCGCCTCCATGGAAGCACAAGAGAAAGCGATGCAACGCGTTATCAATCAACTCTGACGTTTCACCGGGTTTGACAACCCCGCGGCCGGCCGCCGCCATGCTTCCATCAGGATACATGGCACTACTATGTATCGGCTGTCCACACGGTTGCGGCGGAAAGACGACGGTTCTTCGTGCTCTGTCAAACTTGATTTGGAGGGCCACGCTTCCGCGTGGCCGCAGATCGGCAACGGACGCGCAGAATCTTGCCTGTCGGCAGACAGGGCGCGCCCCTCCGACAACCCTTGCGATCAGCCTTGACGAAATTCGCCTGTGGCTCAGGATGACAACTTCAGCGGACGGCTGGGGCAGCCGTCCCGACCGGTCTTGTCTGGCCGGCCGGCGGCGAGTACACTGCCGGTGTGAAGCCGTTGGAGAAAATCAACGATTGGTTGTGGGAGCTGCCGGCCTCGTACAAACCGGGGATGCGGGTGCCGGGGCGGATTTATGCGTCGGAGGAGATGCTTTCCCACATCGTCGGCGACAACGCGTTGGAACAGGTCGCCAACGTCGCGTTTCTGCCGGGCATCCAGAAATACTCGCTGGCCATGCCGGATATTCATTGGGGGTACGGGTTTCCCATCGGCGGCTGCTGCGCGACCGACCCGAACGAAGGCGGCGTGGTCTCGCCGGGCGGCGTCGGCTACGACATCAACTGCGGCGTGCGGTTGATGCGGACGAATCTCCGGCAGGAGGAAGTCGCGCCGCGAATCAAGGAACTGGTCGCGCAACTGTTCCGCGACATCCCGTGCGGACTCGGCCGGGGCAGCGATCTGAAGTTGTCGTTCGCCGACGAAAAGAAATGCGTCCGCCAGGGAGCGCACTGGGCGGTCGAGCACGGCTTCGGCGACGCGGCGGATTTGGATTTCATCGAGGAACGGGGCCGGCTGGCCGACGCCGAGCCGTCGCTCATCACCGAGCGGGCGCTGGAACGCGGCAAGGGACAGGTCGGCTCGCTCGGCTCCGGCAACCATTTCCTCGAAGTGCAGGTGGTGGACGAGGTGTTTGACCCGCACGCGGCGGAGGTGATGGGGCTGGCGTTGGGCGGGATCACGGTGATGATTCATTGCGGCTCGCGCGGGTTCGGCTACCAAGTGTGCGATGATTACCTGAAAGTGTTGCGGAACGCGCCGGCCAAGTACGGGATTGCGTTGCCCGACCGGCAACTCGTCAGCGCGCCGGTCCGTTCCCCGGAAGGCGAGGAATATCTATCGTCCATGCGGTGCGCGGCAAACTACGCGTTTGCCAACCGGCAGGTGTTGATGGCGAAGACGCGCCAGGCGTTTGAGCGGGTGTTGCGGATTTCGCCGAAGGAACTCGGCATGGAACTCGTGTATGACGTGCCGCATAACATCGCCAAACTCGAAGAACACCGGGTTGGTGATCCGATATCGGTGATTGGTGATCGGCCTAAACCAGTCACCAGTCACCAGCCACCGGTCACCAAGCTGCTGTGCGTCCACCGCAAAGGCGCGACCCGGGCGTTCCCGCCGGGACACCCGTCGTTGCCGGCGCGCTACCGGGGGATTGGGCAGCCGGTCTTGGTGCCCGGCGACATGGGCCGGTATTCGTTTGTGCTGGTCGGCACGACCGGCGCGATGGACCAGACATTCGGCACGGTTTGCCACGGCGCGGGGCGGATGATGAGCCGGGCGCGGGCAACGAAAGAGCACAGTTTCGAGGAGTTGCGGCGGCGGATGGCCGAGGCCGGCGTGTACATGATGGCGCAGGGACACGGCACGGCGTTGGAAGAGGCGCCGTGGGCGTACAAAGATGTGGAAAACGTGGTGAACGTTTGCCACAATGCCGGTCTCGCCCGAAAAGTCGCCCGCTTGCGACCGCTCGGCGTGGTGAAAGGTTGATGAATCCGTCGGACAACATGGCGTTGAATATGCCAGCTCCGGCCACGTCCAACCCGGCGCATGAACGCCTCCCCGACGAGCTTACCGACCGGGAGTTGGTCGAGCAATGCCAGCGCGGCCGGCTGGACGTTTACGAACACCTCGTCCACCGCTACCGGCAGCGCATCTTCGCGCTCGCGTTCAGCATGCTCCGCCACGAACAGGATGCCGCGGACGTGGCGCAGGAGACGTTCGTCCGCGCCTGGCAAAATCTTGGCAAGTTCCGCAGCGAATCATCGGTGTACACATGGCTCTACCGGATCACAACCAACCTCTGCATTGACCGGGCGCGCCGCCGGGACCGCCGGCCGGAAGTGGCGCTCACCGACGACGCGCCCGAGCCGGTCGCCGCGACCCCCGGCCCCGCCGCGGAAGCCCAACACCGGGAACTGGGCCGGCAGATTGACGCCGCACTTGCGGAATTGTCACCGGAGCACCGGGCGGTCATTCAACTCCGGGAGTTCGAGGGGCTGGACTACGCCGAGATCGCACAGGCAGTCGGCTGCAACATCGGCACGGTCATGTCGCGGCTGTTTTACGCGCGGAAACATTTACAGAAGATCCTGAAGGAAACGATATGAGCCATCCGAAACCAGAATGGCTGGCGGCGTGGGCCGACGGCGAATTGCGCGGCTGGCGGCGCTGGCTGGTCGAGCGCCACGCGCAAAACTGCCCGGCCTGCGCGGCCGAATGCCGGCACCAGCGCCACGTGCGCGAGCTGTTGCGGCAACATCAACGGCCGGTAACAATGCGCGAGTCGCCGGAGTTCTTTTGGGCGCAAGTCCGCGCGGAGATTGAACGCCGCGAAACCGTGCCGGCCCCGGTTCCTGCCGACTCCCGGTACCCGCTGCAACTGGCCACCGTGTTGGCCGCGATCATCGTGGTGGTCGGATGGATTTGGGTCGCCGGCCCGCCACGGCAGGATCGGGCCCAAGGTCCGGTGCCGGCCGCGCGGCCGGGACTCGCGGTGGTCGAAACGGTGAACACGCCCATCCCAAACACGGCGGCAACCGTGTTGCCGGCCGAAGAACCCCACATCGCGGTCGTCTGGATTTCCGGCTTGCCGTGGACGCGAGACATGGACGAAATGATGACCGTGTACGCGGACCTGGAGAGTTGAAATGCGCGCGCTGATTCTCATTCTGTTGGCCGGTCTGCTGGCGGTGGCCGCCGACGCCGCGACGGTGCAATGCCGGTTGATCCGCGCCACGAACACGTCCAACGGCACCGACCTGCAACTCCGGGACATTGCCACCCAACTCGAAAAACGATTCGGGTACAAGTATTACCGGCAACTCGGCGCCGGCAAGGGGACGTTGCCGGCGAAAGACAAGATGCTCCGGCTCGACGTGGGCGAAGGGTTCACGACGTTTATTACCCCGAAAGGAGAAGGCGACCTGATGGTGGAATTGTATTCCGGCCGGGCGGCGGTGGCGAAGTTGACCGTCAAACTGAAGCCGGGCGGTCACGTGTTGGCGGGACCGATTGGCGTCGGTCAAGACTGGCTCATCCTCGACCTCACCCTGCGCGAGTGACCACCATCGTTGTCAAGTGTAGAGAGTTGACCCCGGTGACAGAAAAGAACGTTGACTGGATAACACGCGATCCGACCTCCGGGCCTGTCGAAGTTCCCTCACCGGCCAACTGGTGGGCAGCGGCTGGTGAAATTATCGGAAAGCTCTTAGAAAAGGGTACAGAGAAAGCGGCAGATAAGTCTCTCTATAAAGTCCCCGCAGCTAAGGCTTCAAAACAACATAAAGATGTGCTTGCAACAGTTGCGCCGACTCGACCTGAGCAAGGAGACTGGAAGAATGGGAACCCTTGCCCAAGTCAGTAGATTACTGAATAGCACCAAGAGGCTGATATGAAGAAGATGTTCTACGTCGTTCTAATATTTGTTCTTGTGTCTTTGGCTTTTGGAGCAGGATACATCATTGGCGAGATAAAGGTCTCGAAGGCTCGGCTGAAATCGGACATCATGTTGGCATTACCTACGTACGGGGCCCTTCTGGAGGGGAAAACCGAAAGAGCACGGCATTTTCTCGCTGTACAGCTTTTAGCAAGGAGTGAGATGTTTCGTGTAATATCAAAACATCCTTTGTACCTCTTTACCTACAAGCACAGAGTGCCTTCAGACAAAGACTTCGAGACCGTATTGCTCGATCTCAAATCGCGCAAGGGCGATATTGAACGCGATGCGTCAGGATTCTGAAGAAGTGGCGCATCGCCTTCTAGAAGCGGTTTCATAAGTTTTTTGATGTAAGTATTTTTCTCTGGCACCTTTACGAGGATTATGTGAAAAGCTGGGGATGCCAAAGCCATTCCTGACTGACGC
>Ga0315298_1001897_pt1 | contig 37112 bp, 29 predicted proteins | sample WHS_1_MG_FD_203077 | JGI IMG/M metagenome (GOLD analysis project Ga0315298, IMG submission 203077) | Extremophilic microbial mat communities from Washburn Hot Springs, YNP, Wyoming, USA - WHS_1_MG | ecosystem: Environmental > Aquatic > Thermal springs > Hot (42-90C) | place: USA: Wyoming...
CCCTTCAAGATCTTTGCCCGCGCATCCTCTGAAAACTTGATCGCTTTTCCTGCCATGGCTTTCTTCGCCTCCTTGTTTGCTCAAGACTTGCGGCTTCCTCCGGCCCAGACTCTTGCCCAGGGCCGGCCCGAGCCTGCTCTCAAACCTGCCTTTTCCACCCTCCTACTCGATGATGCCCAAAATGTCGTCCTCCCGAACGATCAGATGCTCCTCGCCCTCGATCTTCACTTCCGTGCCCGCGTACTTGCCGAACAGCACCCGATCCCCGGCCTTGACCTCCAGGGGCATCACCTTGCCGTCTTCCAGAACCTTGCCCTTGCCTACCGCGATCACCTTGCCCTCCTGGGGCTTCTCCTTCGCCGTGTCCGGAATGATGATTCCTCCCTTGCTCTTCTCTTCCTCCTGCAACCTTTTCAGCAAGATCCGGTCGCCCAACGGTCTGATCTTCATCCCTCGCTCCTCCCTTGGTTCAGATTGGTGGCTCTGGAAACGGGGGCGCCAGTCCGTCCGGCGCCCCAAAAGGACAATGATTCTCTCTGAAAGGGCCCGCCCGGCGAAAAGGAGGGGGTGAGAGCCCATGCGGCCTGCTGAATCGTTTTCCCTTGTCTTCAAATCAATTAGGAAAGAATTTTGGCAGGCGCGAGCGTTGAGTGCTAAACCAGATTACCCTTTTCCCGCCCGAAGTCAAGACTGGGGGCCCTTTTTTTCATGGCCCGGAGCGGAAATCAGGACTGACGTGGCCCGGGCGTGGCCTTCTCCAGAAAGACCATTCGAAGGATGAGCAGAAAAACGCCCACGGTGATGGCCGTGTCCGCCACGTTAAAGGCGGGCCAATGAAACCCCTTGTAATGGATGTAAAAAAAGTCGATGACCTCTCCCAGTCGGACTCTGTCGATGAGGTTGCCGATGGCTCCGCCCAAAACCAGCGAAAGAGCGAAGGGAAGCACCTTGTCGGCATCCCGGAGCCGGTGGAACAGAAACAGGATGATCGCTGTTGCAACCACGGACACGACGATGAAGAAGGGGACGCGCAGATCGGCCTCCGTGCGGCTCAGGAAACCAAAGGCCGCGCCCGTGTTGCGGATGTAGTGCAGATCGAAGAATCCGGGAATCAGAGCCTTCGTTTCATAAAGCTGCATACGGGCGTCCACCCAGAACTTGCTCGCCTGGTCCAGGGCGATGACGCCCCCTGCGACGAGAGCGAGCAAGCCGTATTTGCCCGCAAGCATCATCCCCGCCCCCCGAAAGATTCTTTCGCTCCTTCCCGAAGTTCTCCCAAACACCGGGTGCAAATCGAGGGGTGGCCAGAGTCCGCTCCGACCGAGGGAGAATAGACCCAGCACCGTGCGCACTTTGTGCCTCTGGCTCGTTCGACTCGAAGGATCAGGCCCGGGATCTCCGCACTCCTGATTGTCGGCTTTTCTTCTGGCCCGTCCTCAATCGTGAGATCGGAAACGATGCAAAGAAGGCGCAGGGAGAACGGAAAACCCGAGAGGAACGACCGCCAGTCCGGGGGCGCCCAAGCCCGGATCCAGGCATCCAGAGAATGGCCGATCTTTTTCTCCTTCCGGGCGACCTCCAAAGCTTTGGAAACCTCCTGGCGGAACAGGAGAACTTTCTCCCATCTTCGGCCGAGCTCCTGATCGTCTTGCGCCGGATGCACCTCAGGGAAAAGGGCCAGATGGACGCTCTCCTCCTTGCCCTCCCAGCCGGGCATGCATTCCCAGATCTCCTCAGCCGTGAAGGAAAGAATCGGAGCCATGATCCTAGCCAGACCCTCAAGAATCTCAAAAAGCGTGCTTTGGACCGCCCGTCGGGCCGCAGATCCCGAAGCCGACACGTACAGGGTTTCCTTGACCACGTCCAGGTAAAGGGAGCTCAACTCCACCACGCAGAAGTCCAGCAGGCGATGGTAAACCACGTGGAAATCGTAGTCTCCGTAAGCGCGGCGCACTCTTTCCACAAGGGCGCCCAACTGGAGAATCGCCCACCGGTCGAACTCGGACCGCTCCCGAAGCGGAATCCTGTGCAGGGCAGGATCGAAGTCGTACAAGTTTCCCAGCAGAAAACGCGCCGTGTTCCGAATTTTCCGGTACGACTCCGAAAGGCGGGTCAGGATCTCCTGCGAGATCCGGATATCGTCCCGGTAATCCTCGGCTGCGACCCACAGTCGGAGAATCTCGGCGCCGTAACGGCCGATCAGGTCCTGGGGCGAAATGATGTTCCCCAGGGACTTGGACATCTTCCGCCCTTCCCCGTCCACCACGAAGCCGTGGGTCAGAACCGACCGGTACGGGGCCACACCCCGGGTTCCAACGGAAGCCAGCAGAGACGAATGAAACCATCCACGGTGTTGATCGCTTCCCTCCAGATACATGTCGGCCGGGAATCGCAGCTCGCTCCGTTTCTCCAGGACCGAGGCGTAGCTGACACCCGAGTCGAACCAAACATCCAGAATGTTCCTGTCCTGCAAGAACTCGCCGCCCCCACAGGCCGGACAAACCGTGCCGGGCGGCAAGAGCTCTTTCGGCCTGTCCGAGAACCAGACGTCCGCTCCCCGGTTCTCGAACAGGTCCGCCACGTGGCGGATCACAGCCGGATCCAGGAGAATCTGTCCGCATCCCCGGCAGTGAAAGGCCACGATCGGAACTCCCCAGGCTCTCTGCCGCGAGATGCACCAGTCAGGCCGATTCTCGATCATGGAATAGATCCGGTCCCGGCCCCAGCTCGGGATCCATCGAACAGCGTCGATGTTCTGGAGGGCTTTCTGGCGAAGGCCGTTGGCCTCCATGGAGATGAACCACTGCTCGGTCGACCTGAAGATGACCGGTTCCTTGCACCGCCAGCAATGCGGGTAGGAGTGAGAAATGCTGCTGTCGCCGAGCAGGCACCCTTTCTCCCGGAGGGCCTCGCGGACGAGAGCGTCGGCGTCAAATACGAACTTGCCCTCGAAAGGGCTGGCATCTTTCGTGAACCTGCCTTCATCGTCGACAGGAGCGAAAATCTCCAGGCCATACCGCAGGCCAACCTCGTAGTCCTCTTGGCCGTGCCCTGGTGCGGTATGGACGCACCCTGTGCCCTGTTCCAAGGTAACGTGGTCGCCGAGCACGCATTTGGATTCCCGGTCATACAAGGGATGGCGGCATGAAAGGCCTTCCCAGTCCCTTCCCAGCGAATGGCCGACCTTTTGGAACTCCGAAATGCCAAGCTCCCGGGTCACGGGCCCCACACGGTCTTCGGCCAGAACCAGGTGGCGGCCGTCGGGCAGCCGGATCGCCGTGTACGCAAAGTCGGGATGAAAGGCGATCGCCAGGTTGGCCGGGATCGTCCAGGGGGTCGTGGTCCAAATGAGAACCCAGGTCTCGCTTGGCGAGAGGCAGCCGAGTCCGGCAGGCGGGGCAGACCGGAGAGGGAAAGCCACATAAATCGACGGGGAAGGGATCTCGTGGTACTCGACCTCGGCTTCGGCAAGAGCCGTTCTACATTGGGCGCACCAGTAGATGGGTTTGCGGCCCCTGAAGACGTTTCCCTTCTCGGCGAAGGTGGCGAATTCGCGCACGATCTGCGCGACGTATCCGCTGCTCATCGTAAGGTAGGGATCCTCCCACTCGCCCAGGACGCCGAGCCTCTTGAACTCCTCCCGCTGAATCTCCACGTACTTGAGCGCGTAGGCCCGGCACTGCTCCCGAATGGCCGCGACCGACAGGTCTTTCTTCTTGGGCCCGAGAGCCTTGTCCACTTGGTGCTCGATCGGCAGCCCATGGCAGTCCCAGCCCGGAACATAGACGCTGTCGAACCCCTCCTTGTATTTGGCCTTCACGATAAAGTCTTTGAGGATCTTGTTGAGGGCCGTGCCGAGGTGGATGTTTCCGTTGGCATAGGGCGGTCCGTCGTGAAGGATGAATTTCTCCCGTCCCCGGGACTTCTGGCGGATTTTTTCATACAGGCCCATGGATCGCCATCGGTCGAGAATCAAAGGTTCCCGCCGGCTCAGGTCCGCCTTCATGGGGAACCGGGTCTGGGGAAGGTTCAGGGTCTGTTTGTAATCCTGGGCTTTTCCTGACTCCTGCAAGGACACGTACCTCCCTGGCGCTTGCTGTCCTACAAGCGGAAAAGTCCCCCGGAGCGTTGCACCCCAACCCGCGGATGAGCGATTCTGCGGGAGCGACGCTCGAAAGGAAACGCCTGGGGGAATCCCTTTTCCTGTCGGTCGGGGCTGGACGGGCTTCCCGAGAGAGGCTCGAATGTAGCATTTCAAGCCAAAAAAAGGAATTCCCGGCCTGCGGTCCGCAAGGAGGGAACAAGCAATGCAGCGAATTGATTTGTCGTGCTCGGTGGAGTATATGAATTTTTTTCAAGGCCTTGATTCGCGGGAACCACCTTATGCGTCTGGTCCGTTACCTGTTCGGCCAAGAGACTCGATACGGGATCCTGGAGGGAGACGAGGTGGTGCCCCTCCGGGCGCCTCCTTTCGAGCGCTTGGAGCCTTCGGGCCAGAGAATTCCGGCCGACCGCGTCCGGCTTCTCGCTCCCTGCGAGCCCTCCAAGGTCGTCTGCATCGGCCTGAACTACCGGGACCATGCGGCCGAGTTCGGCTTGCCTCTTCCCGATGAACCCATGCTTTTCCTCAAGCCTTCGACGTCCGTGATCGGGCCCGGACAGGAGATCCGGTACCCTGAATGCAGCCGTCAGGTGGATTACGAGGCGGAACTGGCCATCGTGATCGGGAGGCCATCCTTCCGGATCCGCCGGGAGGAGGCGGCAAGCTGTATTTTGGGGTACACTTGCTTCAACGACGTCACAGCCCGCGACCTTCAGGCAAAGGACGTGCAATTCACTCGATCGAAGAGTTTCGACACGTTCGGCCCCCTGGGGCCCTGGATCGAGACTTCTCTGAACCCCGTCGGGCTGGCCGTCGAGTCCTTCCTCAACGGCCAGCGCAGGCAATGCTCCAATACGCGGGAGCTGGTTTTCGATCCCTTTGAGTTGGTGCATTTCATCTCCTGGGTCATGACGCTCAACCCGGGCGACGTGATCGCTTCCGGCACGCCGGCAGGGGTCGGTCCCATGCGACCGGGTGACCGAATCGAAATCCGGATCGAGGGGATCGGAAGCCTCGTGAACACCGTTGCGGCCTGGGACGTCTGAACCTTTGGGAGCCGGGCCAGCCCGCATTCTTCCCCACACGTGAGGTTTTTTCCTATGGAAGAGATCCCCCTGGCCAAGCGAATCTTGGATCTGCCTCCCTACCTGTTCGCCGAGATCGATCGAGCCAAAGCCAGCCTGCGGGCGGAAGGAAAAGACATCATCGATCTGGGGGTAGGAGATCCGGACCTGCCCACACCGGAGCCAATCGTGCGGGCCTTGGCCAGGGCAGCGGCCGAGCCGGCCAATCACCGGTACCCAAGCTACGAGGGGCTTCTTCCGTTTCGAGAGGCGGTCGCCCGCTGGTACCGCAGGCGATTCGGGGTGGATCTCGATCCGGTGACAGAGGTGGTCAGCTTGATCGGGTCCAAGGAAGGGATCGCCCATCTTCCCTTGGCCTTCCTGGATCCCGGGGACGTGGGTTTGTACACGGACCCGGGCTATCCGGTGTACAGAGTCGCCATCCTCTTTGCCGGGGGCGTTCCGGTCTCGCTGCCTCTGCGGGAAGAGGTGGGGTTCCTTCCGGATCTGGATGCCGTGCCGGAGGAGACAGCCCGGAGGGCGAAAATTCTTTACGTGAACTACCCGAACAACCCTACGGCCGCGACGGCCGAAAAGACCTTTTTCGAGCGGGTCGTGGCTTTTGCGCGCCGGTACCGCGTGCTGGTCTGTCACGACGCCGCCTACTCGGAGATCGCCTTCGACGGCTACCGCCCCTCGAGCTTTCTCGAAACCGAAGGCGCCCGGGAAGTGGGAATCGAGTTTCATTCCCTCTCCAAGACATTCAATATGACGGGCTGGCGGATCGGTTTTTGTGTGGGAAACGAGCGGGCCGTAGGGGCCCTCGGCAAGGTGAAGACCAACATCGACTCCGGTCTCTTCCAGGCCATTCAGTACGCCGGGATCGAGGCGCTCGAGCGGAACGGGAAGGTGCCGGAGGAGTTGAGCCGCATCTACCAGGAAAGACGGGACCTGGTGGTGAACGGGCTTCGGGCTTGCGGCCTGGATCCTTTCGTCCCCAAAGCGACGTTCTACGTTTGGTGTCCGGTCCCGGGAAAGGGCGACTCCCGCAGCTTCGCCAGGTCCCTTCTCCTGAACACCGGGGTGGTCGTAACCCCGGGCGTGGGCTTCGGCGAGCACGGGGAAGGCTACTTTCGCGTCTCCCTGACTGCGGCCAAGGATCGGCTCGAAGAAGCTTTGTACAGAATCCGCAAAGCCGAAGAAGTCCTATCGGGGGCTTCGTGCAGGGTTCCCTGATTTCCCCGCCGCTGCATCTGGCCACAGTCTCGCTGGGGTCGAACCTCGGCGACCGGCTGGCTTATCTGGACGGCGCCGTGCGCAGTCTCTTGGAGGATCGGCGTAACCGTCTCCGGCGGATATCGTCCGTGTACGAGACAGAGCCTTACGGAGTCAAGGACCAGGAGTGGTTTTTCAACCGCGTCATCCAGGTCGAGACCTCTCTGGGCGTGAGAGCGTTCTTTCGGAACCTCCAGAAGATCGAGTCGTCCTATCACCGTGTTCGGGCGCGGAAATGGGGCCCGAGAACCCTGGACCTGGATCTGCTGTTTTTCGACGACCTGATTCTCGACGAGCCGGACTTGAGACTTCCCCATCCGGGTGTTCCCCAGCGAAGGTTCGTCCTGGAGCCTCTCTGCGAGATCGATCCTGGCCTGATTCATCCGCTTTTGGGCAGAACCATGCAAGACCTCCTTGCGGATCTTCAGGATGACTCCCGGGTCATCCGCAGACCCGAAAGGTCCTCGCGCCCCTGAAAACTTTTTCTCCAAGCGCCTTGACAAAATCGGATTTTTTCGCGAGAATATATAACATTGTTAACGGGTATCTGGATCCTCGCAGGTCGAACATGAGGGGTTTTACGCCATGGTAAAGAGAGAAAAATCCAACTACATCATCCAATCCGTCGCCCACGCTCTGGACGTTCTGGAGGAATTCAAGGGCGACGCGATCGAACTCGGCGTCACCGAACTGAGCAAGAAGCTCAAGCTGCACAAGAACAACATCTTCCGGCTTCTTGCCACCTTGGAAGCCAGGGGATACATCGAGCAGAACAAATCCACGGAAAACTACCGTCTCGGCCTCAAGAGCCTGGAACTGGGTCAGACCTTCATCCGCCAGATGGGCCTCCTGCGGCAGGCGAGACCCACGCTGGAAAAACTCGCGGATCGAACGAACGAGACGAGCTATCTGGCCATCATGCGCAACCAGGACGTGGTGTACCTCGACGTGGTGGAGGCCAACCAGACCGTCCGGGTGGCTTCCCGCGTGGGGCTCAGGCTGCCCGCTTACTGTACTGCCGTGGGCAAGGTTCTGATCTGCTCGGAATCCGAGGATGAGATCCGCAAACGCCTTCCGGAACAGCTCCTGAAAAGAACCGCCAAGACCCTCACCGACCCCAAGGCTCTCGTCGATCACCTGAAGAAAGTGGCCAAACAAGGTTACGCCGTCGACGACGAGGAGTTCGAAGAGGGCGTCAAGTGTGTTGCGGCTCCCATCCGAGACTACACGGGAAATGTCGTCGCGGCGATCTCGATCTCGGGCCCCGCCATGAGAATGCCGGACAAGAAGGTGGCCGAGGAACTCGCGCCTGCCGTGAAGGAAGCGGGCGAAGAGATTTCCAGGAGACTCGGCTTCGACGTCCATCAGGAATTGACGGCGTAAGGCGGCGGCGCGCCGCTGGAATTTCTCCACCCGGGCGCAGGGGCGTGTCCACCCTGCCAAATGATTCCCTTATCGGCCTGTGCCCGACTGTCCAAACCGGCTTCGTGGAGCCTTTCAGGGGGCTCCTTGTGGCGATCGCCTAGAACCAGGATCGTTTTTCCCTTCCCGGATGGCTCGGGCCGTTCGCCCCGGGGCCGTGGGCCTTTTCTTGACAACCGGACCGCAGGATGGTAAGTTTCTGAATGAAGGCTCATTCACCAGGGGGGGCACGCGAGCCGAACCGTGCAGCCTTCCCCGCCTTTGCTTCCAGCCGAGTGGACGCCGGAACATGGCCCTGCGTGACCGGGAACGGAACAAGCACGAGCAAATCATCGAGGCCGCCGTCAAGGTGTTCGCCAAGAAGGGCTTCTACAACGCCAAAGTCTCCGAAATCGCCCGCGAGGCCAACGTCGCCGACGGCACGATCTACCTGTATTTCAAGAACAAAGATGATATTCTCATTTCCCTTTTCGAGGAGCGGATGGAGACCCTGATCCGCCGGATGCAGGAAGAGCTCGCCAAGGTGGATGATCCCTTAGAAAAGATCCGGGTTTTCGTGGCGACCCACCTCCTGCGGCTTCGGGAAGACAAGTATCTCGCCGAGGTTCTCCAGATCGAACTCAGGCAATCGAGCAAGTTCATGCGCCGGTATGTGCCGGTCAAGTTCCTCCAGTATCTGGATTTGATCGGGGAGATCATCGAAGAGGGGAAGGCAAAGGGATGCATCCAGAAGGACATCATGCCGGCCATTGCCAAGAGGGCCATTTTCGGCGCGCTGGACGAGATGTCCCTCTATTGGGTGCTCGCAAAAAAGCCCAAGTACACGCTCGAGCAATGCATCAAGCAGATGAGCGATCTTTTCATCGAGGGGTTGAAAGCCAAGAATTGCAGAACGGATTCGCCCGGGAACCCCGAGGCCTCCTTGGACCGGCTAGCGCCTTAGAGTCCGGGGCTTGAACGAAGGGAGAAGGAGCAGGTCTTTCCCATAAGTCCAGTTTTCCGATTCACCCCAAGAGGAGGTAAGGCCGTGGATATCGTGGTGTGCATGAAGCAGGTGCCGGACACAGAGACCAAGATCCAAGTCAACCCCCAGGGCACGGGGATCCTCACCGAGGGCATCAAGTACGTGATGAACCCGTATGATGAGTTCGCCGTCGAAGAGGCGCTGCGCATCAAGGAAAAGTTTGGCGGCACAGTGACGATCGTTTCCATGGGGCCTCAGCGGGCCACGGAGGCCATCCGGACCGCCCTGGCCATGGGTGCCGACAAAGGTGTCCACCTCAACGACGCGGCCTTCGAAGGGGCCGACAGTTACGCCACCGCCAAGGCTCTAGCAGCCGCGATAAAGAAGCTGCCCTTCCAGATCCTTCTGACCGGCAAGCAGGCGGTGGACCTCGACAACTCTCAGGTCTTTGCCGCCCTGGCCGAGATGCTGGGCATCCCCCACGTGTCCGTGGTGACCAAGCTCGAAATCGCCGCCGACGGCAAGAGCGCCGTGGCGGAGAGGGAGATTGAGGGAGGAGCCAAGGAGGTGATCCAGGTTTCCCTTCCAGCTCTCTTCGCAGCCCAGAAGGGACTGAACGAGCCCCGTTACGCGTCCCTGCCCGGCATTATGAAGGCGAAGAAGAAGCCCATTGACTTGGTCGATCTGGCCAAGAGCGGCCTCGCGGCCACGGACGTGGGAGAGAAGGGGTCCAAGTTGAAGATCACCCGGTTCTCTTTGCCCCCGGAAAGACAGGCCGGAAAAATTCTCGAAGGGGAGCCCGAGCAAGTTGCGGCCCAGGTGGTGAAGCTTCTTCGGGAAGAAGCCAAGGTGATCTGAGGCCGCTTGCGCGTTTGGGAACCGGAAAGCCGAACCTTTCGAATGAATGCATAAGGAGAAGGAAAGATGGCAAAGGGAATCTGGGTGATCGCGGAACAGCGCGACGGCAAACTCAAGAAGGTGACCCTCGAAATGATCTCCAAGGCCAAGGACCTTGCGGCCCAGTCCGGTGAGGAAGTCACGGTCTTGCTGCTGGGCTCCGGCGTCGAGGCGCTCGCGGCGGATTTGGGCGCCTATGGGGCCAACCGCGTGTTGCTTTTCGACTCCGAGATCCTCAAGAACTACACGACAGACGCTTACACCAAGGTTATCGCTGATGCGGCAAAAGAGGGACAGCCAAGCATTCTGCTCGGCGGAGCCACGGCTCTGGGCAAGGACCTTCTGCCGCGGGTGGCGGCCCGCCTGAACACGGGGCTCGCAAGCGACTGTGTCGATCTCCGCATGGAAAACGGCAAGCTCGTGGCGACCCGGCCGATCTATGCCGGCAAGTGCATCGTCGAAGCCGTGATTCCGGAATCTTTCCCCCAGATGGCCTCTATCCGGCCCAATGTCTTGGCCGTGGGGGCCGCTGACGCCTCGCGGAAAGCCGAGGTGGTCAAGAAGGATGTAAACGTTTCGCAGGACGATCTTAAGGCGATCCTCAAAGAAATCGTCAAGGGTGCCTCCGAACGGGTGGATCTCACCGAGGCCACGATCATCGTGTCCGGCGGACGGGCCATGAAGAGCGCCGAGAACTTCAAGATCCTTTGGGACCTGGCCGACGCGTTCGGCCCCGGCTCCACGGTCGGCGCTTCGAGGGCGGCCGTGGATTCTGGCTTCGCCTCCCATTCGATGCAGGTTGGCCAGACCGGCAAGGTCGTGAATCCCAATCTTTACGTGGCCTGTGGAATTTCGGGCGCCATTCAGCATCTGGCCGGGATGCGGACCTCCAAGGTCATTGTGGCGATCAACAAGGACCCGGAAGCTCCCATCTTCCAGAAGGCCGACTATGGGATCGTCGGCGACCTGTTCAAGATTGTGCCCCTCCTCACCGAGGAGGTGAAGAAGCTCAAAGCGCAGGACTGAACGGAACTTCCATCGCCGCGGCCCGGGGCCCTCTTGTACATCCAGAGCCGCCCAGGGCTGCGGCGGGCCCGGAGGGATGTCGCCGATCCTTATCCCTTCTGGCTCCGTAACGGTCTTTCGTCACAAGAAGGAGCCGCCCCATGACAGGACATCTGCCTGGATGGTACCCGGGAGGCACCCCGACCAACCTTCTCACGCTGCTGCTGTTTTTCGGAGCTCTCTGGGTCTTTGGAAAGGTGGTTTACAAGCTCGTCAAGATTCTTCTGCTTGGAGCAAAGGAGGACCGCTTCGACCAGATTCCCGAGCGCCTGAAAGGGGTCCTGCTCTTCGTTTTCGGCCAGAAGAGGGTCGTGAGGGAGCCTGCGGGCTGGGGCCACTTCATCATCTTCTGGGGCTTCCTGCTCATTACGGTGGGCACGGTGGAAGGCTTCGTGAAAGGCGTCTGGCCCGGCTTCACCTACCGGACTCTTCTCGATCCGTTGCACCTCGGCTTTCTGTACATGCCCCTGAACCTGGCCATCGACCTCGTGAGCTTGGGGGTTCTGGGCGCCTTGGTGGTCGCCCTCTATCGCAGGTACGTTCAGAAACCGCTTCGCCTGGAGACCGACGACCCCCATGCCAAGGTGGACGCCACGATCATCATTTCCCTGATTCTCGTTCTGATTGTCTTCATGTTCCTCGCCCGGGGCGCCGAGATGAATCTGGCCCAATTCGAAGGCAAACCGGTCATCCATCCCTCGGGATGGGCTCCGGTTTCCCTCCTCGTGAGCGCGTGGCTCGGCGGCCCGACTTTGCCGGACATGGCGGCCTATCATTCCCAACAGGCCCTGTTCGCCACGTTCTGGTGGATCCACAACCTCATCATTCTGGCGTTTCTGATCTACATTCCCTTCTCGAAGCACCTCCATCTGCTCGGCGCGATCCCTAACATCTTCTTCCGCTCCCTTCGTCCCAAGGGAGAGCTGACGAAGATGAACCTCGAGGACGAGACCGTCGAGAGTTACGGCGTCTCGAAGATCGAAGAGTACACTTGGAAGCAACTTCTCGACGAGTACGCCTGCACCGAGTGCGGCCGGTGTCAGGAGAACTGCCCGGCCTTTCTCACCCAGAAGCCTTTGAGCCCGAGCCGGGTCATTCACCATCTCAAGCTCCACTTGCGCGAAAAAGGGGAGATCCTGGTCTCGGGCAAGCCCGCAGAGGCCCTCTCGGAGGCCGAGAAAGCCATACTGGAAAAGCCTCTTATCGGGGCGGTCGTCACGGAAGACGAAATCTGGGATTGCACCACCTGCCGGGCCTGCCAGGAGAACTGCCCAGTCTTTATCGAACACATCCAGAAGCTCGTCGACTTGAGGCGGTACTTGGTTCTGACCGAAAGCCGGTTCCCCCCCGAAATCCAAGCGGTTTTCCGCAACATGGAAACCAACTACAACCCTTGGTCCATGGGGTACTCGACCCGCGCTGACTGGGTGGGCGATCTCGACGTGAAAACCATGGCTGAGGTGGGCGAAACCGATTATCTCTTCTGGGTCGGCTGCGCCGGCTCCTTCGACGACCGGGCCAAGAAAGTGACTACGGCCCTCGTCAAGATCCTCCAGGCGGCCAAGGTATCTTTCGCCATCCTCGGGACCGAGGAGATGTGTTGCGGCGAGACGGCCCGCAGAATGGGCAACGAATATCTGGCTCAGACCCTCATGCAGGGCAACGTGGACGTTCTGAAGAATTACAAGTTCAATCGGATCCTGACCCTCTGCCCGCACTGCCTGAACACGCTCAAGGCGGAGTACCCGCAGTTCGGCGGCACATACCAGGTGGTCCACCACACGGAACTCCTGTCGGAGCTCATTGCCACAGGCCGGCTCCCGCTTAAGAACGCATCGGCTGTCCAGGGTCTGATCACCTACCATGATTCTTGTTACCTGGGCCGGTACAACGACATCTACGATGAGCCTCGTAGAGTTCTCCAGGCCCTGCCAGGGGCCCGCCTGGTGGAAATGGACCGGATCCGCCACAAAAGCTTCTGCTGTGGCGCCGGCGGGGGCCGGATGTGGATGGAGGAGACGCGGGGGATCCGCATCAACGAAAAAAGGAGCGAAGCCGCTCTGGCTTGCGGCGCTTCCATCGTCGGAACGGCCTGTCCGTACTGCCTGACGATGTTCGTAGACGGCATCAAGGCAAAGGGAGCAGAAGAAAAAGTCGAGGTCGTGGACATCGCCGAACTCATTGCGAAAGCGCTCTGAAGCACCCGCAGGCCCCCGTCGTTCCCGTGGAGCTGGCAGCGAAAAGAGAAAGCGAAAACGGGGGCAACCCGTCTACGACCTGAAAGGGGGGGAAGGGATCCTGCAAGGGGCCGCCGCTCAGGAGATCCCGTGGCATCGCATCGCGTCGTGAGGCGACCTCTTCTGTAGTCGATCCAGTTCGCAACAGCCGTGACTCGCTCGAGGGATCCCGGATTTCTTCCCTGACTGACGCCGCCGATTCCCAGCCGGGAATCGGCGGCTTTTTTTCATCCTCTTGTCCCCGAAGCCGAAATGGTCTGGTTGACGCGCGATCGCCGATTCCGATAGAGTCATCCCGCTGGCCTGCCTCGCGTTCCCGCCAAGGAGGTCCGCCATGACAGAAACGAGCCTCGGCAAGGTGTTCTGGTCGAGGGTTGACAGGTACGGTTCCCGGACCGCCCTTAAGGTCAAGCGCAAAGGGGCCTGGGTCGACATCTCGTGGCAAGAATGGGGACGCAACGTGCGGTCCTTTTCCTTAGGGCTTCTCTGCCTTGGACTCGAAGAAGGCGAGTGCGTGGCCCTTCTCAGCGAGAACCGGCCTGAATGGACCTTCGCGGACCTGGCTGTCTTGTCCCTCAATGCGTTTGACGCGCCGATCTATGCCACCAACCTCCCGGACGCGGTGGAACACATCATCCACGACTCCGCCTCTCGGTTCGTTGTGGTCTCGACCGAAAGCCAGCTCAAGAAAATCGCGGAAATCCGCGGCCGCCTGCCCCATTTAAAGAAAGCCATCCTCATGGATCCGGCCCTCCCGCACAGCGAGGAATGGGTGACGACCTTTGAGGAGGTTCAACGATTGGGCGAGGAAAAGGGGGACCCGAAGGAACTCGAGCGGAGGCTCGACGCGGTTCAGCCGCAAAACCTCGCCACGCTCATTTATACCTCAGGCACCACCGGCCTCCCCAAAGGCGTCATGCTCACCCACGAGAACTTTCTTTCCAACATCCGGGGCGTCCGGGAGGTGATTCCGATCCGCGAGACGGACATCGCCTTGAGCTTTCTTCCGCTGAGCCATTCCTTCGAAAGAATGGCCGGCTATTACACGGTCCTCTATGTGGGGGGAACGATCGCCTTTGCCGAGAGCATCGACAAGGTGCCGGAGAATATCCAGGAGATCCGGCCCACTGTGATGTGCAGCGTCCCAAGGCTTTACGAAAAGATGCACGCCCGGATTCTGGGAACGGTGGAGGCCGAACCCCCTGCCAAGAAGAAGATCTTCCACTGGAGCCTGGACGTGGGGGCCCAGGTAAGCAAGCTGGTGCAGGCCAAGAAAGAGGTTCCCCTGTCGCTCAAGGCGAAGTACGCCATAGCGGATCGGCTCGTTTTCCGGAAGCTCCGGGAGCGGATGGGGGGAAGGCTCCGGTTCTTCGTGTCCGGCGGGGCGCCGCTGGCGAGGGAAATCGCGGAGTTTTTTCACGCAGCCGGCATCCTGATCCTGGAAGGATACGGGCTGACCGAGACCACGCCGGTGATCTCGGCCAACCGGCCGACCCATTTCAAGCTCGGCTCCGTGGGCCAGCCTTTGCCCAACCTCGAGGTCAAGATCGCGCCCGACGGAGAAATCCTCGTCCGAGGACCGAGCGTCATGAAGGGATACTATAACCGGCCGGAGGAGACCCGGGAGGTTCTGAGCGACGACGGCTGGTTCGCCACGGGGGATATCGGCTATCTTGACCAGGACAATTTCCTTTACATCACGGATCGAAAGAAAGACATCATCGTCACGGCTGGAGGGAAGAACGTCGCGCCCCAGAACCTGGAGAACCTGTTGAAGCTCAACCGGTACATCGAGCAGGTCTGCGTGATCGGAGACAGGCGGAAGTATCTGACCGCCCTCATCGTTCCGAGCTTCCCCGAGCTGGAGGCGTTCGCGCAGGAGAAAGGCATCCCCTTCGAGGACCGAAAGGCTCTCATCGAGCACCCGGAGGTCCGAAAGATTTTCCAGGATGCGGTGGACGAAGTGAACGCCCAGCTTCCCAGGTATGAGACCCTAAAGAAATTCACCGTGCTCCCCAACGAGTTTTCTCAGGAGACCGGAGAGCTCACGCCCACCCTCAAAGTCAAAAGGCGGGTCGTCGGAGAGAAGTACAAGACGTTGATCGACAGGATGTACGTCGAATGATCGGGCTCACCTGCTGCGAACCGTCCAGGAAGGCTTGGGTTCCCGGCCGGCCCGCTCCTCAGGAGGTTTCTCGACCGGCGAGGTCAATGTTTCAAGGGTCCGTGCGCCAGTGGTTGCCCCTTTTAGTCGCTCTTGCGGCCTTGCTGCCGGTTCAAGCCGAGGCTGGCTTCTTCAACACCTTTGGCCCCGACGCCCGGGGCACGGCGCTCGGCGGCGCCATGGCCGCCCTTTCAGAAGGGTGGGCTTCGGTCTATCACAACCCGGCCTGCTTGGCCCTCACAGGAGACGTGGAGGTTACTGTAGGGGCTCACTGGGCGAAGCCGACCATCACCCTGGAGTATCAGGACGGGCCCGAAACGGACCTGCCCCAGTTCCCCCCGAACCCGAATGGCCTGGACACGATTGCAGGCCCGACCCTGGGCCTCCTCGTGCCCATCCAGCGGTTGACGCCCAAGAAGCTGCCGGTCCCGATCGCGATTGGAGCCGGTCTGTTCGTCCCCCGGCAGGCCTTGGCTACGACCCGCGTGATCGAGGAGCCTTACCCGTTCGACCCGATCTTCAGCGATGGCAACGGCAACCTGGTCTTCCAGTGCGCGGTCTCCTCTCGCATCACCCCTGCCTTGTACTTCGGAGCCGGCCTGGCCAGTCAGCTCGTCACGCCGGTGAACGTCGTCTTCGCACAGAGCCCGGGCAATTCGGTCGATCTCAAGGCTCGGTTCGGCGCGCCATCGGCTGTCGCTGGCCTTTTGTTGAGGCCCACGGAGAGAATCCGCATCGGCCTGGTCTACCGCCAGGAAAACAAGGTGCGCTCGCGCTGGGACGTCTACACCCAGAAGCTCTTTGCGATCGAGTTTCCCGGTCTGGTTCTGCCGGAATTCGGCATTTCGATTTTCTGGAAGCGGGCGTACGTTTCGAGCTTTACGCCCGAGAACTACACGGTGGGGTGTTCTTACAAGGCGAGCGAGAGACTCACGGTGGCCGCGGACGTCTGCTATTACCGGTGGAGCCAGTACGGAGGACCCGCGGATACGGGCCTGACCTTCGAATTCCACGACATCTGGATCCCCCGCGTGGGCGTTCTCTACAGGATCAGCCGCAGCCTGGAAGCCCGGGGCGGACTTTCCTACGAGCCCATTCCCGTCAGAAGCCAGCCCTCTGGCTTTTTCCCGATCGGCAACGATCGCATCGTGCCCTCGGCCGGAATCGGATATACCTTCCCGGCTCCCTGGGGCATATTGGCCAAGCCGATCTCCGTGGATGCGTTCTTCCAGTACCATTGGCTTCTCGAGCAGGAGTTCGTCCGGGACGTCAATCGATATGTGGGCAACCAGACCCTTAAGTCGAGCGGAAACGTGTTCCACCTTGGAGTCGACTTGACCTTCCGGTTTTAGCTGAGAACAGGCGCCTCGAACTCCTTCGATCGAAGGGGCGATCCCTGCGGATGGAGCCCCGGCCGTGGCGCCGCACCCAACGCGAGGTCCCCATGAACCTCGCATGTTCCTGTGCGCGGAAGGAAGCCCCGCGCTTTGTCCTTGCCCTCTGCCTGCTCGTCCTTTGCTTTTGTGGGGCGTCTCGACCGCGAGCGGAGGCGAGCGTGGCCGAGTCCTTGGGCCTGGGTTCCCGAGCCGTAAGCATGGGCGGAGCCCTTACGGCCCTGGCGGACGATTTCTCTGCTACCTTTTACAATCCCGGCGGTTTGGCCGCCGCGGATCGATCCAACGTGACGGTGGGCGGCGTATGGGCCAAGCCCTGGCTGTACTGGTGGGAGAAGGGCGGGCCGAAGCAGCACCCGGACCTTCTCGCCACCGGAGCCGCTTACCTGGGGCTCACGAGCAATCTGAGCCACCTGACGGGCTTCCGCCAACTCGATCCCTGGACACTGGGTTTCTGTGTGTACCTGCCTCTCGAACGAGTGCTGTTCACGGACATTCCGCCCGAAAACACGGAAAGGCGATTTCTCTTCTACCTCGACGACACGCAGGTTCTGGCCTTGCTGGCCGGCCTCGCCTGGAAGATCACCCCTTGGCTTTCCGTGGGACTGAGCGGGCATTTCCTGGCCGATCTGCGGGCGCCCAACGAGGCAGTCGCCGAAATCGATCTCCGCACCGTTTTCCCTTATCTGGCCGGTCTCGGGGATCTCCAAAAACAGGTAAGGCCCAGGATCATGAGGGACGCGGAACTGAAAGTCGCGCCCATTGTTGGGCTCCGCGTCCAACCCGCCGACTGGTTCCTGTTGGGCTTGACCTACCACGGAAAACTGTACGGCGAAACCGTCGGAACCCAGGATATCCTGCTTCGGTTCACAGACGTTTCGAGCCCTAATTCCTCTTTTCAGACCGCGATTCTCGCGGATATCCATTATGTGCACTACTGGAATCCCAATCGGATCAGTCTCGGTGCGGCCTTGCTGTCAGGACCCCTGGCGGTTTCCCTGGACCTCGCCTGGGCCGACTGGTCCGACTACCTGGACCCGATGTGGTACAGACCGAGCCCGCCCTTTCGGGACACCTGGACACCGAGGCTGGGTCTCGAGTATCGGTTCGAGAACCGTCTGGTGGTCCGGGCGGGCTACGCTTTCCAGAAAAGCCCCGTGCCCGAGCAGACCGGTTCGTCGAACTACATGGACTGTGACCGCCACGTGGTTTCCTTCGGAGCGGGTTACACGTTCCCACGGGGGCCAGCACGAATCTTGTGGAAAAAACCGCTTACCGTGGAGGCTTCCGTGCAATACCTTGAGCTTGTGGAACGGACCTATCGGAAATCCGACCCTGTCCGGTACGGTAGAGACCTCACGCTGGGAGGCCGCATGGTCCATGCAGGCCTCAGCGTGACCTTGCACTACTGAACGTCCGCCCGCGCGGGGCGCGAAAAGCCAGCACGTGGGGAGGAGGATGTCTCGGCTAAGGCTGCAAGGACGAACCGGCAGGATTCTTCCGGCTCTCTTTGTGCTTTGTTGCCTCGGCGTGCGTCCGTCCGTCTGCCCGGCCAGCATGGTGGACGTTTACGGATGGGGATCCCGGGCCACCGCAATGGGTGGCGCTTTTACGGCCCTGGCGGACGATTTCTCTGCCGTATACTACAATCCGGCCGGGCTCATGTATCCGAGGTCCCTGGAGGAGCCTGTGCCCGACCGGAAAGGAATTCGGTTCGACTTCGGCTACGTTTACGGAGAGCCCCGGCTTTGGATTCGGGATCCCCATGAGGGAGAGGCCGTCGAAGATTACGGATCCACGACCGGCCCGTACCTGGGCTTCTCTGTGGATCCGGTGGATTTTCACGGAACCTTCCGCCGCAAGGTCTTCGCTTTTGGCCTGGGCCTCTACCTGCCCGCGGACCATCTCCTGTATTACGGCCGATACGTTCCGGAAGAGAGACGGTTCCCGTTTTTTTATGACTACACGATGCGGTTCGTCCTGATTCCGGGAATCGCTGTGGAGGTGCTGCCGGGGCTTTCCCTGGGAGCCTCGGCTCAGGTCCTGGCGCGCCTTCACACGGACACTCTTGGGACCGTGTACGTGAGCTTCGACGAGCTCGTCTCTCCGGGATCTATCCTGGGGGGCCGGATCCCTCTGCCGCGCGAACAAGCCCGGCTGGGGGAGCGGGAGGAACTCACCCTCAACCTGGCGCCCATCCTCGGCATTCTGTTCAAGCCCGACCCAAGGCTCCGGCTCGGGCTCGTGTACCGGAGCGAAAACTACATCAACGACTTTGGGCATACCAATCCGGTCATCAACCTGGGCGACATCCTGATCTTCGAACAAGGCTACCGGTTCCAGTTCGTCCGGTTCTTCACGCCTCACCAGATCTTTCTCGGCGCCGCGTGGCGTCTTGTCCAGACTCTCGCGGTCTCGGTTGACGCCGGGTGGTTTGACTGGTCGGCCTTCCGGGACATCGAAGCCCGACGCCCCGATCCGCCTTTTCGGGACACTTGGATGCCTCGGCTGGGAGTGGAGTACCGACCGGCTGACTCCTGGTTGCTCAGAATGGGTTACTTCTACTACCGCTCGCCAGTTCCCGAACAGCGGGGAAAGACAAACTTCCTGGACAACGACCGGCACGTTGTGAGCGCCGGAGCCGAGTGGGTCTGGTGGGATCCTCCGGGATTCTGGAACAAGCCCGTTCATTTCGCCTTTCATCTACAGGCTCATCTGGTCGTCGAACGGCGCTATCGAAAAACGGACGCCGAAGATCCCTTTTTCCCGGGGTACTCCTTTGGCGGCCGGATCTTGATGGGAGGACTTCAGGTTTCCATCCCGTTGTGAGAGAATGGCTTCGGCGGCCGGAGCGGAAAATCCCTCGGCGAAGGAGCTTCACCATGGCATTGGGTCAAATCTCGGACAGCTGCCGGAGCGGCGCTTTTGTGTCCCTTTTCGTCGGGACGATGTGCGTGCTCGGCTTGAGCCTGGGCGCCGGTTGCGGCAGCGACAGCGACGAGACCGTCGTGATCACCCTGGTCCCCTGGAGCCTTGATTTCTCGCCGTCGAACCAACTGTTCCTCGTGGAAAGGCAGTCCCGTTCCGTGTGGAAGTTCACGGGCGAGGAACCGTCTGGTCAGCTTCTTCCGCCCCTCGACGGCGATTTCACCCCGTGGGGAATCGATGTGGGAGACGAGAACCTGCTCTTCGTCTCGGACGAATCTGCCGCGCGTCCCCGGCTTCTCGCCCTGAGGGCGGACTTCGATGAGGCCGTGCCCGTCGGGCCGGACACTCTGCTTGCCGAGGCGGGATCACCCATCCCCTCGCCTCGGGCCGTTGAGAGCCTTCCTCTCGAAGGAAATCTCTATCTCGTTTTTCTCGCCGCAGGCTCCAAGGTCATCGTCTTCACATACGATGGAAACGCCCGAAGCCTTGTCTATGCGAGAACAATCGACGGCGGCTGCGGAGACGTTTTCGAACAGCCTTTCGGCTTGGCCGTGGATCCAGGCAACCGCATCCTGTACGTGGTTGACGGAGGCGGAAAGGACCGGCTTTACAGGTTTTCTGCTATCGACCGGGCCAGCCCGGTTTGCGATGCCTCTGTGGACCGGTGGGGCGAGCTGTCCCTCGACGACCCGGGTGGTGTGGCGGCCAAGGGCGGTCAGCCGACTTCCAAGGACAACCGGATCGTCGTTGCCGACACGGACAACAGCCGCATCGTGGCCTTCTACTGGGATGGGCAAAACCTTGCGGAAACGGATCTCCCCGCTGACTTTTCTCCCCCTCCGGGCAAGAAGCCCTTCGACGTTGCCTTCGACGCCGAGGGGAAGCTCTGGGCAAGTTATCCCTTCTAGGAAGGCAAGAACAGAACATGAAGGAGAGAGGAGAAGGATTCTAGTCAGACGCCGCCTCGAGGATCTCTACAACCTTTTCGGCCGTTCTGCGGCAAATCTGGGCGCACTTCTCGACCATGGCCGGATCCAAGGCTTTCAAGGCTCCCTCGGGGTTGGCAGCCATGAGCTTCAGGGTCTCTTCCGAAAGCTCCAGGCCTGAGATCTCGCGGCACACGGCTGACCCGTACTCTGATTCGAACCACCGCACCAGCCTGTTGGCCGGGATCATGGCCCGCAGGACCGCGTCGAATCCTTCCTCCAAGTTCTGGCGCCCCCTCTGCATGCCGATCGCCATGACGCCAGCCGAAAGGGCTCCGCAGGTCTGTCCCGAGAGCGCGATCCCTCCGCACATCGTGCTGGCGGCCTTGAGGGCCAATGCATCCTCGAGGTTTAGCGCCTCCTGCAAAGCCCTGAGGGTCGCCTGGCTGCAGCAGTGATACTGCTTCTCGTACTCGTAGGCTTTCCTCCCAGCCTGCTCTGTCTTCTCCCCTACGCTCCGTGACATGAGACAACCCCTTTCTCCTTACTGGTCGGAGGCGGGCGCAATCCTGGATCTTGGTTCGCGTCCCTCGAATCGGTCCTTGCCTTCAACCCTTTTTGCGCGAAGCCAAGAAGGACCTGAAGGTTTCCTCTGTGGAGTGGCTCGGCGCCCAGCCGAACTCTTTTTCGAAGCGCGCTGTGTTCACGGTGATCGGATACTCCTGCATTGAGACCCAGGCTTGGGAAAAGGGCATGAGCCCAAGCCGGAAGAGGAAATTCGCCGAAGCTTTTGCCAGGCGGGCCGGGACGGGGATCGACAGGGAGCCTGAGAGCTTCAAGAGCTTCGACATCGGCACTGGATCGCGGCCCGCGATATTGAAGATGCCGGGGTGATCCTCAACAATCGCCTGGTGGAGCGCCTTGGACAGATCGTCCTCGTGCAGGAACTGCACGGAGGCGTCTTTGCCTGCTAAAGAGGGCACCACTTTCGACTCGAACATCTTGCTGAACATGTTCTGGATGTTCGGCCCGAAGACGAGGCAAGGCCGAAAGATGGTCAGAATCACGTCCGGATGGCCTTCGCGGTACTGCTGGAACACGTTCTCCACGTCAACCTTGTCGACCGAATAGTAACAGTCCTGCGTGGGCCGCAGCGGGCTGTCTTCGGTGAGGCCCTGCGGATTGTCCGGATGGGCTCCATAGGAGGCGATGGAGCTCGTATAGACGATCTTGCGCACCCCCTTCCCCTCCAGCCCAGAGAGGACGTTACGGGTTCCTTCCAGGTTGATGGATCTCGACAAGGCCTTGTCCTTCATTTCGTCCACGATGAAAGCGAGGTGGACGACCGTATCGGCCCCTTCGAAAAGAGAGCCGATAGCGGGATCCCGAACATCCATCTTGTGAAAAGAAAGTTTGGAAGGGGTTCGCCTAGGAGGCTTGATGTCGATGCCCACGATTTTTTCGATTCTCGGATCCTTCTCAAGAAGCGGCAAGAGGCCGTATGCAAAGTAGCTTGCCACACCCGTGATGGCCACAACGCTCATGTTTTCCCCTCCGACCGGCCTGGGAACACGCCCGCCCGACTGTCAGGACCGCCCTATCCTGTTTCGGATCGCTTCCTGGAGCCCGGCTGCAACGGCCATGATGATCGCTCCCAAGGCAAATTCGAACCAGTTGAAAAGGTAAAAATCCTCGAAATAAAATCTGCCGTGGTAGACCCTGTAGAAAGCGCTCGAGATCACAAGATACAGGATCGCAAAAAGCAGAGCGGAAACCAATGGGCTTCGCCGTGACCCGTCTTTTCCAGACATCTCAGACCTCCTTTCGGCTCGTTTGTTCGGTTATGCCTTGGCAGGATTCTCCGACTCGATCGCGGCTCTCGTCTCTCCTCTTTTAGCGCCGACCTTCCAGAAAAAAAAGAAAAGTGCGAAGCCGAACTTTTGATTACCCGGCTTTCGAACCGGTGCACGTCATTGTTTCTACTTCTTGCCCCCTCGTTTTGTCAACCTTTTTCTTTTGTCGACACTTTTGATGCGCCTTATCAAGGCCGCTGGGCAGAGCACAAAAACTATTCGAAATAACGTACAAAATATGGCAGCAGTTGTAGTTTTTTAAAAGCAAACCTGTTTGTTCTCTTTTGCGGCTAGGACCTGGCCTGGCCGGAGGACGAATTTTTTTCTTGACAAGGTCGCTCTCCATTGATAAAAAGTGCGTAGTTGCACTGATAAGTATTTCGAATCGGATCTTTGCCTCGCTGCCGAGAAGTCCTAAGAAATCCAGCCATGAAGAAAAAAACCCTCCTCAAGATGAAGGATCTGTCCAGGGCCACTGGGGTCAGCAGCGGGACCATACGGTACTACGTCCAAGAAGGCATCCTGCCCAAGCCGATCAAGACCCACCGCAACATGGCCTACTACGACGAAACGTACGTCGAGCGCATCCGGATGATCAAGGAGCTCCAAAAGAAACGCTACCTGCCCTTGAACATCATCAAGATGCTCCTCGAGTCGAAGGATTTCTCCCTGAGCGGTGAACAGAAGCAGCTTTTCAGGGAAATCGAAAAACCCTTGTTCGAGCAGGATCCCCTTTCTGGCGCCTCTCCTGCCGGGCCCATGAGCCGCGAGGAGCTTGCCTTGCACACCGGTCTTCCGCTTAAAGACATCCAAGGCCTGGAATCGATCGGCATGATCCGGCCCGATCAGGAGGGCCGCTTCGATTCAGAAAGCGTCCAACTGGCGGAGGCCGCGGCTGAGCTTCGCAGGAGCGGCCTTTCCGAAGAACTCGACTTCCAGGTGGAACAGCTTCAAATCCATCTGGATCTCATCGAGTTCCTGGCCCGCAAGGAAATCGAGCTTTTCACCAAGAAAGTGGCCCAAAAGGGGCTTCCCCCGGACAAGGTGTCCGTTATCGCACGCAATTCCATTCAGGTCCTCAACAGACTCATCGCGCTTCTGCACCGCCGCATGATCCGGAAAACCCTTGAGGAACTCGCATGAGCCAGCCCCCTGTGATCATTCCCCTGGACGAGCAAGACACGACTTCCTTCCATATCGCGGGATCCAGAAAGGAGCGGCCCGCGCCGGAGCAGAACCCCTCACGGCGGGAGTTCCTCCAGAAAGGTCTATCGATCGCGGGCTGGGGTGCCCTGTTCGCCTGCGCCGCCGGCGGGACCTACCAGACCGTTCGCTTCTTCTTCCCGTCGGTCGTGTTCCATCCTCCAAGCGTTTTTCAAATCGGACGCCTGGAGGATTTTCTCTCGGCCGGCCAGCCGGACGCCCACGGCGTGATCCTCGTGGAGGACCGGTTCAAGCAGGAACATCGGTTCTTCGTGGTAAGAGAGCCGACGAGGATTTACGCGCTCTTCGCCCGGTGCACCCATTTGGGCTGCACGGTCAACTGGTTTTCGAATCTCCGGATCTTTAAGTGCCCCTGCCACGGGAGCGAGTTCCATTCGGACGGCAAGGAATTCGCCGGCCCTGCGCCCAGGCCTTTGGACCGCCTCAAGATCAGCCTGGACACTGAGGGGAACCTTCTGGTGGACACGAGCGTCGTGTATACGGCCCAAGAATTCGAGGCCAAGAAGGCCTACATCGAGATCGGTTGAATGAGCCGGAAAAAAGCCGTGGTCACGGAAAGCTGTACCGGGTGCGGGGGAGCGCCGGTTTGCAGGATCTTCTGCCCCCGCGACGCTTTGGTGCTTGTGGAAGACCGGGAAAACGCACCGTTTCGCAGGATGCAGGTGAACGAGTCGGCCTGTACTGGCTGCGGCTCGTGCGTGAGCCGGGGCCCCCAGGGCGTACGACTTCTGGGGTGTCCCTGGAACGCCATTCACCTGGTGGCGGCTTAGTTTTCCCGATTTTGAGTCACCCTTTTCCAGGAAAGGAGGACAAGGATGGAGGAAATCCATCTGACCCGCAGGCAGTTTCTTCAGGCAACGGGGGCAACAGCTCTCATGCTGTCCCTGTCCCACCTGGGCGTGCTCGGGGGCAGGGCCTATGCCACCCAGAAGATCTTGGCGGACTGGGATTACAGCAAGTGGGAGGATCTCCACCGAAAGGAGTGGACCTGGGACAAGATCACGTACGGCACCCACCTCGTGGATTGTTACCCTGGAAACTGCCTCTGGCGGGTGTACACGAAGGACGGGGTGGTCTTCCGGGAAGAGCAGGCAGCCAAATATCCGGTCGTGGACCCGAGCGGCCCCGACTTCAATCCCAGGGGTTGCCAGAAGGGGGCCTTTTACAGCCACATGATGTACAACCCCGACCGGCTCAAATACCCCATGAAGCGCGTCGGCGAACGGGGAAGCGGAAAGTGGAAGCGCGTCACCTGGGACGAGGCTTTGACCGGAATCGCCGAGGGCATTCTCGATGCACTGGAAGAGCAAGGCCCGGAATCCATCATTTTCGAAGCCGGCCCGGGCAACGGCGGATACGTGAACCTCCTTCCCTTGATGCGCTTGAATGTGCTGCTCGGCGGCGTGTCCCTGGACATCGATTCCACGATCGGCGATTTCAACCGCGGCATTTACGAAACCGTGGGCAAGTTCCAGTTCATGGATTCCGTCGACGGGTGGTTCTTCGGCAAGCTTCTGCTTATTTGGCACATGAACCCCGTGTACACGAGAATCCCGGATTACCACTTCATGGCAGCGGCCCGATACAACGGAGCGCGTGTCGTCACCATAGCACCGGATTACTCTCCGAGCGCCATCCACGCCGACGAGTGGGTGCCGGTCGAGCCCGGCGGAGACGCGGCCCTGGGCCTGGCCATCTGCCAGGTACTCATCGAGAAAGGCCTGATCGATACGGCCTTCGTGAAGGAGCAGACTGACCTTCCTCTGCTCGTAAGGCTCGACACGCAGAAATTCCTCCGGGCCTCTGACCTGGATCCCAAGGGCCGGGAAGATCAGTGCTGCTACTGGGATCCGGCTTCGAACAAGGCGGTCCTGGCTCCCCTTGACACGCTCAAGCTGCCCGTGGATCCAGCCCTGGAAGGCACGTTCCAGGTGACGCTCGCGAACGGCCAGTCGGTGCAGGTCCGACCGGTCTTCAGTCTCCTTAAGGATCTGCTCAACCGGGAGTACACGCCGGAACAGGCCTCCAAGCAATGCGGCACCCACCCGGACACGATCCGGCGGCTTGCCGACATGTGCGCCAAGGCCAAGGGCCACATCCAGGTCATGGTGGGGTGGAACTCCTGCAAGTATTACCACGGGGACTTGATCGAGCGGGTCATGTGCCTGATCCTGGCCTTGACCGGCAGCTTCGGAAAGAAGGGGAGCGGCATCCGGGGATGGAACGAATCCCTTTTCGAAGGGGCTCTCTTTCAGGCCATAAAGCCCAAGAAGGGAAAGATGGCCACCATCATGCATCTCAACCGGGACAAGCCCATCATGAACAAATACAAGGACCGGGACCCCACGCTCACCGACGAGATGCTGTCGGTCTTTCTGGAGCGCGAGCGGGACAAGGAGGATCTCGGCCAGGTGCCCCCTGCCTTTCTCTACTATTTCCATTCGGGCTACAAAGAAACGTGGGACCGTCGGGAATGGCACTGCCCCACCATGAAGCGGGAATTTCCCGAGTACATGAAGGAAGCGCTGGAAAAAGGCTGGTGGGAAGGGTTCGCCCTTCCTTATCCGGACCAAACGCCCCGGGTCTATTACTACATGGGGACCAACCCGGCCCGCAAGAACAGGGGCTGGAACCGCAACATTCTGCCGAGCCTCTGGAACAAGTACAAGCTCGTCTTCGGGTTCGAGACCCGGTGGACCACCACGCTCCTTTACTCGGACTATGCGCTGCCCTGCGCGGGCTTTTATGAAAAGCTCGACACGCGTTTTCCTTCTCCCCACGTTCCCTGGCTCACCCTGACCGACCAGGCCGTGGAGCCGCCCGGAGAAGCGAAGAACGAATTCGAGATCTGCGTGATGTTGGCCAGAAAGATCGAGGAAGTGGCCAAGAAGCGCGGGAAAACAAAATTCAAGAACCGCAGGGGCCGGGAAATCGACTTGAACGACCTCGGCGAAAAGCAGTCCATGGGCTGCGCGAATCTCGAGGAGCTTATGGAAGACGCCCTGGAAACCAGCGTGATGCTCGGCAACCTTCCCCAGGGGACTGATCTCAAGAAGATGCGGCAGGAGGGGATCGTCCGGTTCGTCGGGCTGTCCATCTTCGACCCGATCACCATGCACCTGGCAACGGACATCAAGCCGGACGAGCCCATTATTCCTCTCACCTGGCATACGGGGCCGAAGAAGATTCCCTACCCAACTTACCACCGACGGATGCAGTTCTATATCGATCACCCGTGGTTCCTGGAAGCTGGCGAGGGGCTTCCTGTGCACAAGGCCAATCCCAAGACCGGGGGGAACTATCCCCTGCGGATGACGAGCGGCCACCAGCGCTGGAGCGTTCACTCGATCTGGGTCACGGACGAGCAATTGTTGCGCACCCACCAGGGACGGCCCTTCATGTTCATGAACCCCGAGGACGCGAAAAAGCGCGGAATCGAAGACGGGGACCTCGTGCGCGTCTTCAACGATTTCGACGAGTTTTTCATCCATGTGAAGATCACCCCGGCCGCTCGGCCCAACAAGGGACCCAGCCCGGGCCAGGTCATCGTCTATCATGCGTGGGAGCCCTTCATGTTCAAGAACTGGAAGAGCTATGACACGGCCATTCCGGGTCTGATCAAGTGGCTGGACCTGGCCGGAGGATACGGCCACCTCAACTACTACCGCTGGAACTGGTGCCTCCAGCCCATCGACCGGGCCGTTTGCGTGGAGGTGCAGAAAGCCTGAGCGGGTGGAGCGGGCCTGCTCGGTCGTCTCTTTGAAGAAAGTAGCCTCGCAAGGAGGAAACGATCATGCCGGAAGAAACGCAGAAACTGGAAAAGGTCCTGGTGAAGAAGGTCGCCGCATCGGGACAGGATCTCCTGAATCCCAACGCCTCGGTTTGGGCATCCGCCCCGGCGCTCCGGATCGATATGGCCGCCACCCCGTTGGCCAATCAGCCCTCGCCGTACATCAAGGCAACCTACGATGAGACCAAGATCGGAGCCATCAAAGAAATCACGGTCCGAGCCCTGCACAACGGCAAAGAGATCTTTTTCCACTTCGAGTGGAAGAGCCCTTCCCCGAACTACGAAATCGGGGACGTAGGCACGTTCCCGGACGGTGTGGCGGTTCTTCTCCCCTTTAAGGATCCTGCCCAGACGCAAATCAAAGAAATGGGGTCCAAGGATTTCCCCACGAACTCCTGGTATTGGCGGCCCGACTTCGAAAACAAGCCCAAGAACCAGGTGGCTCATGGACTTTCCACTTCTCTTTACACGGAAACGACTCCCCTGGTTTCCCGGTCCGAGTGGCAGAACGGAACCTGGCGGGTTGTGATGGGACGTCCCCTCCAGGTGCAGGAGGAGGCCGTCAACCTTTCTCCGGGGATTGCGACAGCCGTCGGCTTCGCAGCCTGGGAGGGAGCCAACGGCGAACGGGGAGGTGTCAAGTCGTTCAGCAAGGAATGGAGGGATCTGGTTCTCGAAGCCTGAAGATCTTCCTGCCGAGTTTGGCCGGACGGAGCGACAAACCTCTCCGGCCGGCCGAGCCTTTTAGACTCTAACAGGACACAGGAGAGTCGAGCATGCCCGTAGACGAAAAGACCCTGACAGAACGGGAAAAAGAGCTTGCCCTTCAATTCCAGGCGACCAAGGATCGGCTTCGGGAGACCAAGCGCCAGGTAGCCATGGTCATGGACCTGAACAAGTGCATCGGCTGCCAGCTTTGCTCCATGGCCTGCAAGTCCCTGTGGACCAGCCTCGAAGGCAGGGAATACATGTGGTGGAACAAGGTGAACACCCTGCCGGGCAAGGGTTCCCCCAAGGACTGGGAGCGAAAAGGAGGCGGCTACAAGGTTCTTTTCGGCGGAAAGGTGCGGGACCCGGTTCGGGGTGAGCTTCCCACCCGGCGGGACTTCGGGGACATGTGGAAATACAACTTCGACGAAGTCTTCACCGGCAAAGCAGGGGAGAAGGTTCTCAGAGCCCAGAACCCGGACGGGTCCGATCCGGATTGGGGCATGAACTGGGACGAGGATCAGGGCGGAGGGACCTACCCGAACGCCTTCTACTTCTACCTTCCCCGGATCTGCAACCACTGCACCTACCCGGCCTGCGTGGACGCCTGTCCCCGAAACGCCATCTACAAGCGCGAGGAAGACGGCGCGGTCGTAATCGATCAGCAGCGGTGCAAAGGGTACCGGTTCTGCCTCGAGTCGTGTCCGTACAAGGTGATTTATTTCAACTTTGTCACCAAAACCAGCATGAAATGCATTTTCTGCTACCCCCGGCTGGAGCAGAAAGTGGCGACGGCCTGCGCCCGCCAATGCACGGGCCGGGTGCGCTTCCTGGGTTTTCTGGACGACGTGAACGGGCCCATCCACAAACTGGTAAAGGTCTGGAAGGTGGCTCTGCCCCTGCATCCCGAGTATGGCACAGAGCCCAATGTCTACTACATTCCTCCGCTGGCGCCGCCCCGCCTCGACGAAGAGGGGAAAATCGACCTCACCAAGCCCAGGATCCCCCCCGCATACCTGCGTTTCCTGTTCGGACCCGAGGTGGACGCCGCTCTGGCCACCCTGAACAAGGAGCTCGAGAAGGTGCGGGGCGGAGGGAAGTCGGATCTCATGGACATTCTCATGGCCAAGCAGTGGCTGGATCTTTTCGGTCCCTTCAGGACGGATCCGGCCACCCTGGAAAGAAAGCCCCCTCGAGAACAGAAAGCCTAACGAGATGGATGCGATCCAGGTCCAGACCCAGCCGCTTCAAACAGAGGAACAAGTCCGAAGCGCGAACCGATCCCGGCTTTACAGGCTGTTTTCGGAATCCTTGCGGTATCCGCAAGCCGACTTCTGCGAGGGCCTTCGGGACGGATCCTTTTCACGGTCCGTCGAGGAACTGCTGGCGTTCTTGCCGTACCTCGCTGAGGACCTGTGCGAGCAGGCAAGGCGGCTCGGCCTGCCTCGGGATCTGCCGGGGCAGGAGATCGAGGTGGAGTTCGTGCGTCTTTTCGAAGCCGGGATCGGCAGCCCCCCCTGTCCCCTCGTAGAGGGCGTTTACGACCGGGACAGAAGGGCCGTCATGAAGGAATTGATCCTTTTTTACAACCATTTCGGCCTGAGCTACGCCGAGGGATCTCAGGCCGAGCGTCCGGACCATCTCGGGCTCGAGCTTGAGTTCCTGCACTATCTGACCTTCAAAGAAGTTCTGGCCATGCAGCCCGGAAAGGATGTCCGCGGCTATCGTCGGGCGCAAATCGATTTTCTGGTCCGCCACCCCCTGAGCTGGACAGGGAAGCTCGTCGAAAAGGTCGAGCGTATCTCGAGCAATCTGCCTGAGGGCTGTTCCCGGGAAGTCGTTTTGTTTTACGGCCGCCTGTTGCGGCTCCTTCACCGCTTTCTGGAGGCCGACTGCCGGTATCTCGAGGCCCTTGCGTAGAACTGAAAAAAACCGCTATGTCCATTGCCAAGAAGATCACAGAAAGCCAGATCTGGAAGTCCGTCTTCCGGCATCGGTTCGAGGACACGCCTCGAAACCGCGCCCTTGCGACCGTCTCGAATTCGTTCCTCCATCTCCATCCGGTCACCCTGCCCGAGTCCGCTCTGCGGGTAAGGTTCACCTTCTGCCTGGGGGGGCTGACGTTCTTCATGTTCCTCGTGGAGACGGTGACCGGTATTCTCCTCATGTTCTACTACCGGCCCGTGCCGGAGTACGCCTATCTTGACATGAAACTGCTCGAGCACACGGTCCGCTTCGGCATGTTCCTGCGGAACCTTCATCGCTGGGCAGGCCACGCCATGGTCATTCTCGTCATGCTGCACATGTTGCGGGTCTTCCTGACCGGCTCCTACAAGCCTCCGCGGGAATTCAACTGGGTCGTGGGCGTCTTCCTGCTCGTGACCACGCTGCTTCTGAGCTTTACGGGGTACCTGCTTCCTTGGGATCAGATCGCACTCTGGGCGATCACGGTGGGGACCAAGATGGCCGGGGCCACCCCTTTTCTCGGTGCAGACGGACCCTTTCACGAGTGGCTTCGGATCCATCCGGGCAACGACATGCGGTTCCTCCTGCTCGGCGACTCGGACGTGAGCGGCAACGCCCTGCTAAGGTTTTATGTTCTCCATTGCGTTCTGCTCCCGGTCGTGGCCGGGGTCTTCATGTTCGTGCACTTCTGGCGGGTGCGCAAGGACGGGGGAATCTCCAGGCCCCTGTGATGCCTTTGGGGCGAGGCGCTGCAATTTGGGAGAATCCGGCACCATGGCGGAAACGAAAGACATCAAAGCCTCCCATCCCGGACCGGGAGAGGTCTTCGCCTTTCCGGACCTCGTGTACCGGGAGCTTCTGGCCATGATTGTGGCCCTGATCGTTCTTACAATCTGGTCCCTGGCCGTGGACGCCCCGCTCAAGGGCGTCGCGGACCCGAACTGGACAGAGAACCCGGCCAAAGCGCCCTGGTATTTCGTGGGACTCCAGGAACTCCTCGTGTACTTCGACCCTTGGATCGCTGGCGTGTCGATCCCGCTCCTCATCATCTTGGGCCTTGCGGCGCTCCCGTACCTCGACCCCAACCCCAGAGGCGTCGGCCGGTACAGCTTCAAGGAGCGAAAGATTGTCGTCCCGATCTTTCTTTTCGGATACCTCATGTGGTTCGGCCTCATCGTGGTGGGCCAGTTCCTGCGGGGGCCCAACTGGCAATTTTACTGGCCCTGGGAGGACTGGGCCGTGCCCAAACCTGCGGAGCCGCCCCTGGTGAATCTTCCGAATGGGATGGGCTGGGCGGTCATTGCCGCCTATTTCCTGCTCGGCCTCGGGCTTGCCGGGGTTTTCGGGAAAGGCCTGCTTAAGAAGATGGGCTGGGTGCGTTTCCTGACCGGCTGGACCGTGGTGCTGCTTATGTTCGGCGTCTTTGGAAAGGTCCTACTCCGGCTTTTCTTTCACGTCAAGTATCTGGTGACGACCCCGTACTTCTCGATCTGAGCTCGACGAAATGGCAAGAATCCGAGCGAAAACGACTCTGCGCGTCCTGTTTGTCGTCGGTTCCCTGGTGCTCCTGGGCTTGTCCTGGCTCGCCTTTCGGGAGGGCGAACAGAAAGATTGGAAGCGCTATCAGGACGAGTACCAGGCGACCTACAAGCAAAAAGTCTCCGCCCTCCGGGACCAGGCGGCCAAGGACCAAGACGAGGCGGGCCTCAAGAAGTGGTCGCGCCTGCTCGAGGAGGCCCGGGACGGGGACGGGCACAAGATCCGGCAGGTGTTCCTGCCGGACGCCGGAGTGCGGGACCTGTGCCTGACCTGCCACCTGGGCATGGAAAATCCTTTGTTTGCCGAGGCTGCAAACCCGTTGCGGCAGCATCCGCCTGCAATTCTGAAAGATCACAAGCCCACGCAATTCGGGTGCACCCTTTGTCATCACGGTCAAGGCGTGGGACTTACGGTTGATAAGGCCCACGGGTTCGAGAGCAACTGGGAGGCCCCTCGGCTTCCCCGGCGGTATGTCCAGGCGACTTGCCTGGGATGCCACGAAACGCCCTTCCAGCTTGCCGGCGCCGAACGGGCCGAGCGGGGAAGACTCCTGTTCCTTGAGCATGCCTGCTACGGCTGCCACGACGTCCGCTCCCTCCAAGGCCTTCCCTATCGCTCTTTCCCGCTCGACGGTACGGGCCTGAAGATCGAAAACGCCACCTGGCTTCGTCAATGGATTCGAGATCCGTCCCGACTGCGGCCGCGCACCGGCATGCCGACCTTCCGCCTGAAAGACCAGGAAATCCTCCACCTGGCCGCTTTTGTTTCTTCCCGCAAGGAACTGCCCAGGGAGCTTCCCCCGCCGAGCGCGGCCGGATCGGTTCCAAGAGGCCAGGAGCTTTTCACCGAGCGCGGCTGCGTCGCCTGTCATAGCGTCGACCGGGGCGACCCGGGCGTCTCGAGACTCGTGCCGAATCTGGCGGATGCAGGCTGGAAGCTCTCGGCCCAGTGGGTTCTCGCCTGGCTGGAAAACCCGGTGTCTTTGAATCCCCAGACGCCCATGCCGAACCTGATGCTGACCCCGGAGGAGCGGAGGGATCTTGCCTCCTATCTGGCCACGCTCAAGAACGAAGAGGCAGGGAAAATTCTTGAAGCTGACGGGCTGGCGGGCCAGGAAGCCGGAGACCCCGAGGAAGGAAGGCGGCTCGTGCAGCTTCTTGGATGCTATGGCTGCCACCGGCTCCGGGATACGGAACAGCTGCCTCGGCCGGGCGTTGAAGTGGCCGAGGTCGCAAAGAAGCGGCTCGAAGAGCTGCCCTTTGGCGATTCGAAGGTCCCTAGGACCAAATGGGACTGGGTGTTCAACAAGATTCAGAAGCCGGCCGTTTACGAAACCCAGGACATGCCGCTCAAAATGCCCGATTACCCGGGACTTTCCGAGGAAGAAGTCGAAGCCCTGACGGTTTTTTATCTTCAGAACCGGTACTACGAGCTTCCCGAGCACTACCTCGCCCGGTCCACGCCGGAAAACAAGCTCGCGGCCTCGGGGGAGTGGATGCTCGACCGCTTCCACTGCCGGGCCTGCCACCAGATCGAAGAGAACGTCCTGCCCCGGATCGACCGATTCGTCTCCCTCAAGTCCCTTGCGCCGCCCAGGCTGGTGAACGAGGCGGAACGGGTTCAGCCTCAGTGGTTCTTTCAGTTCCTGACCCGGCCGGTCGTGCTCAGGCCCTGGCTCAAAATCCGAATGCCCCAGTTCAACTGGACTTACGAGGAGCGCAAGAATCTCATCGCCTATTTCGCAGGACGGCTGCCGCCCGAGGCCCGCAAGAATGCCGAGGTGCCTTACGTGTTGATGCCGGTCCGCGAGGACTACGATCCGGAAATCCTCGCCATGGGGGAGTACCGGGTCCGCACCGACAAGTGCGTCCAGTGCCATCCCATCTCTCTGGACGGCGGACTGCCCGAGGGCGTCAAGGTGGAAGACCTTTCCATCAATCTTATGTTGAGCAAGAACAGACTCCGTTACGAATGGATCAAGAACTTCCTCCGGAATCCGGACGCCTATGCGGGCGCCGGAACCAAGATGCCCTTCGTTTATTACACGCCTGACGGGGTCCCGCGGGTGCCGGATCCAGAAAAGTGGATCGAATACAGCACCTTGTATCTCCTGTTCATGGAAAAACCGCCCGAGATGCCGAAAGAGACGGGAATCGAGGAAATCCGCCCCGGCGCAGACGTGGACTGGACCCAGTACTGAGGCGTCCGGGAAGGAATATGCGCCTGCGCCGGTCAGGCAGCCGGAGCTTTGAGACATGAGGGTTTCTAGCCAGATGGGGAAAGGGATTTCCCTGGGTTTTCCTTGGCGTCGATGGGGTGCGCTCGCCTCGGGTCTTGCTCTTTTGGTCGCTGCGTGCACACCGCTCACGCGGGCTTTCCACCCGGTCGAGCAGCTCGGCTACCGGGTTGTCTTCCGCGATACGAAGTGGAAAGCAGGAGCCCCTCACGAAGTCGATCGGCCCCTCATGGTTCTCCCGGGGGTGACCCTTACGCTCGAGCCCGGGGCGGAAGTGATCCTCGGCCCCGGAAGTTCGATTTTCTGCCAGGGTCGAATCCTGGCCATGGGAGAACCGGACCGGCCTGTGCGGTTCCACGGCCTCCCAGGCCAACCCTGGGGCAAGATCGACTTTTTCGGCACCGACTATCCTCAGGATTCGCGCGGCGGCAACCTTTTGCGGCATTGCACAATCGAGGGGGGACAGGGCGTGGTGGCCCGGGCGAGTGTCCTCACCGTGGAACATTGCGTCTTCCGCCACAACGTCTCCACCCCTGTGCGCATGGAATTCTCTTCTGGAAGAATCGCGAAAAACCAGATTTACCGCAATTCGACGGAACTCGATGCAGCCGGAGGAAACGGCGGGGGGATCGTGGCGTACACCGACAAGGAAGTGTGCATCGAGGAAAATTCCATCCACGACAATGTCTCCAGCGGGGGCAGTGACGGCGGAGGCGGCATATACGCTTACGCCTACGACCGCGGAACGGTTCTCGTGCGGGCGAACCGGGTGTTCCGGAATACGAGCGACCGCCACGGCGGGGGTGTCGTGGCTTACGGATGCGAGGTCCGGCAAAATTGGATTTTCGAGAATCGGGCCGAAGGCTCCGGCGGAGGCCTGTACGCTGTGAGCGCCAGAGTCGAAGGCAACCGGATCGAGCGAAACGCAGCGGCCCGAGGAGGAGGCGTCCTGGCGGAAAACTCCATCCTCGAGCGGAACGCGATCGTGGGAAACACTTCCGATCCGGGCCAGGGCGGAGGGCTCTACTGCTTCGGGGAAAGCCGCGTCCATGGGAACACTTTTGTCGAGAACGGTTCGCACGCACCGCAGCCCGGTGAATCGGTCGTGGTCTCGGGCAACACGGTCCTCACCGGGAACAATCTTCTGGCTTCGAGAGGCCTGGCCTTGCGCGTGCGGACCCACGCCCTCTCGAAAGACCTGGACGCTTCTGACAACTTCTGGGGGACCCGGGACGAGAAGAAAATTCTCGACCGGATCCACGACTGGTTCGAAGACAGTGAACTCGGGATCGTCAACTGGAAAGGGTTCCGCTCCGAATGGGTGGCCGAGGCGCCCCTGCCGCCTCCGATCGGCCTGTTGGTCCGCGCAGAGGGTGATCGAATCGTTCTTTGGTGGGACTATCCCTCCGGAGCCAGGCCCCGGGGATTCCGTCTTGCCTGGAGCGCCTCCCGGGAGTTCGAGCAAGGAACTTCCCTCGATCTTCCTGCGGAAAGCCGAAGGGCGGTCATTCCACGGCCCGGCCCGGCCAAGCTCTTTGGTCGTCTGTGCGCGATCGAGAGCGCGGCGGGAGGCGATTTTGAGGGAGCTTGTTCCGAGCCCTTCGAAATGCCGTCCTCGGGCCCGTCTCTGGACGAACCTGGCCTGAAGGCTCTGCAAGTTCTGCCGCAGGCTCCGAAGTCTTGTGATTCATCCTCCAAGCCTGGACTGTCTCTCGTGGTCTCCGGGCCGGCTCCGCCCAGCGGAGGGAAATGGGCAAAGGCCCGTTGGATGGTCCGAGAAGATCCCGGCGAGTTCGCTCTGCCGGTTTTCGACAGCGGGCCCGTTCCAGCCAGCGAGGAATTCCGATTGCCGGAAGGCTCGCTTCCGGCGGGCCAGGGCTACGCATGGCGGGCCGCCTTCCAAGACGACCAGGGCAACTGGACCGACTGGTCCCAGCCTCTTCTTTTCTGCACTCCGGCCCGGGCCACCGGGACGCTCGCCGGGCCCTTGGAAGGGGACGTCGTGCTGGGCGGGAAAGGAAAAGAAGTCCTCCGGGTCTTGGGCAACGTCCTGGTTCCTTCTACGGCCTCGGTCGAGCTCCTTCCCGGGACGACCTTGAGTCTCTCGCCCGGCTGCACCCTGCGGATCCGCGGCCGCCTCGTGGCGCGCGGAACCCGGACCGAGCCGGTTCGTTTCACCGGAGATCCGGAGCACCCCTGGGGGAGGCTTTTCTTCGAACAGGCGAACTCCGGAGCCGCGGCTCCGGACCAGGGGAGTCGGCAGGACAATCCGGCCGGAACTCTCGCGGGGTGCATTGTCGAACACGGGCACGGCATCGTCATCGAAGGAGCCGGACCGGACATCACGGACTGCGTCATTCGGAACAACGCATCGAGCGGCATCTCGGTCCAGGACGCAGCCGTCACGATCCGGGGCTGCCGCATCGTGGAGAACCGGAGTTCTTCCAACGGGGGCGGCATCTACGCATACGGGAGTAAACCCGTGCTGATCCTGAACAACGAAATCCGCGGGAACCACGCTGCTGAGGACGGGGGCGGCGTGTTCGCCTACGGCTACCGCTCGACCACGGCCGTGCATATGGAAGGCAATCGGATCGAGGAGAATCGCGCCGGTGGAGACGGGGCCGGAGTGTGGGCATCGCGGTCCTCTCTCGTGGGAAACCGCATTCTGGCGAATGAGGCTCTCGGGTCCGGCGGGGGGGTCTATGCGACCTTCGCCCTGGTCGAGGGCAACGAGATCCGGGGCAATCGGGCCCTCCAGGGTGGAGGCGTTTACGGAGAGACCAACAGCTCCTTGACCGGGAACCGGATTGTGGAAAACGTGGCCTTCGGGGGACCTGGCGGGGGCGCTTTTCTGAACTTCTGGGGGGTGAGCATCGAAAACGAGGAGTTCAGCAAGAACCTGGTCCGCAGGAATCGAGCCGAAGGCACTCCAAGAATCGGTGGGATCTATTTGAACGGCTCGATGATCTTTGAAGGGAACCAGATCTTCCAAAACGAAGGGATTCAACTCTACAACGCCAACCCCGCCGAGCACGGCCCTCTGGAGGCGAAGAACTGTTACTGGGGAGCCCCGAAGGCGGCCGAGATCTTGGCAGGCATCCACGACGGCCGGAAAGACTCCGCTCTGGCCCAGGTCGAGTTCGAACCGTTCGCCCGCTCTCCATCGGAGGCTCCGGTGCCGTAGCCCCTTCCTGTCGGTCATGCGGAGTACGGCCGGGGCGGTTTCCAAAGGCCGGGAGCCTTGGCCTGTCCTTCAGGGCCACGTCAATCTTGGGGGTAAGGGGGTGAAATTTTGCGTTTCTGCATTTTTCTCTGGACTTTTCCCTCCCCTTGTCCTATTGTGGCCCCATGCTCGA
>Ga0315298_1001898_pt1 | contig 37104 bp, 32 predicted proteins | sample WHS_1_MG_FD_203077 | JGI IMG/M metagenome (GOLD analysis project Ga0315298, IMG submission 203077) | Extremophilic microbial mat communities from Washburn Hot Springs, YNP, Wyoming, USA - WHS_1_MG | ecosystem: Environmental > Aquatic > Thermal springs > Hot (42-90C) | place: USA: Wyoming...
TTTAAAAGTATGACAGGTTGGAGTCTATTCGATGATTGCTCCAAACTACAAAGTTTCAATAACGACTGCCCCGAAGGGGCCACCTCTTCCAGGCGAAGTCCCGGAAGAGGCGTAGATTCTTACATGTTTAAATTTGAGAATTTATCTCTAACATTTTGTTGCCTCCTCACCCCTTCTTCTCCCCCGCTGGGGAGAGGGGAAGGGTGAGCCGCCAAAAGGCGAGCCTCGCCAAGGGCGGGGGGAAATTTCAAATATTTTTGGTTAGATTTAAAAAAACGATAACAAACTTGGCGTTATGTTTCAACTTCGCTTTCCCATTTTTATAGAGGGTCATCTCGGGTCTGGTTTTTATTTAATTTGGGTAAATCTCACCCTCCTATTTCCACTTTTGTTTAAGGGAGTGACAATTTTTAACATCAGGGGCGATGGGTAAATTTGATGGATACCCCTTCCATATATCCCTTATTCAGCGAGTTCTCATCCCCTCTATCCTCTCTAAGACTGATTTTGCCTACAAATTTGAAGGGCCAATCGATCTAACTTCGATCAAATCATAAATTCCCGAAGAGGACAAAAAGGATTATTTTAAAATCAAAGCAAAGAGGGTGACCCCTTCTTCAAATGTAGGAAAATCAATGCTTAGAGGGGAATCTAATATTAATGTTAATTTCCTGTGGAAAAATGACCTCTTTAAAGGCTCACGGGTTTGAATTTTATTTTAAAAAAAAGGTTTCGTTTAAATTTGAATTAAAAATTATTATAAATTTCAATAAGTTAAAAAATTGTGATCAAGACTCGTTAAAACCACAATATTTTGTGGTGAGAGGAGTTCTTCTTTAAAATGGGTTGTTTAAAACCTGTTAATAGCCTAATTGGGCTTATAATAAGTTTGCACCTTCTTATTATTTAGAAACAATTAAAAAAGGAAGGGAAAAATCCCTTCCTTTTTTAAAGAATGATCCATATTAAGGAGTCTGAAATATTACTTTACGGCATTCTTTAATAGATTCCCTGCCTTAAATTTTGCCACTCGAGTAGCAGCAATCTTAATCTCTTTCCCAGTCTGGGGATTTCTCCCTATCCTCGCCCTCCTCTTGGCTACAGAAAATGTTCCAAACCCTGTGAGTGTTATTTTGTCTCCCTTCTTTAGTGCTTTGGTAACAGCGGCTGTAAAAGCATTGAGTGCTTTTTCAGCCGAGGCCTTCGAAATTTTGGCCTCCTTTCCAATCGTGGCAACCAACTCCGCCTTTGTCATTTAAATCACCTCCTTTTCAAGGAATCTAAGGATTTTTTTAAAAACATCGCCAATCATAAATCAAGCTCATTTTAAAAGTCAAGTTTTTATTTTAAAAAATTTTCAGACCCTCTCCTCTTAGATAAATGACTCCATCAACTTGGAGAGAACCCCTTCTACACCTTCTGGGTGTTCGGATTCAATCTTCCGAAGAGCCCTTTCTACCTGTTCGTGTAGGTCTGAGTTAAGAAGATCATTTAATGTGCGATAAAATCCTGCCCTCCTTCCCAATCGAAAGTTGATTCTCTCTTCATCGGGAAGTCCTAAGTAGTGATCGATTACGGCCAGCATCTTTTTCTTCTCTTCTGGAAACTTCCCTTCCACTTCCTCAAGTAAGTTTAAGATGTGATCGCTGACAAAGTAACTGTTGATCCCATCCAAATTTTCAATTAAAAGCCTCTCCTCCGTCACTATCTCATCATCGGTTAACAAGGTGAATTCTCCTTTTTCGATCTTTTGATAAAGGGGCATTACCCTTAAAACCTTAAGGGTTCGAACCCGTATAAAATCAGGGTCGATCTGGTTGAGAACATTGGCTGTATAAATGGCATGTTCCCTCCACATCTCCTTCCCTCCCAAGCCCAGGATGACGTATTCAGAGAGTGAGATTCCAGACTCTTTCACCTTTCTCCCTGCCTCGATATGCTCCTTGGAAGTGACTCCTTTCTTCATATACTGGAGAAGGACATCATATCCTGACTCCAATCCGATATGAATCCTTGAAAGCCCAGCACGATGAAGCTCTTGGAGTTCCTCCACCTGCTTTTTTGAAACCGTTTTAGCCCTTGCATACGTGGTCACCCTTTCCACTGAAGGAAAGGTCTTTTTTAAATAGTCTAATATCTCCACCAGTTGATCCGTTTTTAGGATTAAATTATCTCCATCCTGGAGGAAAACATTTTTCATCCCATTGTAAAGCCAGAGAGCAATGCTTGAAAACCCTTCGGGATAGTGCTGAGGATTTTGCAGGATAAGGTTCAAGAGGGGCGCGGTGATCTCTCCTGCAAATCCATTGGCCCAGGAAATTGCCTTCACCTCTGAGACGATCTCCTTCACCCGATCAATATCCCTCTTCACCTCTTCAACCGTTCGGAGGCTAAACTTTTCATTCTTATAGGTATGGCAGAACTCGCAACGGTTCCACGGACAGTTTCGAGTCACCCTTAAGAGAAGGCTATAGGCTTCACTGGGAGGACGAATCGGTCCCTGCTCAAAGGCTATCCTGTCTATACGATCACCCCCTGAGATCAATTTCTTTTTTAAAGGTGTTGAAGGTCATCCGGATCAATCTGTAAGATCAAAAAGATTTTTTGTTCGATATCATAACTCAGCCTCTCCAAACGTTCCATAGTCTGGAGAGCCTTTGGGTTTTCCCCATACCTCTGCCTTAAATCTTCAAATCTCTCTTTTAAGGGGACAATCCGATTGTGCATCACCCTTTTATCTGCATAGTTGACAATCTCTTCTTCAGAGACAATGGAGGGATCTCCTTCTTTAATCAACCAGATATGCTGGGCAACCACCTCTCCCACCCTGGGATATCCCATCCTTTCAAGGACCTGGCACCCTTTTAATGCATGATCTTCCTTTGTTCTGAGGCATTCGGTCTTGGTCAGGTCATGAAGAAGAGAGGCAGCCTCCACTAAGGCAAGGTCTATCTTTTGACCTCTCTTATTTAACTCCTTAGATAGAAACAGGGCCACCCGTGCTACCTCAAGGCTGTGGTCAATGATGTTTCCAAGCATCCCATAATCGTCCATCAGTCTTAAGCACTCTTCACGGTTTGGAATCATATGGAGTGGTATGGATTCCTCCTATTGATTAAAAAAGACCTTCTTTCCTAAGGGATCTCTCATTCCTAAGTGTTCCCTCTCCCCCAGTCCTTTCATCTCCTCCTTGGGGTGGCCAAAGGCAATCACTGCCATCAACTCTAATTCTTTGCCTGCCCCCAATAATTCAGCCACTTTCTCTTTATTCTTCAGGATTTCTCCCAACCAAACCCCTCCCAACCCCAGGGAGTGAATGGTGAGGAGCATATTCTGGATGGAGGCGCCTATGGCCTGAACATCTTTGGTCCGATCATAACTTCTGGTATGATCTAAAAAGACACCAATACAAACAGGGGCCTCCTGAATAACGGAACCATAATGGGTAAGGGTAGAAAGAGATTCTTTCAAAGAAGGGGCTCGAATGATTGCGAATTTCCAGGGTTGGTTGTTCATTCCGGACGGAGCCCATCGAGCGGATTCAAGAATGAGGTTTATCTCATCATCCGTAATTGGCCTTTTATCAAATTTTCGGATAGACCTTCTCGTCCGTATTGCTTCGATGACGACATTCTTCTTTTCCATGATGAGGATCCCCTTTTATTATCCCCCATAGGAAGGTCATTCTTCATCTCTTAGGGATGCTGAATAATCAAATGCCCTTCTATCCTCTTTTCCCTTAGGTTGGTGATCGATACCTTCCAGGGCTTCTCTTTTAATTCCATCTCCGTAGAAATAGGGACTTCCATCTTCAATGGGCTTCTCCCCGAGACTGTAAACCCTTTCTTCGCTTCTCCAGGGGGTTGAAAGAAGAGCATGAGTGGTCCTTCGCTTCCATCCCACCTCATTTCTACCTTAATCTTTTCACCCTGCCTCATATTCTGAGAGGATGGGACGAAAGAGTATGCTTCTCTCCCAAAACCATCCATTCGGAATGGAAAGACCATGAAGGTCTTTTCTAATATATTATTTTCTAACCGAATATCATCAGAAGAATATATGGGTAGAATGGTTACCCTTACCCTTGAAATCCCTGCGATGGATATTCGATAAGGGGGTTCGAATGGGTAAGAATTCCCGAAATGGGCTTTTAAGGGTGCAAAGGTAAAATGAACGAAATCTGAGACTCTCTGGCCATTGACCGAAATTTGGACCCGTAACTTGGCCCCCTTTCTGAGATCCAACTCCCCTGCATTGGATAAGATGACCAAAAGTTCTAAATCCTCCGTCAATTCTAAATCCTTTACTACGATATCAGGCCCGCTTGGAAGAATTTCCAAAACTTTCCCTAATCGATTATTCCCTTTATTCAGCTCCTCTTGGGAAGTAAATAGGAGAGCCTGAACCTCATGCCTGCCAACCAGAGTCACAGGAAGTAATAAAGAGATTCTTCCTTGAGGAGGAAGGAAATCCTGATGCGAAAGATCTTTTAAAGGAAAAACTTCCTTCAAATATCCATCCACAAATAGATGAAGAGATCCATGCTCCATTTGGAAGACTCCCTCTCCCAAATTGGCAATCGCCACCCCCAATCTCTTTTGAAGGGTGATAAAGAGTTCCGTAACAGCAAGGTCAGGAAGGGGTGGAGGCGATGGAGGAACAACTTCCCTCTCAAAAACTTTACTCATCACATTATTCGATTCATCTTGGTCGGCCATTTCCCCTTCCAGACTTAGAATGACCTTCACTTCTTCCCTCCCGAGCAACTCTACTGGTGTGACATATAGGGTTGATCCCCCGGGTGAGAGAAAACCTCGGTCAGGAAGGTCCTCCAAAGACCCCCTCCACTTCAATCTTCCTCCCAAAAAAATCAGCAGTTCCCCACCCCCCATGGGAGCAGGTCCTTCGCCGATATTTGAAATCTTCACCACTAACCTTCCTGACTCATCAAGGGAAAGGTCAGAAATAGTGAGGTCTGGAAGAGGTCTGGGGGATGGTAGCGGTAAAGATTCAAGAGGAGGGAGAGGGGGAGGGGAAGGCTTGTAAGTGGAACAAGAGACAAAGAAGAACAGAAAGGCGAATAGAATCATCGCCTTCACCATGTATAAAATCTCAACCTCCTAAGATGATAAATAACGCAAGGGGTGAGGAATTGCAAGAGATTTTTTTGAACAGGTTTTCTTTAAACCTTGACACTCCTACCTTAAAATTGTATTTTTTAGGGGTGAAAAATTTTATTGATCTCCGGAGCGATACGGTCACTAAACCCACTCCTGCTATGCGAAAGGCGATGGCTGAAGCAGAGGTGGGGGATGATGTCTACGGCGAAGATCCAACGGTCAACGCCTTGCAGGAAAAAGTAGCCAACCTTCTTGGAAAGGAAAGTGCCCTCTTCGTTCCTTCAGGTACAATGGCCAATCAATTAGCCATCCGCTCTCAGACCCAACCTGGAGACGAGGTCATCATTGAAACCACTTCCCATTCCTATAATTTTGAGGGAGGGGCTGGAGCAGCCCTTTCAGGAGTTCAATTCAATTGTCTAAAAGGGGAGCGTGGAATTCTTGAACCCTCTCAAATTGAGGAGGCGATCCGTCCGGATGACCATCATTATCCTGTAACAAAATTGATCTGCATTGAAAATACCCATAACCGTGGAGGTGGTTCAATCTACCCCTTAGAAAGAATGAAGTCCATCTACCAGTGTGCAAAAGCCAAAGGACTCCTCGTCCATCTGGATGGGGCCAGGTTATGGAATGCATCCGTTGCCACTGGGATAAAACCTGCGATCTATGCCCAGTATGCAGACTCTGTTTCGGTCTGCCTCTCAAAAGGATTGGGGGCTCCAGTGGGTTCACTCCTTGCAGGCTCCAGGGGATTGATTGAGCGCGCCCACCGATTTCGAAAGATGTTTGGAGGGGGAATGAGGCAGGCAGGAATCATTGCGGCTGCTGGAATTTATGCCTTGGACCACCATCTGGAAAGGCTGCGAGAGGACCATCAGAATGCCAAACGCCTGGCAATGGGTTTAAAAAAGATCAAAGGTGTCTCGATCAGCCCTGATCACGTGGAAACCAATATCGTTATCTTCGATATTACTCAAACAGGAATCACTGCTCAAAAGTTAGCAGAGGCTATGAAGACGCAAGGAGTTCTCATCCATCCTATTGGGAAGACTCAGGTTCGATTGGTAACCCACCTCGATGTTTCTCAGGAAGATATGGAGGTGGCCCTAAAGGCTTTTGAGAAGGTATTAGGTTATTAGAATTCAATAGGGAGTGATTATTGGAACATTGGGATTTGGTAAATTAGATATTGTGCCTTAAAGGAGTAAGAGATGTCTTGGAAACTGGCAGTCATCCCTGAACGTTGCTCTGGATGCAAAATCTGTGAGTTAGTCTGTTCCATTCATCGGTTTGGGGTAAACAATCCTAAAAAAAGCGCTATTCGAGTGATGGTGGTTTACCCTCACCCCATTATCCGTATGCCTATTGTCTGCCGTCAGTGTAAGGTAGCCAAGTGTATGGAAAATTGCCCTACGGAGGCCATCGTAAAGAAAGATGGAATCGTTGATATCGATTCAGAGAAGTGTATTTCCTGCCAACAGTGTGTGATCTCCTGCCCTTTTGGTGCAATTTTCCTTCACGAGGAGATTGAGACCCCCTTTAAGTGTAACCTCTGTAATGGGCATCCACAATGCGTAGAGGCCTGCCCGAAGAACGCCCTCCTCTTTTTACCCGAACATGTCTTAGGCCAAGCCCAGAGGATGAGCAGTTTGCTTAGGTATGCCCATATGAAAGAAGTGGAGTATGTTGAAAAAGGAGAAAGGAAAGTTCGTCGATATGCAGACATTGAAAAAGGAAAAACGGAAGATTAAAGGCGGCTATTTTTGGAAGATCCTCTGGATAGACCTTAGCCGAGGAGAAGTCAAACCCATTGAATTTGACGAAACCTTTGCCACTAAATATGTGGGAGGAAGAGGGTTCGGGGCAAAACTTTTATGGGATCATCTCCGGAGAGGAAAGATCGATCCTCTCGGACCAGAAAATCTTTTAGTCATCTCACCAGGCCCTCTCGCCGGTCTCTATCTCCCTGCCTCCGGGAAGACTTCTTTTGTCTCCATCTCTCCTCAAACCAGAATCTATGGGGATTCAAGTATGGGAGGGTCCTTCGGCACAGAACTTAGACAGGCAGGAATAGATGCCCTTGCTATTACTGGAAAGGCTCATACCCTCTCCTATCTCTGGATTGATAATGGAGAAGCAAAGATCATTTCAAAAGAGAAGTTGAAGGGAAAAGGAAGTCTCGAGACAGAGGGATTGATTAAAGAGGAGATAAAGGATGACTATATTAAAATTGCCACCATCGGTCCTGCAGGTGAGAACAGGGTGAGATTTGCCTGTGTGACTTCTGATTGGGGAAGAAATTCTGGACGGACAGGAATTGGCGCAGTGATGGGTTCAAAAAACCTTAAGGCGATCGCCGTCCGAGGATCCAAAGACCTCCCTGTCTACGACCTCCCTCGACTTCGAAACGCCTCAGAGGCGTCATTTAAGAGCCTGAGGGAGAATAAAAACTTTACCTTCTGGCAGGAGCAGGGGTTGATGTCTGTGATTGACTATGTCAACGAGGCAGGAGTGATGCCCACCTATAATTTCCGCGAAGGGGTCTTCGAACATGCGAAAAAGGTAAATGGCTATGAGATGCTTTCCAAGTACAAGATTGGAGATTCCTCCTGCTTTGCCTGCCCGATGGCCTGTGGAAATATCTGTTTAGTTAAGGAAGGGAAGTATCGAGGCACGGTGGTGGAGGGACCTGAATATGAAACTGCCTGTATGTTTGGTCCGAATGTGGGCGTCCAAAATTTTTCAGCCATCCTCAAGGCTAACCAACTCTGCGATGAACTTGGGATTGACACCATCTCCGCAGGAAATCTGATTGGGGTATTAATGGAAGCTCAGGAGAGGGGACTCCTTTCTGAAAAAGAACTGGATGGCCTTCACCTCCATTGGGGGGCTGAGGAAGGAATCTTAGAAATAATTCACCGAATTGTCTATCGAAAAGGGATCGGAAATATTCTTGCAGAGGGAAGCTTCGGTCTGATCAAACAATGGCCTCAACTTCAGCCTATCATCTCCCAGGTCAAAGGATTGGAACAATCCGCCTATGATGCCCGGATTGCCATTTCCATGGCCTTAGGATACGCCACCTCAGATATTGGAGCTCATCACACCCGGGCCTGGACCATTGCCAAAGAACTGGAGATGGGAATGGATTGGCCCCTCGAAAAAAAGGCAGATCTGGTCATCTATCACCAAACCCTTCGACCCCTATTTGATATGTTGGGGGTCTGCCGTTTGCCCTGGATTGAACTCGGGTTTGATGAAAATCAATATGCCGAATACTATTCCGCTGTCACGGGCGTAGAGACCACTCTGAACGAACTTCTCCAACGCTCAAAAGATCTTTATGATCTCACCAGGGCGATCAATATGAGGTTTGGTATCTCTCGAAAAGATGACTATCCCCCTGAAAGGGTCTTCACCTTGCCCATGACCGAAGGCCCCCATGCAGGAAAGATTCTCAAAAGGGAGGACTATGAGAAAATCCTCGACCTCTATTATGAAAAACGAGGTTGGAGCAAAGAGGGATTGGTGGACGAAAAGAAGCTGGAAGGGTTTAATGACCCCTTGATGAATCCTCCCCTACTCTAACATTCTATCCATCGGTTATTTTTATGTCTGAGCCTATTGTGGTTTTTGTGACCTGCGGTTCCGAAGAGGAAGCGCTCCAGATCGCCAATGCTTTGGTCAAAGATCATCTGGCAGCCTGTGTCAACCTTATCTCACCCATTCGTTCCATCTACCGATGGGAGGGAAAGATATGGGACGAGAGGGAATGGCTCCTCCTTATTAAGACTCAAACTCAGAGGTTTGAGCAATTAGAGAGGAGGATAAAATCCCTCCATTCCTATACCACTCCTGAAATCATCAGTATCCCAATCACCCGAGGGTCCCTCCCTTATCTTGATTGGATTAGAGAAACCACGAAATAATCAAAAGTGTTTAAGGATTCAATGGGTCAGGGGTTAAAGTCAGACCAAAAAAGAGGAGACTAAAATCCTTCATTGCTCGTCTCCTTGGACCCTTTTAAGTAAGGTTTGGTTTTTTGAGATGAAAGTCGGTGTTCGTTTCAAAGGTGTAGGCCACTCTGAGGAGCATCCCTTCCTCAAAGGGTCTTCCCATAATCTGGAGACCAATGGGCAGGTTTTCGTTACTGAACCCACAGGGAACGGAAATAGCAGGGATCCCTGCCAGATTTACAGGAATCGTATGGATATCGGAAAGATACATCTGGAGAGGGTCCTCTATCTTCTCGCCAATCCCAAAGGCAGGGGTTGGAGAGGTAGGGGCCACGATCACATCCACTTCTTTAAAGACCTCTTCAAAATCCCTTCTCATTAATGTTCTTACTTGAGAAGCCTTTCGGTAATAAGCCTCGTAGTAGCCTGCTGATAGGACATAGGTTCCAAGAATGATCCTCCGTTTCACTTCCTTACCAAACCCCCTGGCTCGTGTCTGGGTATACATCTCCATCAGATCCCGATACCGATCTGACCGGAAGCCATATTTTACCCCATCATATCGTGCGAGGTTTGAACTGGCCTCTGCAGTGGCAATGATGTAGTAAATGGCTACAGCATATTCCGTATGAGGTAAGGAGACCTGCTTGATCTCGGCCCCCCACTTGGCAAACAGTTCGATGGCTTCCTTGACCGATCTTTCCACATCAGGGTGAAGGCCTTCGATAAAATACTCATCAGGGATACCCATTCGAATTCCCTTCACATCATTGATGAGAAACCGTTTATAGTTTGGCACTTCTATATTTACAGAGGTGGAGTCGAAAGGATCGTACCCACTGATTGCATTTAATAAAATGGCACAATCCTCTACATCTTTCGTGATGGGACCAATCTGATCCAAAGAGGAGGCAAAGGCCACCAATCCATATCTTGAAACTCTTCCATAAGTGGGTTTTAACCCGACCACCCCACAACAAGATGCAGGCTGTCGGATGGAGCCTCCTGTGTCGGTTCCCAGAGCGGCAATGCATTCATCTGCGGAAACAGCGGCAGCTGATCCTCCGCTGGATCCCCCTGGCACCCGTTTAAGGTCCCAGGGGTTATGGGTGATTTGGAATCCTGAATTCTCAGTAGAAGAGCCCATTGCAAATTCATCCATATTCAGTTTTCCTAAGAAGACAGCGTGGGCCTCCCTCAATTTTTTCACGACCGTGGCATCGTAAAAGGGGACGTAGTTCTCAAGGATCTTAGAGGCGCAGGTGGTCCTCACCCCTTTTGTACAGAGGATGTCTTTAAGACCAATAGGAATCCCTGCCAACTCCCCAATAGGCTCTCCCTTAAGAATTTTGCGATCTACCTTTTCAGCCTGAGCATAGGCTTCTTCTTCGGTCAAATGGAGATAGGCCTTGACCTTTCCCTCTACCTCACGAATTCTCCGAAAAAGAGACTCCGTAGCCTCTCTCGAGGTCACCTTTCTCTCTACCAAGAGTTGGTGGAGTTGATGAATCGTCAATGAATGGATTTCCATCTTCGGGTAAAGTTTAATGGTTGATCTTGATGGACACAAGTCACAGTCGCGGACTTCGGTCAATCGATGATTCGTGGGACTCTAAAATGGCCTTCCTCTTCTTCCGGAGCGATTCCCAAGACTTCCTCTTGGGGGAAGGAATCCCGGATTTCATCCTCCCGAAAAACATTGAACACAGATAGGGTATGGGAGGTGGGTTCCACCTCAGAGGTATCCACCCAATTCAGTTGTTCCATATATTCCAGAATCTTTCCTAATTGCCTGCTAAAGGCCTCCATTTCCTCGTCCGATAACTCAAGCCGAGCCAGTCTTGCAACCTTCTCAATGTCCATCTTCATTGGATGCTCCTGGTTTTGTTCATCCAAGCATCTTCTTAATTTTTATCAGCCCCTCTTCCAATGTCTTTCGTTGGTTGAGGAACGTCTCTGCCTTCTCCCTCACCTCTCGGATCACCTCAGGAGGAGCCTTTGAGAGAAATTGGTCGTTGGAGAGTTTCTTCATCACTATGGCACTCTCCTTTTCAATCTTTAAAATCTCCTTCTGAAGTCGTCTCACCTCCTCTTCTATCCGTGAGCGATCTATGGGAACAACGATTTCTACCTCCCCTACTACTGCAAACGCAAAATAAGCGGGCTTCTCAAAGTCTTTGCTGACCTTTAACTCTTTCACTTTGGCCAAAACCTGTATGAATAAATGGTTCCGCTCTATCTTTTCCCTGAGTTCCTCTGATTTGATCCGAAAGAAGACATCGATCATCTCCCCAGGCGGAAGGTTCATCTCCCCTCGTATATTGCGAAGGGCGGTGATAAGGTCAATGATCAATCCCATCTCCCTTTCGGCCTCTTCATCATCGAAACGTTCATCTGGCTTCGGAAACCCAGCCTTCATCACCGATCCATTGGACCGGTCTAAGGGAAGTTTCTGCCAAATCTCTTCCGTGATAAAAGGCATGAATGGATGAAGTAATCGCATAGTGGCATCCAGAACCTCAAGAAGCATCTCTTGGCTAAGTTCCCGTGTTTTTCTATCATGATCCTGGTAGAGGTAGGGTTTGATTAACTCCAAATACCAATCACAGAATTCATGCCAGATAAACTGATAGAGTGTATGTGAGGCTTCGTTAAATTTGTATTCCTCCAAGGAGGCCTGGACTTGTCGAATGGCCTGGTTCAATCTTCCCCTAATCCACCGATCTGGAAGGCTATAGGCTTTTGGATTGCGGTCCTCCTTTGGAGCCCATTTAAAATCTTCCAGATTCATTAGGACAAACCGTGAGGCATTCCAGACTTTATTGGCAAAATGTCGGTATCCTTCTGTTCTTGATTCCGATAACTTCAAGTCGCTTCCTGGCATGGTCAGTGCGGCTAAAGTAAACCGAAGTGCATCCGCACCATATCTCTCGATCAAATCGATAGGATCCACTACATTCCCTCGAGTCTTTGAATACTTCTCTCCCCTCTCATCTCTCACCAACCCGTGAATGTAGACATCCCGAAAGGGGACATCTCCCATAAACTTCAATCCCATCATCATCATTCTGGCCACCCAGAAAAATAGGATATCAAACCCTGTGACCAGGACCGAAGTGGGATAAAACTTTTTCAGTTCGGGGGTCTCCTTAGGCCAGCCCATGGTTGAGAAGGGCCAGAGGGCAGAACTGAACCAGGTGTCCAGCACATCAGTCTCTGGAGTCAAACGGTTGGAATGGCATTTGGGACAGTAAAGGGGATCCTCTTTGGCAACCAGAACCTCCCCACAGGAATCGCAATACCAGGCGGGGATACGATGGCCCCACCAGATCTGCCTGGAGATACACCAATCTCTAATGTTTTCCATCCATTCAAAATAGGTCTTCTCCCATACTGGGGGGATGATATGTGTCCTTCCCTCCCGAACCGCATTGATGGCTTCCTTAGCCAATGGTTTGGTTCGAACAAACCACTGGAGGGAAAGGTTAGGCTCAACAATCGTCTTACATCGGTAACAGTGGCCCACCATGTGACGGTACTCCTCAATCTTCAGGAGAAGTCCATCCCTTTCGAAATCCTCAACAATCTGTCTCCTGCATTCAAAACGATCCATTCCCCGATATCGACCTGCATTCTCATTCATTCGGCCTTCCTCGTCAATTACCTTCACCTGTGGAAGACCATGTTTCAGCCCGATCTCAAAATCATTGAAATCATGGGCGGGTGTAATCTTTAGGGCTCCTGTCCCAAACTCGATATCGACATAAGGGTCTCCGATGATCGGGATCTCCCGCTCGACCACAGGAAGGATAATTTTCTGCCCAATCATCCCTTTATAGCGGTCATCCCCTGGGTTGACGGCTACAGCGGTATCCCCCATCATCGTCTCTGGACGAGTGGTGGCAACCACCAAAAACCTATCTCCTTTTTTAAAGAAATATTTAAGGTAATAGAGTTTCCCTAAAATCTCTTCATGTTCTACTTCTAAATCCGAGAGGGCTGTCTGACACCTGGGGCACCAATTGATGATATAGTGGCTACGATAAATTAGCCCCTCCTCATAGAGGCGGATGAATACTTCTTTCACTGCTTCCGAGAGACCCTCATCCATGGTGAACCGTTCACGGCTCCAGTCACAGGAGGCTCCTAATTTCTTTAATTGTTGGATGATGGTTCCCCCGGATTGGTCTTTCCATTTCCAGACCCTCTCGATAAACTTCTCCCTTCCTAAGGTACGCCGGTCAAGGCCTTCTTCCATCAGTTGTTTCTCAACCACGTTCTGCGTCGCAATCCCAGCATGGTCGGTCCCTGGCATCCAAAGGACATTATATCCCTGCATTCTTTTGTAACGAATGAGAATATCTTGCAGGGTATTGTTCAGCGCGTGTCCGATATGAAGAACGCCCGTCACATTAGGAGGTGGGATGACAATGGAGTAGGAGGGGAGAGACGAGTGCTCATCAGCCCTGAAATAATGGTGTTCCAACCAGTACCGATACCATTTCTCTTCCACTTGACGTGGGTCATAAGATTTGTCCAGAAGTGTTGGTGCCATTTCTGCAACTATTCTCCTCCTTAATCCTTTTCCCCTTTCTGAAGTCGTTTGATCTCTTCTTGAATTGCCTTTTCAGCAAGGTCGGGAACCACTTCCCTAACCATCTTTTCTATTCGATCCATGGTCAAATTCAGCATATTCTGGGTGATCTCTGGAAGAATCTTAACAATAAAATCTTCCATCATATCTCGAACCCCTTGGGCGATTACCTCAGCCATCTTTTTATCAACCATCATCATAAGAGGACGGGCCTGCTCCTCCGTAAGACTTGGCCACTCCACCTCTATGGGCCTCTCAACCCTTCCCTTTTCTGGAGGGGGCTCCCTAAAAGGCATTTCCTCAAACGAAGCCTTTAGGTCTTGGATCTCTTTTGGCTTTGGTTCTTCCACTCTTTCTTTGATGGCCTCTTCAAGAGGTCTTACTTCCTCTTCTCCCAGTATTTCTTCAAGAAGTTCTTCCGGAAATTCTTCTTCCGTAACTTCCTCAAGTCGCTCTTCCTGGATTTCCGTTTCCCTTATCATTGCTTGAGACGGCGGTTCGCCTTTGGGTTCCTCCGTCAAGATGGGCGGAAGTTCTTCTTGGAGCCGAACTTCCTGCTCCATTGGAGGGGGCCCTGAGAGGTCACTCTTAAAAACCTCTTCAAACTCTTCAAGTCCCAGATATTTTTCTTCGACTTTCTCTTCGGTAGGAGGGGTTTCTATGCTCTTTAGTTCTTCCTCTTTGGGCCATTCCTTTTCGATGGAGGGTTTTAACTTCTCCACTTGATCGAGTATCTCTTGCAATTCAATCTTTTCAAAGATTTCCTCCTCTGGCCCAGCCTCCTTTGGAATCTTACTTCGTTCAAGGTCGGGGAATTGCGTCTTCTCCTCCTCTTTTAGAAAGAGGTCCAATCCCTCATCAGAGGGTTTTTCCCCTTCTCCCATCGCCTCCAGAGTCTCTATGGGGAGAATCTCCTCCAACGCTTCTGTCTTTGCTGGAGAAACGAACTCATGAATGCTTATTTTTGTTTCGGGCTCTTCCACGACGTCTACCAATTCGATGATTTCCTCCTCTTCCTCGTCCGGCCCCCCTAATAAAATCTCTGTTTCTTCTTCCTTGGACGTTTCTCGAATCTCTGCAAAAGATTTCCATTCCTCTTTCTCTTCAGAAATTTCTTTCTCCTTCATCCTCATGGCCTCCTCTTCCATCAGTTGATCTACCAGATTAAGCACTTCGTCTTCACGAAGTGGTTTGGACAGGACCCCATCTACCTTGGCTCGTTTCCGATCTCTTTCTGGAACATCTTCAAACAGGTTGGCTACGAGGATGAATGGGATATGTTTCGATTCAGGGTCCGTTTTTAGAGTCTCACATAGGTCAAGCCCGTTTCGATCACCAAGGTCTACCTGAGAGATAATTAAGTCCGGTTTGAAAAGTTTAGTTCGAAGAAGGACATCCTCCCCTTTTTCCGAAAAAACGAGACGGTAATCAGTTAACTCGAAGATTTTTTGGAACTCTGCTTGTTCTGACTTATCCGTCACCGCAACTAAAATCTCTTTGGCCATTGTGAAGACCCCGCTCCGTGGGTTGTAAAGAAAAAGGCTCCCTGACCACTGAATAAATGATTTCTACCATACAGAACTACCCTTGTCAAGAAAATGAACCCTTTCTCTCAAAAAGAGGTTTCCTATCCATCTCCTTACACGATGACCCAGGGCAGGGGAAGGAAAATCTTCTCATAGAGATTAAAGGCATAGCGGTCAGTCATCCCCGCCAGAAAATCACAAACGCATCTTTCCAAAGAGTCATAAAGCGTCTCTCTTCCAATCAAGGATAAAAAGTAATCAGGATGCTCTGTCAGATACTGATAGAGCTCTCTCAAGATCTTGCCTGCTTTATGAAAATCCGCATGAACCACCTCGTTCTCATAGACTCTCTCCCATAAAAAATCCCTTAACTCCCAAATAGCCGAAAGGACCTCATCGCTTAGCCTTAGCTTTCCATCTCCTCCCTTTAGAGTTTTGGAAACACAGTCGCTGACCATCGTATTGATTCTTTTGGAATGGGTCTCACCCAAGGTTTCAAGGCAATGGTGAGGAAGGTCGTTTGGAGAGATGACTCCTCCACGGATGGCATCATCAATATCGTGATTGATATAGGCGATAATGTCTGCCATTCGAACCACTTGACCTTCAAGAGTCGAGGCCATCATCGAAGGGTCTTCGCAGATGATCTCTCCCTTGCCTTTCGTATGTTTTAAGATCCCTTCTCTTACCTCTACCGTTAGGTTTAAACCTTTCCCATCCCTTTCTAATAGGTCAACCACTCTCAGGCTTTGTTCCGCATGGTTAAATCCTCCTGGAACGATTTCATTGAGGGTATCCTCCCCTGCATGACCAAACGGGGTATGCCCAAGATCATGGCCCAGGGCAATCGCCTCGGTCAGGTCTTCATTGAGTCGTAGCGACTTCGAGATGGTGCGGGCGATTTGTGAAACTTCAAGGGTATGAGTTAATCGAGTCCGATAATGGTCTCCAGTTGGCACGAGAAAGACTTGGGTCTTATGCTTCAATCTCCTAAAGGACTTAAAATGAATGATTCGGTCTCGATCGTGTTGGAAGGCAGGCCTCAGCGAACACTCCTCTTCATAAACTTGACGACCTTTGCTCTTTGAACTTAATGTGGCGAAAGGAGAGAGAGTCAACCTCTCCAATTCTTCTAAATCTTCCCGAATTGTCTTACCCAATTGACAAGACTCCAACCCATCGACTATGCTTTATAAAATAAATTATCATAAATGAAATAGGTTATCAAATTAAACGAAGAATGGATATAAAAGGCGTAGAAAAAAGTATTCTCAGTGATCCCCTCCTCCTTCGGCTTTCAACAATCGCAAAAAATAGGAAGGTCCCAATCTTTTTGGTGGGGGGGTATATTCGGAACAGACTGCTTGGAATAGACCGAAATGATTACGATTTCACTCTACCACGAGAAGAAACCCACTTGATCTCTCACATTGAAGAAGCCCTCCAGATTCACTTTTTTATGATTGGGAAGGAAGAGAGAAACACCCTTACCTACAGGTGGATGGATAAGGAGCGATCGATCGATCTTAGTCTATTTCAAGGCCAGACCATTGAGGAGGATCTTCAACGAAGGGATTTTACCATCAATGCGATCGCTTATTCTTTAAAGGATGGAACGTTTCACTGGGTCGATAGGGCATTGGAGGATATTGAGGACAAGGTGATCCGTGCTGTATCAACCCAATCCGTTGATCTTGACCCATTAAGGATGTTAAGAGCAGTTCGTTATCTTTGCACCTTAACGGGATTCTCCCTGGACAAAAACTTGACCAAAGAGATTTCTATAAAAAGAGATAGGCTTCTGAAGGTTCCAGGGGAGCGGATCAAGATGGAGTTGGACCGAATTTTGCTTTCCCCTCATCCATTCCTTGGAATGAGAACTCTTTATGAGTTAGGCTTACTTCTCACCATCTTCCCTGAATTTAAAGGACTTGAAACTCTTGGACAGGGGCCGTATCACCATCTTAATGTCCTTTCCCACAGCCTCCTCATGATTGAAAAGATATCTTGGGCTGTGAGGTGGCTTAGTCTAAATCAATTCTCCTTTACTCTCTCAGAGGAGGATTGGCTTTCTCTTTTTTATTCCACCCTGTTCCATGACCTTGGAAAACAAGAGACCCTTACAAAAGATGAAAATGGGGCCATCCATTTCTATTATCATGAATCCTTCTCCTCTCAAATGGCAGAAAAAATTATGGAAAGGCTCAGGTTTTCTACAACCATGAAGAAAAGAATTACTCACCTCATTCAGAATCATATGAGAATTCTCAATCTGAATCGGGAGACCAAAGATAATGCACTGAAAAGGCTGGTAAATCAGGTGGGCGATGAAGTTCCCCTCCTCGTTCTTCATACCCTCGCTGATAAAGAAGCAAGTCGAGGAATCCTATCCATCCAAATTGATGAAGTGGTTGAAGCACATTGTCTTAAGATCCTTCAATTTTTTAAAGAAAGGATGATTGTCCACCCTCCTGTTCTTATTACCGGGCACGATATAATTGCACTGGGCTACAGACCTGGTCCAAAGGTTGGTGAAATCCTTAACTTCATTCGAGAAAAACAGATTGAAGGTGAAATTAAAAGTAGAGAAGAGGCGATTCAAGTTTTAAAAGAGCGATTTGGAGAGGGAAATAGGGGGGCTGGCTTCCGTTAGAAAACTTGAAATTAATAAAATATTTCAATAGGTTAGATATGCATAATCTTTAGGCAAAATGGTTGAAATCGCATCCCTCAAGGCCTGGAGAATTGATTTCCACAATTAATTCACATCGATTGTGGATAGAGGATAGAATCCAATCTGTAGATAATGAAATTCTTTGGGGATTTCTTAGAAGAGGAAAACTGAAGAATTCTTCTTAAAAAATTTCTACTTAGAATTTCCTTCGGTTTTTTCTGTCGTCTCCAAGACATTGATTGATCTTGGTTTTATATTGACAGGGTCGAGCAGAGGAATCTCAGGCCCAGAAGCAGCACCCAGGTCTTTAAAACGACGTGCTGCAGGAAGAATTCTTGCCTCCATGGAACCTACGGCGCTGTTATAAGCTGCGTTGGCCTTTTCCAAACCTTTCCCGATATCCGTGAGGTGGTCAGCCAAGGTTCTCATTCTTTCATATAATTGCCTCCCAAGATTGCTGATCTCCTGAGCACTTTTAGCAATCTGTTCCTGTCTCCATCCATAAGCCACTGACCGAAGAAGGGCAATCAGGGTAGTAGGGGTAGCGAGGATGACTCGCTTCTCTAACCCATCTTCTAATAGTCTTCGATCAACGTCCACTGCTGCAGCAAAAAAGGACTCTCCAGGGATGAACATCACGACAAATTCCGGAACCTTTTCAAACTGCTGCCAATAACTCTTGTTAGCGAGATTGACCATATGGGAACGAATCTGGGAGGCATGACGGCTGAGGGCGAGATTACGTTGTTCTTCAGAATCTGCGGCTATGGCCTCACGATAGGCATCAAACGTTGCCTTTGCATCCACCACAATCACACGATCTGATGGAAGGTGAACGATCAAATCAGGCCGCTGTAATCCTTCTTCTGAAGCAACAGAGACCTCCTCGGTGAAATCACAATGTTCAGACATCCCAGAAAGTTCAACCACTCGTCTGAGGGTCATCTGTCCCCATGATCCAACCATCTTAGGTGTTCGGAGAGCAGTGACCAGGTTCCCTGTCTCCTTCTGAAGTTGTTGATGGGTGGCCATCATGGCTTTAAGTTGTTCAGTAAGCCCTGCATAGGCCTCTTGCCGATTCTTCTCTATGTTCCGGATATGATCCTCGAACTGTTTCAAAGAATCCGAGAGGGGCTTTACAAGCCCTTGGATCGCCTCTTCGCGTTTTCCAAAGTCTCCTTTTGCCTCTGCGAGAACCTTATCAAAGGTCTCCTTAGCAAGTTTTAAAAAAGCACCAATGCTACTCTCCAGTGTGTCCCCTGCAAGGGCTTTGAATGTATCGGATAGTTTACTTTTCGCCTCATCGAGTAGCCTCTTTTCCTCTTCTAATCTTTTGGTTACTTCATTAAGTTGAGTTTCAGCCTTCACCTTTGCCCCCTGCTCTGCTTCCAGTTTTGTTCTGAGTCTTTCAAAATCCTCAGACGCCTTATCGATCTGCGACCGAAGTTCTGCAATCGTATGTTCAAGACCAGAGGCCCGTCCCTCTGCAGTACTGGCCCGACATACCGCCTCTTCTAATAATTTATTCAACTTCTGCCTTGTCCTAAATGTGGCTAATAGCCAAGCGATTATTCCACCAATGATCAAACCAATTAAACCAAAAAGGGCATAAACCATCTCAAGTCTTCTCCTTTAAAACATAAATTGTTATCCATTATAGGCTGACTGAACCATCCCGTCAAGAAACCTATAATCCAAATCAGGTCAATCCCTCTAACCCTCTATTAATAAGCCAGAAATAGGGGTTGAATCCATAGGGTAAAAATCATATAATTTTTTCAATAAATCTAAAGTAAGGAGAGAGTCTGGATGGCTGAGGAATTGATTGCAAAGCTCTCCCTCACTAAAGAGGATATCGTTCACCTTTACCATGGAGGTTTACTCTCTGTAAAAATAAACGGTAAACACACAAGTGCCTCATTAGAGATATCCTGTGGGGAAGTTCCAGAGCGAAAAGCCATGCGAATCCGTTTCAAGACCATCGATGCCGAATGATTTACAGTATCCTCCTATAAAGAGGGGACGTTGTTGACTAAGTTGAATTACTCTTTTCTCGCTGGAGACTTGTCCCTCCTATCCCCCTGGCCAACAATGTTTCCCTTTCAGGCACTGAAAGGACATGAACGTGATTTCCCATTAGACAATAGGCCAAGATCTTCATTTCATATTTTTCTTTGTACCGCCGAAGGAGATCAAGATAAAACCCCCTGTCTTCCTCGTCGAAAAAGACTCTCTCTTTATTGTTTCCCCTCTGGGTGATGTGGTGGGGATATCCCGATACGCATACTCTTGCGATTCTGGACATGGATTTAGGTTATCGGGAATTTCCCAATTTGTCAAAGAAATATGGGAGGTGTCCCTGTGTTTTCTATGTTTTTATTTCAAAAAGAGCATAGGATCGAGTGGTTTATTATTTCTTCTGATTTCGAAGTGAAGATGAGGACCCGAGGCTCTACCGGACTTACCTACCTTACCAATCACCTGTCCTTTTTCGACCCATTCCCCTTCTTCAACTAAATTGACCTGGTTATGCGCATAGATAGTAATGTATTCCTCAGAATGGCGAAGGATGATCAGGTTTCCATATCCCTTAATGGTGTTACCTGAATAGATTACCCTCCCGGCATTGGAGGCCTTAATCGGTGTGCCCATGGGAGATGAAATGTCAATCCCCATGTGCCTTTTGGTTTCAGTCTCATCGAAGACATCAACAAGCTTGCCCTCAACTGGCCAGATGAACTCTAATTTTTTATAGGCAACCTTCTCCTTCCCTGAGGGCTCCATAACCACATCATCAATATAGACATCTACCTTTAAAACCTTTTTGGCTCTCGGAATAAAAATTTTCTGTCCAACTTGAATTCTACTGTGATCCATAATCCCATTGAGGCGAGCCACCTCTTTTATATCAACCCCATAGGTCTTACAGATTCGATAAAGAGTCTGATGTCTTTCTACGATATGATAGACTCCTTTCGTCTCTAATGGAGGGGGTCTTTCAACCGTAACTTTATGCCTCGCACATCCTTCGGCGACAAGAACTGTAAATAGAATTAAAACATATAGTCCCTTAATTAACATCGTTTATCGTTTATCGTTTATCGTTTACCGTTTAACGTTTAACGTTTAACGTTTAACGTTTAACGTTTACCGTTTATCGTTTACCGTTTATTGTTCATAGTTCATTGTTTATGGTTCATTCACTTTCCCATCCATATTTTCCTATTAACTTCACAAATCGGCATCCCCCTAAATCTTCCTTTTTCAAACCCTCTCCAGTCTTTGTCACCCGAATTAACTCCTGAACATAGGCGTCTCCTACCGGAATGACCAGCCTGCCTCCTGGGGCTAACTGATCGATCAATGATTGGGGAATCTCTGGAGCCCCTGCTGTAACGATAATGGCATCAAAAGGGCTTTCCTCCACCCATCCTAAGGTTCCATCAAAAATTTTTATCTCAAAATTGTAGTATCCCAACCGGTAGAGCAATTCCCTTGCACGGATGGCCAAAGACCGAATCCTCTCAATGGAGAATACCTTCTCAGCCAATTCTGCTAAAATGGCTGCCTGATATCCAGAGCCTGTTCCTATCTCTAAGACCTTCTCTTTTCCCTCCAAAAGCAGGGCTTCCGTCATCAGAGCAACCATATAGGGCTGTGAGATCGTCTGTTTCTCTCCAATGGGAAGGGGGTGGTCACCATAGGCCTGACCTTGAAGTGCCTCCTCAACAAAGAGATGCCTGGGGACTTTTTTCATTGCCTCAATTACTCGGGGATCTTTGATCCCTCTGGCGACAATCTGTTCCTCGACCATCTTCAATCTTGCCTTTGAATAATCGATTGCCTTTTGCTTGCGCATGGCCTCATTCATCCAAGTTTTCGCCTTTTTTCTTCAGTTCGCTAAGGATATTTAAGGCTTCGAGAGGAGTGAGGCGGTTGGGATCAATCTTTTTTAATTCCAAACGAATGGGGTCAGGCTGAGAAAAGAGGGAAGGTTGGAGGGGAGATTCCCTTTCTTTATCCAATCGTTTGGTCTTAGCAATCTTTGGGATCCCCCACGCATCCAGTTCCCCTTTCTCTAAATTGGAAAGGATTTCTTTAGCTCGATCGATCACCTTCTGAGGAAGTCCTGCCAATCTGGCGACTTGAATCCCATAACTACGACTTGAACCCCCTTGGACAATCTTTCTAAGAAAGATAATCTCATTAGCCCACTCCTTTACTGCAACATTGTAATTCTTAACCCTCTCCTTGGTGAGGGCCAATTCGGTTAACTCGTGGTAATGGGTGGCAAAAAGGGTCTTAGGCTTTAACACAGGATGGTCATGGAGATATTCAGTAACCGCCCAGGCAATGCTTAACCCATCGAAGGTGCTGGTTCCTCTGCCAATCTCATCCAATATGACAAGACTTCTTGAAGTGGCCTGGTTTAAAATACGAGCGGTCTCCATCATCTCCACCATAAAGGTGCTCTGTCCCCTCATCAGACTATCCATGGCCCCAATTCTCGTAAAGATCCTGTCCACAATCCCAATCCGAGCCTCTTCGGCAGGCACAAAACATCCCATCTGTGCCATCAGGACAATGAGGGCCACCTGTCTGATGAAAGTGGATTTGCCAGCCATATTGGGGCCAGTGATGATCAGGATTTGATGATCCTTTGTGTCCATTTGAACATCATTCGGAACAAACCTTTCAGGAAGATCCATCCTCTCAAGGACGGGATGTCTCCCGTCACGGATAATAATCTCATCCCCATCGTCTACAATAGGCCGCTCGTAGTGGTAGCGGTCTGAAATCTCTGCCATTGAACACAAGACATCAAGCACAGCAATGGCGGAAGCGGATTTCTGAAGCCTTGGTGCCTCTTCGGAAACCCTTCGCCGAATCTCCTCAAAGAGCCTGTATTCTAATTGACAGATGGCCTCCTCTGCACCCAACACTTTCGTTTCGAATTCCTTGAGTTCAGGGGTGATAAATCGCTCTGCATTGACCAAGGTCTGTTTTCTTATATAATGGGGCGGGACCAGTCGAAGATTACTTTTTGAGACCTCGATATAGTAACCAAAGACCTGATTGTATCGAACCTTAAGGGATGAGATCCCTGTCTTTCTTCTCTCCTCTGCCTCCAACTCCAGAATCAAGGATTTCCCTTTCTTCCCAATCTCTCTCAGTTCATCCAGTTCCTGGTTAAAGTTGGGTTTGATAATTCCTCCTTCTTTTAGGCTCAGGGGTGGATGATCCAGGATGGATGATTCAAGCAACTGGTAGAGGTCATTAAAATCTTCTATTTCTGAGATGGATTCTCTAATGATCGGGGCAATGAAGGGTTGGAAATTGGCCTTTAAAACAGGTAGGTTCTTCATTGAATTTCTTAACCCAACCAGGTCCCGAGCATTTGCATGACCGAGGAAGATTCGAGAGGTCAACCGTTCTATGTCCTGAATCTCCTTTAACAATTCCCGGATCTGTTTTCTCTCAACCTTTTTCTCTTTGAGTTCGCTTACCCCTTCCAACCGACGGTCGATTTCTCGGATATCCAAAAGCGGATAATTTAACCACTGCCTGAGTGTCCGACTTCCCATTGGAGTCAGGGTCTGGTCCAATACCCATAAAAGCGAGCCCTTGGAGCCTTGTTCGAAAAGGGATTGGGTTAGTTCCAAATTTCTCTTGGTCATCTCATCGATGACCATAAAATCCTGAACTTGATAAAACTGGATGGCCCGGATATAGGAGAGGGGTTTCTTCTGGTTCTCCTCTGCATAACGGAGGACCATCTCAGTGGCCATGGCCGCCAATGGGGTCTTTTGAAGATTCACTCCTCCTTCTATATGAGTCAGGGATGAAAAGGAATCGAATCGTGAATCTTCTAAGAAATTAATCACCCCCTCTCCAAAATTCTTTTTGAACCGATCAAGACAGGGATGGTCTTGAAAGGATCTGAGGCATAATATCTCTTTGGGCTCATTTCTTAAGGCCTCGCTGAGAAAGGGTTCAAATCCTGAAATCTGGCAGGTCTTCAATTCTCCTGTCGAGATATCAAGAAAGGCAAGACCGAAAACCTCCGCCTCTGCACAAAATCCCATTAAATAGTGACTCTCGCCTTTGCCTAAATGGAGGGCATCGGTTGCAAGACCTGGGGTAAAGACTCGGACCACTTCCCTCTTAACAATCCCTTTGGCAAAGCGTGGATCTTCAACCTGATCGCAGAGCGCAACTTTATACCCTTTTTGAAGGAGTTTGGAGATATAGGTTTCAGCAGAAAAATAAGGAACACCACATAGAGGAACGCTATCCTGCTGGTTTTTATCCCTTGAGGTCAATGCAATATTGAGTTCTTTTGAGGCAATTCGAGCATCTTCGAAGAACATCTCATAAAAGTCGCCCATCCGAAAGAAGAGGATGGCATCGGAATATTGACTCTTGATCTGAAGGTACTGCTTGATCATCGGGGTTAGGGATTTGGGTACCATAATAAAGATAATCTAACAAAATCTTGAAGGGTTGTAAATTGGAAGGTACTAATCTTTTGGGGATAATTTAGAAGAGATTATCTAACCTTCGGAGGGCTCAAGGTCATAACACCAGCAGAGCAATCCGCCGTCTAAATTCTTTACGTTATTAAACCCTGCCTGCTTGAGTTTAAGACAGGCCTTATAAGAACGTAGGCCTGATTCGCAATGAACTACCACTTCTTTGTTTCTGTCTAACTCCCCCATCCTTCTTTTTAACTCATCCAAAGGAATCCAGGTGGTATTGGGAATCCGTTTCTCTTTAACCTCATCCTCTCTCCTCACGTCTAAGAGTTGAAAACTATCTTTTAATGACTCCATCCTTTCTCTCACCTCTGAGGCTTGAATTCCCTTAACCCTTCCTTCGATCTTATTGGATATGACATTGGCAGCCACAAGGACTGGGGAGAGGACAGGACTGAACGGAGGAGCATAAGAAAGATCTACATTGGCTAACTGATAACAATTCATCTTGGCATAAAGGGCCATGGCCAAAATATCGATAAACTTATCCGATGGCCCTTCCCCGATCGCTTGCGCTCCTAAAATCCGACCTGTATCCCTATCTGCGATTACTTTCAGGACAGACTCTTTTCTTCCAGGGTAATAATGAGCCCGATCATATCCTCTGACAATGGCTTGAATGGGATGGAATCCTTCCATTTCAGCCTCTTTTATATTCAATCCTGTTTTGGCCACACAATAATCGAAGACCTTGAAGATCGTCGTCCCCATCACCCCTGGAAAGGTAGCATTTCCCCCGCAGACATTCACCCCTACCACCCTGCCCTGTTTATTAGCGGTTGAGCCCAAGGGGATCCAAACCTTTTTCCCGGTTACGAGATGGGTTGTTTCAACACAGTCTCCTGCTGCATAAATCCCCTCGATGTTTGTTTCCATCCTTTCATTTACCCAGATGGCTCCTGTTTCTCCGATCTTTAATCCAGCCTTTCTGGCCAGTTCCACCTGAGGCCGAATTCCAAGACTCATCAACACTGCGTCCGCCTCGATTTCCCTTGAAACGGTCTGGACATGTGAAACCTTCCCCTCTTTTCCTTTTAGGACCTTGATCCCCTCTGAAGTGAAGATTTGAACTCCTTTACTCTCGAGATACTTCCGGAGGATGTTTGCAAAATCCTCATCAAAGAGGGTAAGGATCTGGGGAGCCAGTTCAACGATCGTCACAGCCTTCCCTAATTGAATCAGCGCTTCAGCCATCTCGAGGCCAATGTAACCTCCTCCCACAATGACCACCTTTCTAATCTCCTCTGAATTTATGTATTGGAGAAGGGCATCCGCATGAAAAATTGATCGAAGAAAAAAGATGTTTTTTAGATCAACCCCTTCAATGTTTGGTTGGATGGGTTTTGCCCCTGTGGCAAGGACGAGTTGATCATATTGGTCTTCAAAACTCTCACCCGATTCAATGTTTCTTCCCCAAACCCTCTTCTCCCTTATATCAATTTTTTCAACCCGACAATTTCTCTTCACCCTGATCTCATCCTGGGCAAACTGACCAGGGGTTCGAGAGATCAATTCCTGTCTCTCTTTAATCAGGCCGCTGATATAATAGGGAAGCCCGCAACCCGCATAGGAAATGGCATCCTCTTCCTGATAGAGGGTAATCTCCAATTCTGGATCGCACCTTCTTGCTTTGGCGGCTGCCTTAGGGCCGGCAGCAACCCCTCCGATTACCACAAGCCTCCTCCTCATATTGACATGCCTCCTCAAGATATTGCCAGATGGTTAAGGTTTGGAATGAAATACCGATTGTTGATTTTGAAAGCGATCTCGATTGAAAAACTCCAAGATGAGATCTGCCACTTCTCTCGGTTTTTGTAACTCCAGATTATGGATTCCATCATCAAAGGATACAATCTCAATATGGGGAAGGTATTTATTGAATAGATCTACATTCATCTCTGTCATCTTAAGAAATCCTGAAGATTTGCCGTAAAGGTACAAGATGGGCGTCCTGAGGCCTTTAATCTCTTCAACAAAATCCCTTGAATTCTTAAACGTACGGGCAATCCGTGACCACGAACCCTGTGATGCGGTCTTATTATTATGAGAAATGATCTCAAGAATCTCCTTCTTATCTTGATCGGATAACTTTTCCCATGTCTCTCCCATTACCACTCGGGCGGTAATCCGATCAAACAACCCTGACCGTATTGCACTGATGATGAAGTGGCCGATCAGGGGGATCCTCAAGACCTCTTTCTTGTAATGATGGGGTAATCGTTTCGGTTTGACAACCCCTCCTTCAATGCAGACTACCCTTTCAACCTTTTCCGGATATCGGGTCGAAAGGTTCAGGGCAATCACGCCTCCATAGGATACCCCGGCCACCTGGAATTTAGGAATTTGAAGTTTCTCGGCTACTTTCACGATTAAATCAGCCTGCTCTTCTATGGTGTAGTTAAATCCTGAGTCAGGTTTATCTGAATCACCTACACCTAAATAGTCGAAGGCCAATATTTTATAGTGGTTTGAAAGGATGGGAATCAGTCGATTCCAATCTCGATAGGTGCTAAAGGCACCCGGAATCAAAAAGAGAGGATCGCCTTCTCCTGCCTCTACATAATGAATCCAGTAAGGATCCACATTAATGAAACGGTCCTCTCCATACTTTGCCTTTGAATAGACCTGTTGGCGATCGTTTTTTCCCAGGTAACTGCACCCAGTATTTGAGACCAACCCAATCAAGAGGAAAAATAAAAGACTTAATGTCATGGTTCTTCTGCTTTGTTTAAATATGCTCATACATATCCCATATCCCAATGTCTCAGAGAACATTATCCCAAAAATGTGGATTCAATATAACAAAAAACTCTCCATTGTCAATAAAATCGTAAAAGAGGGCTCTAAAAAGGCTTATGTTTCTTAAAAAAAATGGTTAGCAAATTAAAATGATCAATGTCCACATCCGAAGGGTTTTGAACCTTACCCTCCCATATAAAGAGAAGTTTTTTAGAGGTCTCCGTATAAAATAATCCATAGAAGGGGGGGAGAAGTAGAAAAAAGCGTCGGCATATTCTTCCGACGCTTTTAGAAGAATTCGTTTTTAAACTCTAATTTATGAGCCAGATTTCATCATCATGGAAGTTCCAATGGTTGAAGAGGTACAACTGGTCGTCACGGGGGGTTGTTTAAGGTACTCCTCCCTCCACACCCTATCCGCAAAGGTAGCAAATCTCGCTGCATAGGCATCCATCTCCTCTTTCAGGGTAGTGACAACCTCCTCTGCGCCTGGGTGGGTGAAGTAGGGACGAGTCTCCTCAATGACTTCCCTGTATCTCTCGGGGTTATCGATGATCATACAAGGCCTTAAGTGATTCTCATTATGGGGCTGTCTCTTCCGAATGGCCCTAAAGAGAGGACTGTTTAGGGCTTCAGCCAAGGATACATCTTTAATATTATGCATTGCGATATGGGTATAGACACAGGGCTCCACATCCCCATTGGCATTGATATGGAAATATCTTCTACCTCCAGCAATACATCCCTGCACATGGGGACCATCATTCCAAAAATCAAGAATGAACATGGGTTTGGTCCTCCTGAAATACATAACCTGTTTTCGTAGATGGTTTCGTTGCTCCGGGGTCACCATTAGGTTGATATCTCCCTGGCCATTGACAGGAAGGTAAAGAAAATACATCTGGGCAACGATCCCTTTTTCTAAGAGCCTATCAATCCATTCTTCAGAGGAGACGACATAGACATTGTCCTTCGTTACAGTGGCTGATGATCCAAACAGGACATGGGCTTCTCGAAGATGATCCATGGCCTCCATGATCTTTTTAAAGACTCCAGGGCCTCTCCACCGATCAGTCTCTTCTTCATAACCTTCACAACTGACCACAACCATCGCATTTCCTAACTCCCTGATCCTTTCTGCCTTCTCCCTTGTCATCAATGTCCCATTGGTATAGACCTGGAAAAAGATCTGGGGATGCTCCTCAATCATCTGAAAAAGATGAGGGTACATCAAAGGTTCTCCTCCTAAAACCGTTACAAAATGAAGTCCGATCTCCATACATTCTTTTAAGATTCGTTTCACCAGATCATAAGGTAATCCTGGATGTCTCTGATACCCAAGGGTATAGCACCCCTTACACTTTAAATTACACTGCCAGGTAGGGCTTAGGATCATCACAAATGGGGGGCGAAACCCATGCTCCTTCTCAAATTGATCTCTCTTCTTATTTCCAAGAAACCATGCATTATGGAAAAGCGTGTTAAAAACAATCGTCCTGTTCTTTGGGGGAAGATACTCAAGAATCCCTCTAAAAAGTCTTTTGGCGGGGTGGATTGGGTCTTGAAGGTATGCCCTGATGCCCCGGATGGCACCTAAGATTTCTTGATCCGAAGTGAGACGTTCTGCGAGGTAGGTGAGCTGAACTATTCTCTCGTCTGAAATCCTGTTTAGAAGTTCAACGATCATCTTTGAGGCCTGATATCCAGAAAAATTTTGAATCTGCTCTGTAAAGCCCATCTCTCTCCTCCTATTTGTTCAATTAGCCTTGGAGTGCTGTCCAAAACCCCAAAATGGAGATTGCAATCCCTACCACCAATTCATTAATGAGGTTCCCGTTGATGGTGAAAGAAGCAATGATAAGCCAAATTCCTAAAAACCCAATGAACCAATTACGCCACATCAAAATTAGGAAAAGGCAATTTCTATACCATAAATCAATATTGATCAATTTAATATAGCTTTATGAAAATCAAATAATATCAGATAGATATAATATATTTGGAGAGTCGATGATTTATATTTAGAATTAGTTATTTCGATATCCGTGATGTTTTTTTTCGCAGTTTTAAAGGAGAGTTAATTGATTCTTTAAAAATAGGAGGTTAGATGCGAATATTTTATTCGCAATTTGATAATCTTTTAACGCAATTTTCTCCAATTTACACAAATTTAGAGTTCATTTCCCTTCTTTAAACGATTCCCTGATCTGTTTAATATCAATTTGATATTTTCGAATAAGGTTTTGAAGCTGTCTTCGATCCATCTTTACATCAATGGCTGTCTTCGTAATGTTTCCTCCGTTTCTTTTCAAAGCCTCATTCAAGAAAACCCTTTCGATCTCCTCTTCTGCCTTTCGCTTTAATTGCCACTTCATCCTTTTTAACTCTTCGCTATCTTTTGGAATTAGGCCAACGGGGAATACCTTCTCACCTCTTATCTCTGGAGGGAGGTCCATTAAATCGATTCGATTCGATTGGGTGAGCAGGATGGTTCGGAGGACCACGTTTTCCAACTCCCTCACATTTCCAGGCCATGAATAGTTTTCTAAGGCCTCAAGGGCTTTTTCTGAAAACTCAAGATGTCTTCCCTTCGCCTCCTTCTTATATTTTTCAATAAAGTGTGAGACCAAAAGAGGGATGTCCCCCTTTCGTTCCCTCAGGGGTGGAAGTTTGATGTGAACCACGTGAAGTCGATAATAAAGGTCTTCCCTGAACTCTCCTGAATCGACCGCTACCTTTAGATCTCTATTGGTGGCAGTAATAAACCGAACATCCACTTCGATCTGTTCCATCCCTCCTATTCGCATGAAGGGATAACCTTCCATCGCTCTCAAGATCTTAACTTGAAGTTCCTTGGACATCTCACCAATTTCATCAAGAAAAAGAGTCCCCCGGTGGGCCATTTCGAAACTCCCAACCTTCCTTCTGCCTGCTCCGGTAAAGGCCCCCTTTTCATAGCCGAAGAGTTCGCTTTCCAAGAGTTCTCTTGGGATGGCAGAACAATTGACCACAATAAAAGGGAAACCCGCTCGAGGGCTGTTTAGATGAATGGCTCGAGCTACCAACTCCTTTCCGGTACCACTTTCCCCTTCGATCAAGATAGTGGCTTTGCTGTCGGCAACCTGCCGAACGATTTCCATCACCTCTTTCATCTTCGGATGTTTGCTGACAATCGTATCGATTCCATAGAGGGCCTTGATTTCTTGTTTGAGTTGTCGATTTTCATTTAACAGGTCGGCCTGCCGAAGGGCTTGACTAATGATCAACTGAACCTCTTCCATTTTGATGGGTTTAAGAAGGTAATCCGTTGCGCCTTCCTTCATCGCAGAAACTGCGGATTCAATCGTTCCATAGGCAGTGATGAGGATGACCGGCACATCGGCCCGAAGCTTTCTCACTTCGTGCAGTAAACTGATCCCATCCCTTTCAGGCATCTTCATATCTGTTAGGACGAGGTTGACGTCGTTTTCTTTGAAAAGACGAAGGGCCTCCTCTCCGTCTTTGGCCAGAACGACTCGATACTGCTCTTGAAGGTTTACCTCAAGAATTCGTCTCATCTTTTCTTCGTCTTCGGCTACAAGGATCGTGGGTTTCATCTCTTAGCCTTCTCTTTCCAGTGGGAGTGAGATGGTGAAAGTGCTCCCACCCCTGTCCCCTTCTGTGAGGGCGATCTCTCCCCCATGCTGAGTGATAATTCGATGGGCTATAAAAAGTCCAAGTCCTGTCCCTCTTTCTTTGGTTGTAAAGAAGGGTTCGAAGATCCTGGTCCGGACTTCTTTGGGAACCCCTTTGCCTGTGTCACTAAACCTTACCATCACGTTATCCTTCTTATTCTCCCTAACCGAAATCCGAAGCACACCCCCTTGGGGCATGGCCTCCATGGCATTGATACACACATTCATAAAGGCCTGCCTGATCTGATCCACATCCACCTTAACCCACAAGGGGTTTGGAGGAATCTCTTTCTGAATCTCGACACGATGGGTATGAGCCTGAGGTAAAATAAGAAGGAGCGTCTTCTCTAAAACGTCCAGGAGGTTACATCTCGTCTTTTGTGGCTCTTTGGGTTTTGAAAAATCGAGAAAGGTCCCAATCAGGCTATCGATCCTTTTTGACTCTTCGAGGATATAATCCATCATCTCCGCTCTGATCTTCGGGTCTTCATGTTTCTGTAACGTCTCAACCGATCCCGTAATGATCCCTAAGGGATTCCGAATCTCATGAGCAATCCCAGCAGCCAACTCTCCAATAGCCGCCATTTTCTCTGCCTGCATCATCTGTCGGTCTTTCAAACTCATCTCCCTGTAGATGAGGGTTCTGGAGAGAGCCAAAGTCGCCTGATTTGAAAAGGCTTCGAGGAGCTCTAACTCCTCAACGGTATAATCTTTTTGAGACTTCTTGCTTCCCAGCAGGAGAAAGCCCAATAATTTCCCCTTAAGAATAAAAGGGGAGGCGATTACCCATCCTCTTTCTATGAGGAGGCTGATCTCTTCTCGATTTCCTGCCTCCTCGCGGAGATGTTCCAAATCAATCGCCCGTCCCTCCAATAGGATTCTCTCTATAAGAGGGTGATGGGATGAAAATACGATGTCCTCTTGGGAAGGGATGCCAAAAATCATCTGGTATTCATTGACCTCGCTTTTCAGGAAAAGAAATGCAATCGCATTGACATGAAAGGTGTGATCGATAAACTCCACGGTCTTCTTGGCTACCTCATCAAGGTCCACCAGTTCGGTCAAGGTTCGGCTGAACTCTGTCAGCTTGGCTCGAAAACGGACTCTCTCCATATAAAAATATTGGTCAATCCAATCTCCCACTTTCTTTTGAATTGGTCTGAACATGAAGACTAACACTAAGATGAGTGCTGACTCCACCACAATCGATCTTCCATAGGCCTTTTGGGAGATGACCTCTCCAATATTTTTAATAATGAGAATGTAGATCGCTAAAATCAAAGCGGAAACAGAAGAATAAACAATTCCTCCACGAATGATCAGGTGAATGTCTAAAAGCCGGTATTTAATCAGGGCTATGGCAAAGAAAACGCTCACCAGAATCGAATACAGACTCGCCAGGAAGAAGAGAGGCCAGCCCAATTTGAGAAAATGGTTGCAGAGGTTAAGGACTGTTCCAACAATGGCCATGGAGATGATGCCAAAGATCAGGTAGTTGATTTGAAGTTTCTGTTTTGGGATCTTTGTCCGCCGAAGAGATTGGAGGAGATTCTTAATCCCCCAATAGATGCAAATTCCTGAAAAGAGGGTAATCCACCCAATGAAGATTAAAAAGATTAAAGGCTCCTCAAACTGGATGCCGTAATAAAACACATTTCTTAGCTCTTTAAATCTCGGGATGTCAATTCGAAAGATAAAAAAGAAAGAGACCAGACTGGCCACGGGGATGATGGAAAGAATGGCTAACCTCTTTCCTCTTAGCCAAGGAGTCTGTATTCTCAAAGGGAAAACGAAAGAGAAATAAAGGAAAAAGAGAGGGGCCAGAACCAACCCAATAAAAATAATCTTCACGCCCAGGATGGCGTGGGCGGGGTTGAGGCTGTTAATCATGATGAGTTCTCCCAGGTTCCATGTGGCAAAAGAAAGAACAAGACACCCGAAGAGTTGGTGTGCAATATCCCTTGGTTTACTGGAGATGACCAGAAGGCAGATGGTGAGGTTCATGGTGAAAGCAAGGGCTGAAGGAAGGGCTAAGAGGTTCATCATTCCACTCTCTTGAAAATGGCTTAGACTTTTCTCTTTAAATCATATTTATTATATCACAAAAACCACCTCTATTGAAATTTCATTAAAAATCATCTATTGTGGTTTTTGATTATCTCTTGGGGAGGCTTTTTGAAAAGTCTCACGATTAAAAAGATCAAGGATGGGTTGGGAGATTGGGTTGGCAATCTTTTCCTTACTTGCTCCATCGTGGCGTTTAGATTCATTCCTTTTAAAGGCCTCCGTCTTTTTGGGAAGATCATGGGGAGGGCTGCTTTTTACCTCATTGGGAAATATAGACACCGGGTGAGGGACAATCTTTTGATAGGTTTTGGAAAAGAAAAAACCCTTGACGAAATTCAGAAACTTGCCAAGGATGTCTTTTATCACTTCACCCTAACCCCCCTGGAAACCCTCTATTTCGTTGCAAACGCCCATAAGGCTGAAACATTGATCCAATCTATCACCATCGAAGGCAAGAGATATTTGGATGAGGCATTGGCAAAAGGGAAAGGGGTCATTGGTCTTGGGGCTCACCTGGGGTCCTTCACCCTCCTTGGAACAAGGTTGGCTATAGAAGGCTATCCCTTTAACATTGTCATCAATGAGGGAAGTTTCCCAAATTTATCAAAACGCCTTGCCCGGTATCAAAAGATCCTGGGTCAAAAGCCTTTCTCTCCCAAAAGGAATATCTCTATGGTCAAAAACTCTTTAAATTGCCTCCGGCAAAATGAGATTCTATACCTCATTGCAGACGAACAACAGAGACGTGGAGGAATTCCTGTCCCATTCTTTGGCCAGGTGGCCTATACTCCACCCGGACCTGCCATCTTTTCAGTTAAAACTGGAGCCCCTATCCTCCCGATGTTTATCCTTCGGGAGGGGGGCCTCCCCATGAAACTGGTGATCTATCCTCCTGTGGAATTAGAGGGATCCCCTGATCAAAAAGAAGAGGTCGAGCAACTGACTGCTCAATTTACAAAAGTGATTGAGGAAACCATACGAAAATATCCGGAGCAATGGGCTTGGCTTAACCGCCGTTGGAAATTACCCTATCGACCTGGAAAAGGTTATCTTGACAGTTTTAAGAAGGAGGGATAATATCTGAGTTCGATGGAAGACCTTATTTTAAAACGATTTGAAGAAAGCATCGACGTCCAAAGGCGTTTTCTTAAGGAGAATTTATCGAAACTCCTTGAAGTAGTTCAGTTAATCGTCCATACGTTTCAATCAGGAAACAAACTCCTCTTATTTGGAAATGGGGGCAGTGCTTCAGAGGCTCAGCATCTGGCTGCTGAATTTGTGAATCGCTATGAGATAGAAAGGCCTCCCCTCCCTGCCATTGCCCTCACTACGGATACGTCCATTCTCACAAGCGTCTCCAACGATCTCAGTTTCGATGAGATCTTTTCCAAACAACTTCATGCCATAGGGAGAAAGGGAGATATCGCCATTGGGATCAGTACAAGTGGAAACTCTTCCAATGTGATTAGGGCCTTTGAAGTGGCTAAAGAGATAGGGATAAAAACCGTAGCGATCACTGGAAATGACGGTGGGAAACTTGCAAAGAGAGCAGATCTTTCTCTCATCGTCCCTTCAAGAAGTACCCCAAGAATTCAAGAGACTCATAGTTTAATCGGGCACATCCTCTGTGAAATGGTAGAGCAGACTCTGTTTTCAAAAAGATCCTTGAGGTCGAAAAGTCGAAGGCCCAGATGAAATCACTGAATCTCAATCAGGTCAAATGGACCTCTTTAAAACGAAAGAAACATAAGGTTAAAAAAGACCTTCTTGCCCAACCTTGGAAGCAGGGTGAAACCCTAAACCATTTCTTAAACTCATTGCCTTCTATTCTTGCAGGGAAAGACCTCAAGGAGGTGGTCGAAAGGATTTCAGAGGCGGTCAAGAAGAAAAGGATGGTCCTCTTAGGGATGGGGGCTCATCCCATCAAGGTGGGGCTCAGTCCCATTCTGATCGATTGGATGAAAAAGGGTGTCCTGAAGGGAATTGCCATGAATGGGGCATGCTTGGTCCATGACATTGAATTGGCCATGGTGGGCCATACCTCTGAGGAGGTGGATGAGGAACTCTCCAGAGGCAGTTTTGGAATGGTCAAAGAGACTCACGAAATCATCAATCAGGCTATTCAAAAAGGGGCTGATCGTGGCCTGGGCATTGGTGAATCGCTGGGTGAGGAAATGACCAAAGGAGAATTTCCATATCGAGACCTCTCCCTGCTATGGATGGGTAAAAGATTAGGAATTCCGATCACTATTCATGTCGCGATTGGAACGGACATCACCCATATGGGCCCCTTTGCAGATGGTTCATCCATTGGGAAAGGGAGCCTAAAGGATTTTCATACCTTTGTCTCTTTAGTATCAAAATTGGAGAGGGGAGTTTTTATCAATCTTGGTTCTGCGGTCATCATTCCAGAAGTCTTTTTGAAAGCCCTCGCATGGGCCAGAAACCTTGGACACTCCGTTTCTAACCTCACTACCGTAAACATGGACTTTATCTCTCATTATCGGCCAATTCTAAATATTGTAAAACGGCCAACCCTCAAAGGAGGAAAGGGATTCCACCTGATCGGCCATCATGAAGTAATGTTTCCTCTTCTGGCAGCCGCTGTCATAGAAAAAATGGAAGGGAAGGGTCAAGGATAATTATTCTTAACCCCTCCCTTCCTCCCTTAATTTAAGGGGGATGTGGTGGGGTGATGCGGGGTCAAGGGAAATAGCTTCATCGCTGAAAATAAATGAAATTATCGAATGACACGAATGAACTCCTCCACCCCCTCTTACCCTAAGAGGGGGTATATTCCTCCCCTTAATTTAAGGGGAGGCGAGGTGGGGTTATGAATCTTTTCGTTTGAGTAAAAATGGAAATCAAATTTGAGAGATTTCACATCCAATCGGATTACCGCATTCCTCAAGAGGGACTCAAGAGAGTCTCCATTCCCACAGAAATAAGAATTGACCCCCTTACCCGAAGGAGGAGTCGAATCACCACATGGGCTGTCCCTTCAAAAGGGACCATTGACCTTTCCCAGTTGGCTGAGGAATCAAAGGGGTGTATCTTTTGTCCAGAAAATCTCTTATCAAAGACCCCTCTATTCTTAGAGGAGATCATCCCGGAAGGAAGAATCATCATTGGCAGGGCTACGGGTTTTCCAAATATTAACCCCTCGGGAACCTATGGCAGTGTCGTGGTTCTCTGTCCAGAACACTTCCTCCACCTTTATGAATTAACCCCTGAAACCTATATAGATGGTCTCTCTGTCTCTTTGGAGATCGTTAAGAGAACGATGGCTTTTGATAAAGATAGCCGATTCTGGCAGATCAGCCAAAACTTTCTTCTTCCGGGAGGAAGCACTATCCTCCATCCCCATCTCCAGGTGATTGGCGATCCCTTTCCAACCAACGAAATGGAATGGCTTCTGAATGGAGGAACCACCTACCTCCAGCAAAATGGAACCCTCTACTGGAAAGACCTCATTCAGATAGAGAAGGGATTGGGTAAACGGTATATTACCAATCTTGGAAACGTCCACTGGTTTGTCCCGTTCGCTCCAATAGGGTTTAACGAAGTATGTGGATGTGTGGAGGGTCATGGGTCGGTAACGACGCTGGGGAAAGATGAAGTCGCATCTTTAGCCAAAGGGATTGTCTCCACTTTAAAATATTATCATGAAAAAGGCCTAAACAGTTTTAACCTCTCCCTCTATTCCATATCGGGTGAACCCTCTTATCAACTCCTCATTCGAATCATCTCAAGAACCCCTATTCAACCTCTTTATCCCAATGACTGGACCTCCTTTGAAGTTCTTCAATCGGAGTTGACCTCAAACATCATCCCCGAGGAACTCTGCCGTGAAATCAAACCTTATTTTATCTAAAATATTTTGAACACACACCCTTTTTTCAAACCCCACGATCAATATTAAAGTTTCAATCCACGCTCCCGCGCGGGGAGCGACGCCGTCTTTTTATCAAGATTCAGGCAATTTTTATGTTTCAATCCACGCTCCCGCGCGGGGAGCGACGTTAAGAATGAATGGGTAACCTCTTATGAGTTGGTTTCAATCCACGCTCCCGCGCGGGGAGCGACTCATTGGGTTCATCGTTTACCACTGCCTCAATCATGTTTCAATCCACGCTCCCGCGCGGGGAGCGACTTAGAGTAGCCTCTTTTTTCTCCATGATAAAGGGTTTCAATCCACGCTCCCGCGCGGGGAGC
>Ga0315298_1001899_pt1 | contig 37084 bp, 40 predicted proteins | sample WHS_1_MG_FD_203077 | JGI IMG/M metagenome (GOLD analysis project Ga0315298, IMG submission 203077) | Extremophilic microbial mat communities from Washburn Hot Springs, YNP, Wyoming, USA - WHS_1_MG | ecosystem: Environmental > Aquatic > Thermal springs > Hot (42-90C) | place: USA: Wyoming...
ACTGGAAAATCCGGTGATTTGGAAGAAAACTCGCTGTTTCGGACCGGATTCCGATGGAAATCCGTCCCGAAACTGCTTTTGGAGATATGCGGAGCGCTGAATTGATGCTTGTTCAGGGCTTCCCTAGCATCCTTTGGAGCGCCGGTCGCCCGCGCCCGGGTGGCCGGCCCTTGAGCGGCCGGTCAAATGTGAACCCTGCTCCCCAGCTCGATCACGCTGTTGCTGGGGATGTTGAAGTATTCCACCACGCTCCCTGCGTTCCTGGAAAGGAACTGGAACAGTCCTTCGCGCCATACCGCCATTTTCCCGCCCGAGGAGGGCACGATGGTTTCCCTGCTCACGAAATAGGAAATCGTGAAGGGATCGATTTCGACGCCGGCTATCCTGCAGGCGGACAAAGCCAGGGGGATGTCCGGCTTGTCCATGAATCCGTAGCGAAGATTGATCTGCCAGAAGCCGTGGCCGATTTCGCGGATTTCCGCCCTTTCCGCTTCCCCGACCCAGGGAATGTCTTCGAAAAGCACGGTCACCACCAGATTGACCTGATGCAGGACGCGATTGTGCTTGAGGTTGTGCATCAATGCCTGCGGCGCATTCTGCGGGTTGGCCACGAGGAACACCGCCGTTCGCCCTTCCACCCTCGGCACGCTGCTCGAAGCCAGATTCTGCACGAATGCCTCCAGCCCCGGATCGTCTTCCCGGATACATTGGAGCAGCAGCCTTCTGCCGTCCTTCCAGGTCAGCATGAGTGCGAGCATGACAGCGCTAAGCGCAACGGGAAACCAGCCGCCGTCGACGAATTTTATCGAACACGAGAAAAGCAGCAGCATGTCCACCAGAGCCAGGCAGGCCGTCGCCATAACTGCAGCCGGCAAGGTCCATTGCCACATGTGGCGCATGACGAAGAACATCAGCAGGGTCGTCGTCAGCATCGTTCCGGTAACCGCGATGCCGTAAGCGGAAGCCAAAGCCGCAGAAGAACCGAAGCCGACAGTGGTGCCTATCACCGCCGCGAGCAATATCCAGTTGATCGCAGGAAGATAGATTTGCCCGGCCTCGCTGGCGGAAGTGTGCACGACCCTGCTCCTCGGCAGGAAACCGACCTGAATGGCCTGCCGGGTCATAGAATAGGCGCCTGAAATCACCGCCTGGGAAGCGATGATGGTGGCCAGGGTGGCGAGAACCACGGCCGGGATCAGCAGCGGGTGGGGGAAAGACAGATAGAATGGATTTCCAACGGACTGCGGATCTTCGAGCAGCAGCGCGCCCTGCCCGAGATAGTTGATCGAAAGGCAGGGAAACACCAGCGACAGCCAGGCTAACCGGATCGCCGGGCGGCCGAAATGGCCCATGTCCGCATAAAGGGTCTCGACTCCCGTGATCGCCAGGACCACCGCCCCGGCGGCCAGGAATACGCCCGTGCCGCGGTCGACGAGAAATGTCCAGGCATGCAACGGATTGAGTGCGGCAAGAATCCCGGGGTTGCGCAAAATATGCCAAAGTCCGACCGCACCGAGCACAACGAACCAGACGACGATGATGGGCCCGAAAAGTTTGCCGACCGCACCGGTTCCACGCTTTTGCAGCATGAACATCCCGATCAGGATCGCAACCGAAACGGGAACGACGTAGGATTTCAGATCGGGCGCGATCACTTCGATTCCCTCGACTGCGGAAAGCACGGAGATCGAAGGGGTCAGGAGCGTATCGCCGTAGAAAAGCGCAGCGCCGACCGCCCCCAGAAGCAGCAGCTTTTTCCTTGTCGATTGCGAACCTGCGGAAGCGACCGTCATCGCCAGCAATGCGATGATCCCGCCTTCGCCGCGGTTGTCCGCCCGCATGACCAGGAAAACGTATTTGATCGTCACCACCAGCATCAGCGCCCAGAATATCGCCGAAACCGCGCCGACCACGTTGGCGGGCGAGAGCGGGACTCCCCCGCTTCCGAATATCACCTGTATCGTGTAAAGCGGACTGGTGCCGATATCGCCGTAAACGACGCCGATGGCGCCCAACGCCAACCATGCCAGATTGCTTCGCCTGTCGCCCATGATGCCCCCATTGAGTTGTTCATGGCATGCATCTCATCACGTTCGATGTATCGGGCGCATAAACATTCAGGATGCGGCGATGCGGTAGCCGATTCCGGGATCGGTCAGCAGGAAGCGCGGCTCTGCCGGAACGGCTTCGATCTTGGCTCTCAGGCGCCCCATGTGGATGCGCAGATAGTGGGTCTCGTCGACGTATTCCGGCCCCCAGACGGAAGCCAGCAATTGGCGGTAGGTGACGACCTTGCCGGAATGCCGAGCCAGCAGCATCAGCAGCTTGTGCTCGATCGGCGTCAGCTTCACCGGTTCGCCGTCCAAAACGACCGTCCCGGCAACCGAATCGATGCGCAGCCCGTCCACTTCGTAGACATGGTCGCGCATGCGCATCATGGCGGCACGGCGCAGGGCGGCCCGCACGCGTGCCAGCATCTCGTCCGCGCCGAAGGGCTTGGAAAGGTAATCGTCCGCACCGCAGTCCAGGCAGGCGACCTTCTCCCTTTCCGACTGGCGGGCGGAGAGCACCAGCACGGGCGCATCGGAGCGCTCGCGCAATTCCGAAAGCCATGCCTTGCCGTCCCCGTCCGGCAGGCCGAGATCGAGAATCACCAGCGCCGGACGCACTTCCCGGAAGAGCTTACGGGCGTCGGCGAGGCACGCCGCGACATAGGGAGCATAGCCTGCAGCGCTCAGACTGGAGGAGATGAATCGGCTGATTTCCCGGTCGTCCTCGACGACCAGCAGCGGGGTACGCTCACTCAAGCTTTTCTCCCGAAAGCGGGAAAACCAGCGCGACGCTTGTGCCGCCCCCCTCCCTCCTGTCGATATGCAGTTCGGCCCCGTGCAGCCGCGCAATCGCCTGGACGATGGCCAGTCCCAAACCCATTCCCTTGCCGCCGGCATTCATTCGCTGGAATTTCCGGATGTTTTCGGGACGGAAATTGTCCGGAAATCCGCTTCCACGATCCATGACGTAAAGCGCAACGCCGGAGCCGCGCAGTTCAGCGCCGACCAGTACGGGTTCCGCCCCGCGATGGACCGCCAGCGCATTGTCGACCAGATTGCCCAATGCCTGCGAAAGCAGTCCGGCATCGGCCCTGATCAACGGAATGTCCTGCGGCACGCTGGTGCTCAGTTCGTGCGGCAGCCTGCGGGATCGAAAACGGCGCAGCACGTCGCCCACCATCTCTTCCGGCGACTGCCAGTCGGGCGACACATCCCGGGCTGCACCGGATTCAAGCCTGGTCAGGGATAGAATGTTCTCCGTGGCATCGGACAGATAGCGCGCTTCCGTCGCGACAGATTCAAGCAACCTGTCCTGCTCGCCTTCGGAAAGCGCAGCGCGCTGCTCGAGCAGCGTGGTGGCCGCGCCGAGTATCGCCGTCAAGGGAGTGCGCATGTCGTGGGATACCGAGGCAAGCAGCGCATTTTGAATGGATTCCTCCTGGGCGGCGCGTTCGGCTTCCCTCGCCCGGCGTTCGTTTCGCACGCGCTGACAGGCCATCGCCAGCTGATCGAGCAGCCCACGCAGATAAGTCGCTTCGCCCTCTCTTGCGGCATCCTTTCCCTGCATGACGACGAGTACCGGGGAAAGGCCGGGAAGCCGGCCGAAAGGCATGATCCAGGCCCCGTATTCCGGCCAGTTGCTGCTGCCCGGACCGATTGCCTTGCCGTTCAGGCTGCACCATTTCGCCGCGCGCTGGTCAAGTTCCACCCTGCCTTCCGGGTACTGGAAAACCAGGTCGAAACGTTCTCCATCCGCTTCCGGCACGGCAATGCCGGCAGGCTGATTCGTCGCATGATGGATAAGGCGGCATCCGGCGTCGAGCACCGATCCCTCGTCGTGAAGAGCGGCGAGCTTCTCGGCCATTTCGCGCGCGAACTCGGCGCGCCGCCGCGCATTCTCCGCCTGATTGGTCTGGTTCTGCAAACGCTTGACCAGAGAGGCGACCACGACTGAAACCGTGAGGAATCCGAGCAGAGCCGCCCACGACTCGGAATTCGCCACCTCGAACGTATAGCGGGGCTCAATGAAGAAAAAATTGATGGCCAGAAACGAACAGATCGCCGCAAGAATGGCCGAGGGAAACCCCAAGAAATAGGAAGTGGCGACGACTGCCAGCAGGTACAGCATGACGATGTCCGTCGTGCCCAGCCTGGCGGCGAAAAATCCTGCCATGGTCGTTGCTGCGACCAGCAGCAGCGCTATCCCTATGCTGCGAAATTGACGTTGCAACGTGAGGCCTCTCCGATCTCGGCGGAATGCATCAGCCTAACACAAGGGCCATATCAAAACAGTAAACGGTTTTTCAGGTTGGCCTGCGCCGCAACCTGGTGTTGCTCTTTCAGAGCAACACCAGGTTGTCCCGATGGATGAGCTCGGGCTCGTCGACATAGCCCAGGACGGACTCGATCTCCCGGCTTGCATGGCGCATGATCTTTTTCGCCTCGATCGAGCTGTAGTTACAAAATCCGCGCGCGATCTCGGCCCCCTTTTCGTCGACGCAGCGCACCAGTTCCCCGCGCTCGAATTCCCCCGAAACGGAAGAGACCCCGATCGGAAGCAGGCTCTTCCCCTCTTCCTTCAGGGCCTTCACCGCCCCCTGGTCAAGGTGGAGTTCCCCCTTCACCTGGAGATGGTCGGCAAGCCATTGCTTCCTCGCGACCAGGGCCATGGTCTTCGCCTTCAGATGCGTGCCGAGGATTTCCTTGGCGGCAAGACGCAGCAGCACGTCCTTCTCGCGCCCCGAGGCGATAACGGTATGCGCGCCGCTTCTTGCCGCGCGTTTGGCGGCCAATATCTTGGTCAGCATGCCGCCGCGTCCGATTTCGGACCCGGCGCCGCCCGCCATGGCTTCGAGCCGGGCATCCCCCGCCTCCCCGAAATGCAGCAGCTTCGCCTCCGGATGTTTCCTCGGGTCGGCGGTAAAGAGCCCTTCCTGGTCGGTCAAAATGACGAGGGCGTCGGCCTCGATCAGGTTGGTGACAAGCGCCCCCAGGGTATCGTTGTCGCCGAACTTGATCTCGTCGGTCACCACGGTGTCGTTCTCGTTGATGATGGGAACCACCCCCAGCCCCAGCAGGGTGCGCAACGTCGATCTGGCATTGAGATAGCGCTTCCTGTCGGCGAGATCCTCGTGGGTCAGAAGAACCTGGGAAGTGAGTATCCCGTATCTCGAAAAACAGCTCTCGTAAACCTGGACCAGCCCCATCTGCCCGACCGCTGCGGCAGCCTGGAGTTCGTGCACGGCATGCGGGCGCTTCTTCCATCCCAGCCTTTTCATCCCTTCGGCGACAGCGCCGCTCGAAACCAGGACGACCTCGATTCCCCTTTCCCGGAGTCCGGCGATCTGGGTGGCCCAGCCGTCGAGCGCGACATTGTCGAGCCCCTGCCCCTGGTTGGTGACGAGGCTGCTCCCCACCTTGACGACGATGCGCCTGGCACCTTCGAGAACGGATTTCATGCTTCCTCGTCCATCGGTTCGGATGCTTCCCTTTTCAGGTTCTCGAGGTAATCCATGATCGCATAGGTGAGCTGCCTGCATCCCTCCCCGGTCAGCGCGGAAATCGGAAAAACGGGGCCGGTCCAGCCGAATGCCTCGATGAATTGCGCGATTTTCCCATTCCGTTCGGCATCGTCCAGCCTGTCGACCTTGTTGATGACGAGCCATCTGGGTTTTTCAAAAAGCGCTTCGTCGTATTTTTTCAGTTCCTCAACGATCGCGACCGCATCCTTCACGGGATCGGCTTCCTCGTCGAAAGGCGCGATGTCAACGAGATGGAGCAGCAGGCGGTTGCGCGCGAGATGCCTCAAAAAGCGGTGGCCGAGCCCGGCGCCTTCGGCCGCGCCTTCAATCAGCCCCGGAATGTCGGCGACGACGAAGCTCCTTTGCTCGTCCACCCGGACCACGCCGAGATTGGGAGCGAGCGTGGTGAAGGGATAGTCGGCGACCTTGGGGCGGGCAGCGGAAACGGCCCGGATGAAAGTGGATTTCCCTGCATTGGGCATGCCGAGCAGGCCCACGTCGGCCAGCACCTTCAGTTCCAGTTTCAGCTTGTATTCCTGCCCGGGTTTGCCCGGGGTGCACTGGCGCGGCGAACGGTTGGTGCTCGACTTGAAGTGGAGATTCCCGAGCCCCCCGTCCCCTCCTTTGGCGAGCAGGGCTTCCTGCCCGTCGTGGGCAAGGTCGGCGAGAATTTCTCCCGTTTCGAAATCGGTGATCACCGTCCCGACCGGCATCCTCAAACGGATGTCGTCGGCGCTCTTGCCGTAGCAATCGGAGCCCCTGCCGTTCTCGCCGTTTTTCGCACGGTGCATCCTGGCAAAACGGTAATCGACCAGGGTGTTGATATTGTTGTCCGCCACGGCAAAAACGCTGCCGCCCTTGCCGCCGTCGCCGCCGTCCGGCCCCCCTTTCGGGATGAATTTCTCGCGCCGGAAACTGGCGGAGCCGTTCCCACCCTTGCCGGCGAATACTTCTATGACCGCTTCGTCTATGAATTTCATTTTGGATTGCGCAAGTTAAAAAGCCCGTCACCGATCAGGGGACGGGCTTTCAATCGGGCGATGCTTTGCTCAGACGAGCGGGACAATGCTGACAATCTTGCGCCTGTCCGGACCCTTGACGGCGAAGTTGACATGCCCGTCCACTTTCGCGAAAAGGGTATGATCCTTGCCCATTCCGACGTTTTCCCCGGCATGGAGGCGGGTGCCGCGCTGACGCACGATGATGCTTCCTGCCGGAACCACTTCACCGCCGTAACGCTTCACGCCGAGACGTTTGGAATGCGAATCGCGGCCGTTCCTCGAACTTCCGCCAGCTTTTTTGTGTGCCATGTTCTCTCCTTGCGAATCAGGCCGAAATGCCGTCGATGCGGATTTCGGTATAATTCTGACGATGTCCCTGGGACTTGCGGTAGTGCTTGCGGCGGCGCATCTTGAAGATATGCACTTTCTCGCCTCGCCCGTGCCCGATCACGGTCGCCTTCACGCTGGCGCTCGCAAGAACGGGGGTGCCCATGGAAATCTTGTCGCCGTCGGCGACCATCAAAACCTGGTCGAGCACATATTCGCTACCGATGTCTGCAGGTATCTGTTCTATCTTGATTTTTTCGCCGATGGCAACGCGGTACTGCTTGCCTCCGGTTTTTATGACCGCATACATATCCAACTCCTTGATGAATCGAATCGCGGATTATACACCTTGCCGGCTTCGAGGTCAAAGCAGGTTTTCGGAAGAGCAGACCGGGCTTGACACGGGAAGCTGCGGGTCAATACCATAATGTGTTTAATGCAACCATCAGGCTAACCGTGTCGATCGAGTCAATCAGGAATTTCATAGCGGAAGACATGTTGGCAGTCGACAGGGTGATCCGGTCCCGCCTCGATTCCGAAGTGGCGCTGATCCGCCAGGTCAGCGAATACATCATCGGCAACGGGGGAAAGCGCCTCAGGCCGATCCTCGTGATCCTCTCTTCCGGCGCCTTCGGCCACCAGGGCCAGGCCCGCTTCGAGCTCGCTGCGACCATAGAATTCATCCATACCGCGACCCTGCTTCACGACGACGTCGTCGACACTTCGGATCAGCGGCGCGGCAAGGCGACCGCCAATGCCCTTTTCGGCAATGCCGCGAGCGTCCTGGTCGGCGACTTCCTCTATTCGCGCGCCTTCCAGATGATGGTGGGGGTGGGCATCATGGAAGTGATGCGGACCGTGGCGGATGCGACCAACATCATCGCGGAAGGGGAAGTGCTGCAGCTCCTCAACTGCCACAATGCGGACATCGACGAGGAAAGCTATCTCAAGGTGATCCGCTACAAGACGGCCAAACTTTTCGAAGCCGCATCCAGGCTGGGCGCGATCCTCGGCAATGCGAATCACGCAGACATCGAGGCGATGTCCGCCTACGGCATGCACCTCGGCACCGCATTCCAGCTGATAGACGACGTGCTCGACTATTCCGGCGACATGAAGGATACCGGGAAGAATCTCGGCGACGACCTCATCGAGGGCAAGCCCACCCTGCCGTTGATTCGCGCCCTGGAACGCGGCACCCCCGATCAGGCGAAGCTGATCCGGAGCGCGATCGAGAACGGCGGAATAGAGGAGTTCGAGGCGATCCTCGCCGCGATGAAAGAAACCGACGCCCTCGAATATGCCAGGGACCGCGCGAAGAGCGAAGCGGAGCTTGCCTGCCGGGCGATATCCGGGATTCCGGATTCCAAGTTCAAGGAATCCCTGATACAATTGGCCGATTTCGCGGCAACGCGGAATTATTGAGCATACGGGGTGTAGCTCAGCCTGGTAGAGTACTGCGTTCGGGACGCAGGAGCCGGAGGTTCGAATCCTCTCACCCCGACCACAAATTCGTCAAAAAATCATACAGTTGCAAGTCACGACAAGTAACTCAAGGTAACTGCCAAACACGGATTTTTCTGCGCCAACTGTGCCAAACCTTCGGCGCAGAATTCATCATATGAAAAGCATTTTCCCTGCTGCGCCAAGCAGAATCAGCGCAAAGGACAGTTTCAGCATGCGCAGTCTCAGTTTCAGGCCCAGCATTGCGCCATGTTTGGTGGTCCATATTCCTCCGACCACGCAACCCAAAAAGGCCGGAAGATAGACGTATCCCAGCGAGTAGGGCGGCAATGGATTGCTCCCTAGAGATCCGGTCATCACGTATACGAAAGCAGCCACCAGGCTCAGGGGCGCTCCGAGGGCGGTTGCAGTTCCGATCGCCTTGCGCAGGCCGACCCCGCAGAAACTTAGAAACGGCACGAACAGGGTGCCGCCTGCAATGCCGACTACGCTGGAGACCAGGCCGAGGATGCTGGAAATGGCGAGCATCCTGGCTTGAGGCATTGCGGTTTTCGGGGACGGAACCTCATCGTGGCCGCTTTTGCGCACGGCTTGGGAAAGGAACAGCGCTGCCACGCCCAGTTCGAAGGCTATGACGCACCCTGTCAAAAATCCGTGTGGAATGTACGAGCCGAGCAATGCACCAGCCACCACGCCGAGCAGAATCACGGGCAGGAGCTGCTTCGCGTTTTTCCAGTCCACGTTGCCGTTGGCATGATGGGCGCGAGCGCCCATCAGCGATGTCACGGATACGACAGCCATCGACGTGCCGATGGCCAAGGGCATCAGTATGGTCGGGGAGACCCCCGATGCCTTGAACAGGATAACCAGTATCGGTACGATGATGATGCCCCCGCCGACACCGAACAGCCCTGCCAGGTAGCCTGCCGCACAACCGGTTATGAGGTACATCGGGATCTGGTGCAGCACGATCAGGCTTGCACGTACTTTGCCAAATCGACTTCAGGCAAGTGATGGGTCATGTTTTCCTGCAGCATGGAACTGCACTCCGCAACGCCGACCGATCGTCCGCCGCTCGTGTCGGGGAGCCGCCCGTCATCGGAAAAAATGGCAGACAGGGAGTCGTCAATGGCAGCCTGGGCTGCGAAGAGGCAGGGGGTCGAATACAGGGCCAGGCTGGCCCCGGCTGTCCGCAATTCGGAAAGAGTCGCGCGGGGGCTTTTACCCCCGGCTATCTGGTTGAACAGCAGGGGTTTGTCGGTAATCTTGCGCACTTCCTGCAAAGTTTCGATGGAGCGCACCCCGTCGACCATGATCACATCGACATCGGTTTCTGAAATGCGCTTCAGTCGGCGGTAAATTTCATCTCCTGCAGCGTCGGTGCGCGCGAGTACGCACATTTCGGTGCGCTGCGCGAGAACCATTTCCAGTTTTTCCATGTACTCTTCGAGCGGCAGCAGCAGTTTGCCATCGAAGTGTCCGCAGCGGCGCGGGCGCTTCTGATCTTCAAGCATGATCATGGCCACTCCCATGCGTTCGAGCTGGGCGCTGACATGGCAGGCGACCGATGCATCCACGTAGCCGTCGTCCACGTCCACCAGCAGCTTGTGCTCCGGAAGAATCTGGCGAATGCGCCATGCTGCCTGAACCATGTCGCTCCATGCAATGTAACCGATATCAGGCAAACCGTATTGGCTGGCGGCAAAGCCAAAGCCGCTGTAAAAAAGGTTGGGCGAATGCTTCGATGCAATGGTTGCCGAAAAGGCATCGAAAATGCCGATGAAGGGCGCGATGGATCCTCCGTCATGAATTTCCTCGCGCAATAATGATCCGGGATGGTTCGACATGAAAATTCATCTCCAATGATGTGCTAAATGGCTGGTTGGATGCAAGCTCGGCAAAATGTTTCTTTAGGTTCGGACAAGACCGATCAGCCGGATCCCGCCGAGCTGCATTGCTCAGGCTTACTGACAGGGGGTATCCACAATAGTTCGAGAATTCACGACGAAACAATCATTAAATATGTTTCATGCAAGTACGAAAACTCCCCATGCAACGCACGAACTCGATTTGATGAAGCCGGACTGTAGCCCAGCAGAAATGCGGCATTCCGTTAACAAGCAGCCTCGACCGACCCGCTCGTGCAGATAGCGCTCTGGCGGCTTTTGCGCCGGGACGGAAACTGTTTTACCAGGAACCTATTTCAGGCGCTTTAGTCAGATCACGTGTCTGCTGAGCTTTTCGGCGGGTTAATTACTGAATAGGAGACTCGAAATGAAAAAGAGCTTATCGACTATTGCAATGATCGCTGCATCGATTGCAACCGCACAAGCTGCAACCGGCTTTTATGCCGGCGGAACCATTGGCAAGGCCTACGACAACAGCGCTACGCTGAGCAAGAGTTCCGACACAGACTATTCGCTGCTTGCAGGATATCAGATCAACCAATATTTCTCGGTAGAAGGCAACTATGCCAACTACGGTAATCAAATCGATGCTGCCGGCCTGACGAACAAGAATACTTCCTGGGGTATCTACGCAGTGGGATTCCTGCCGCTTCCGACCATTTCAGATGCTGTTTCTCTCTATGGCAAGCTGGGCATGGCCCGGGTTCATACTGCAGTCGACGCTGGCAGTTCCTCGAATCGCAGCAATCTGGCGTATGGCGCGGGTGTCCAGTACGCGATCAATTCCCAGTTCGATCTTCGAGCCGGCGTCGACCGGGTATCCATCGGAAACAACGTCAACGTGGCGCAAACGAATATCAACAGCTATTCGGTCGGAGCAATTTACCATTTTTAAGTTGAAAGCAATGAATTGATGCCAATAGCCACGGTCCTCAAGCTGTTTGCCGGGGGCGTGGCCGGCATTTTTGTCAATAGTGGGGCGAGAAACACCACGCATCCGCGAATTTCAGTCTACAGGGGCCATCATGAAAGAAACCGTAAAAAAATCTTCTCTTGGCTTGATCTCGCTTGCCATTCTGGGCATGGCTTGCGATGCTTTCGGCGCCGGCGGAGTTCCTGCATCGGCAGCGACAATGCCTGTCCCGGCAACTGCAGCCAAGGAAGATCATGTCAAGGATATTGCGAAGCAGGAGCTAAGCAATCGCCGCCAATCATTGATGAAAGAGGCCGTTGTCGCCAACGACGAAATTATCCATGCCATATTCTTTCTGGAAAAGAAGGATACCAGGCAGGCTTACACAATGCTCACGAAAGCTGACGGCCAGCTTAATATCCTGTTGGCCCGGGATCCCAATCTCAAGCTGGCGCCTATCGACGTTCGGGCAAATGTCATGGACCTGGAGGTTTCTCCAGACAGAATTCATAATGCAGTAAAGGATGCAAAGTCCGAGCTCGACAATGGACATATCCAGGCAGCACGCATCCTGCTTGCCCCGCTGGTCAGCGAAATGCACATTGACACCGACTTCCTGCCGCTGGGAATTTACCCGAATGCCATCAAGCAGGCCAGCAAGGAAATTCAGGCATCCAGGCTCGACGAGGCAGAATCCACGCTGGCTGACGCATTGAGTTCGATCGTAACTTCCCAGGAAGTCATACCATTGCCTCCGCTGAAAGCGGAAGGGGACGTGCTCAAGGCGGAGCAGCTCCTCAACAAGGATAAAGTCAACAACAGGAGCAAGGTGCTGTCGCTGCTGGATAGCGCCGATAATCACCTGGCCGACTCCGAGGCGCTCGGATATGGAAAATACCAAACTATCCGCAGTGAGATTGCTTCCATCAAGACCAGGGTGGCGGGAGGCGGAGCGAAACCCGATCTGTTCGAGCGGGTAAAAGGCCTCTTTCATGAAATCATGCATGGAAAGAAAGGTTGAGGTACTTGATATAATGATGCTCGGCACGGATTTTCCGTGCCGAGTGCTGTTGCGTATCGATCCATTTCAGGAGGATTATTCATGTCGATTGGAGAAACGAGGCGGATACTGCTGGAGGATATCGACAAGTTTCGATTAAAGGCCGATTATTATGAGTCGCTGCATCTGGCTGAAGCTTCCCGATATGCCAGGGACATCGCTGCGAGCATTGAGTTGGCGCTGACCACCCTGCCTTCCGGGGACGATCCGGAGATTTGCTGAAAAAGGCTGAATTTTCGAAGCCTTAACATGACCTTTTAAACATGAAGCAGCCGGATGCTGCCGAAAGTGCTGATCAGGAATCCAGCCTTTTTTCGGACACGGCAGGCATTGCGCTGCTAATCGGAATTCGTGGAGTAACGCGATGGTGTCACAAAGAGAATTGATACGGGATATGGGTTACGACCGAATCACAATTTTACTGCACTGGCTGACGGCTGTCCTTGTCGTCGCCCTGTTTGCCCTGGCGGAAAGCTGGGATTTCCTTCGGCATGGATCTCCACTCAGGAAGGAATTGCATTCAATTCATATTTCACTGGGAATCGTATTGGCATTGGTCGTGACGTTACGCCTGGGGTGGCGCGCCACTCGCGGCAGGCGTTTGCTTTCGGTGTCGGCTGGATTGATGGCGTTTGCGGGGAAAGCCATCCACCACGCGCTCTATTTATTGCTGGCAGTCCAGATCGTGCTGGGTTTCCTGTTGAGGTGGGCGCAGGCGGAAGCCTTCATGTTTTTCGGGCTCTTTTCCGTACAGTTCGCAACGGTCAAGGATCGCGCCTTGAGTCATACGTTGGGCGATTTTCATGATATCGCTGCCTGGATCATTATCGTGCTGGCCGGCCTGCATGCAACTGCGGCATTGATGCATCACTATATCCTCAAGGATGGTGTCTTGAGGAGAATGCTTCCTGAGACCAATTCCTGACTTCGGCGATTGAAAGGATCGCGGACGCCCCTTCCTCGTTTCTGGATTTTACAGATTGCGGTGCACGCCGTTTCGTCATTCTCCCCGAATTTGTTTCGGGTCATTCGTAATGCCGGAAGCGCACATCGTTCTTGCCGGCCTTCTTGACCTCGTACATCAGTTCGTCCGCCAATTTCATGATGTCGTGGAACGTGAATCTCACCCTGGCGAAGCGTATGACACCGATGCTTGCGGTGACGGGCGGAAAATCCCGCAATGCGCTGTTCACCGCAGCGAAGATCTTTCTCCCGACTTCCGTGGCGGCCTCCGGGCCGATTTCCGGCAGCAGCATGGCGAATTCATCGCCGCCCAGCCGGGCGAGCAGATCGTTCGAGCGCAGGACCGAGCGCAGGGCGCCGGCTATCGCACTCAGCGCCGCATCCCCGGTGTCATGGCCCCGCGTGTCGTTCAGCTGCTTGAAATTGTCCAGATCCAGGTAGATCACCGACAGGGGGTGGCCGTAACGCTTCGAGCGCTCGACTTCGGAATTGCCTGCCTCGACGAAGCCGCGCCGGTTTTGCAGATCGGTCAGCGCATCGCGCGTGGCATTCACATGCGCCCGCTCATACTGCATGCGCAATTGTGAAAACTGCCTCGCCAGCACCAGCGCCAGCAGCAGCACTTCCACCGTGACCGCCAGCAGGCCGAGATGTTCGATGTAAATCGTATATACCTCCCCCAGCCTGCCGAGGGAGATGGACAGTGCGCCCAACACGAAGAAGACCAGCACGGCAGCCAGATACATCGGCGCGGAGAAATGCCCCTGACGAGTGCGTACGATGCCCGACAGCAAACCATAAGCCAGAAACAGCCCCACCCCGGCGCGGTCGAGTTCCAGCGACCAGTTGGGTTTGAACACTGCCAGAAGAACGAAGGCCGCAAACAGTCCGAGCAGCGCCATGCCCAACCGGTAAAGCCGGGGATTGGATGCGCTTGTGATATCCAGCAGCCGCAATACGAACAGCACATAACTGCCGTTGGAGAACAGGATGGGGAAACTGATCAGGTAGAACCAGTGTAATCCGAACAAATCCGGGTACACCAGCAGCGCCGTGCCGTTGTAGAGCAGATTTCCCAGGATGAACAGGGCATAGAACCCGTCCGTGGCGTTGCGCCGCATGCTTGCCAGCACGGCATAGTAAAACATCAGGCCGAGCAAAACGCCCAGGCATAGCAGCGTCAGGGCGTCGCCCGGCTGGATCGCCTGCCGATAATGCGCCAGCGTATCCAGATAAGGCACGGGCTGCGCCAGCAGGAACGGGGATGAAATCTCGGTTACCAGCCGGTAATGTCCGGGTTGCAGCGTGAATTCTCGGCCGTGCCGCAGAAAGAAGGGATCGGGCTCCCTGCCTTGAATGCCCCCTGCAGCTTCCGCAACCAGCCGGCCGTGGTCGTCGAAAATCCTGTGATGGAACCGGCCTATCACGCTGGAATTCTTGAAATCCACCACCAGTTGCGTGGTCTGTCCGATCTCGAAATTTCCCAGCCAGAAAAAGCGTCCGCCGGTTCTGTCGAGCTTGTCGACGGGCGCCATTCCGGCGCATGGCAGTGTCGCCGACTCGGCACAATGCGAGTATGGCGGCGCTTCGTACCATTGCCCGGAAAGCTTCAATGGCTGGGCTTTTCAGGGCAGCCAGATGAACGGCAGGAGCAGCAGGGCTGCGCCTGTCGCGTTAATGAAAAATTTGCACATGCGAGAGGGCCAGGAATGGGTGGAAATCGGGTTTGGTTCTATTTTTCAGGAGATCTCGATCCGGCTTCCCGGGTCATCTCGCTGGACAGGAGATACTCGGAGTAAAGGTTTTCGCCGATGGGGCGCCTGTCGCTTGTTTTGACATATTCGGCAATCTTCAGGTCTTCATGCGCCACATGCTGGCCGAGCCACTTGTTGAGAAAGTACAGCAGGTCTTCAGGGGATTCCCTGCGGCGGCTGATTTTGCCCAGCATCGTGTTCAACTGCATCAATAATTCGGTATGGATGATGCCATGTTCATGCACCCCGGGGTAGCCGACTTCGTGCATCAGGTTCTCTTCACTGATGAAATGAAATTCGGTGAATTTCTTCAATTCCACCATGATCCAGCGTACCCGCTGCTCCGGTTCTCCGGTCTTGATCGCGATATCCAGCTTGCGGCAGAGCAGGATCATGATGCGATGCTGTGTATCGATCAGATCGTTGTTCAACTCCAGCTTTTTTTCCCAGTGGATGTACATGATCGTTCCCCGGAATCTGTAGGCAGGTATTCGTGATTCCCCCGGTTCTCTGCCGGACTACCGGCGATATTACAATAATATTGTGCATCAATGGTGTTTTCCGGTTGCAATTGCCGGGAATTCCTGACCATCCAGCATGGTTGGCTCGATTCGGTTTTTTCGGCATACTAGTTTTCTGGCGCCGTTGCCCGAACCTTCAAGGGAGTAATTTTTGTCATGAAAGTCAATGAAGCCATTCGCAGTCGCCGCTCCGTGAAATATTTCGATCCGGAACACAAACTGACACGGGACGAGCGAGCTGAATTGCTGGATCTGGCCATGCAGTCGCCAACCGCATTCAATCTGCAGCATTGGAGACTAGTTGTGGTCGACGATACCGAGCAACGCAAAGCGATTCGCGCCGCAGCTTGGGATCAGGCGCAGGTCACGGATGCATCCCTTCTAGTCATCCTTTGCGCCGATCTGGACAGCTGGCAAAAAAATGCCGGGCGTGTCTGGCACAATGCTCCAGATGCAGTTCGTGAGGCAATGGTACCTGCAATCGATGCTTACTACCGTGGGCGGCCGCAGGTGCAGCGGGATGAAATCATGAGGAGCTGCGGCATAGCCGGGCAAACCCTGATGCTGGCAGCGCGCGGTATGGGGCTGGACAGTTGCCCGATGGATGGTTTCGATTTCGATGCGGTAGCCAAAATCATCAATCTTCCCCGCGATCACGCTATCGCATTCATGGTAGCCATCGGGAAGAAAGCCAGGGATGTCTGGCCTAAACCGGGACAGCTCGGTATAGCGGAGGTGGTGATTCAGAATCGATTCCCAGGCTGAGGCCTGGTATTCCGCAGTGATCGGATGCGCTGCTGAATTGAAGGAGGAAGATTGTTTCGGGACAGGTCGTTAATTGGGTTGGTCGGGGTGAGAAGATTCGAACCTCCGGGTCCTGAGCTCGAACGATCTGCTCGCCCGGCTGGGCGGCGATGAATTCGTCATGCCGCGCCGGGTGCGAACCCGTCCGGATCACATCGCGAGTAATAAATTTAATTCCGGCGGGAAACCTCGGGGTCGATCCGAAGGGGAACTATCAGGCGACCGCTTCAGGCGCTTTGCAGGATTCGTAAAGCCGCCTGGGCGAAAGCTCAAGCCCATTCGGCCAGCATAATGCGCCCGCATCTATGAAGAGGCGTTTGAAATAAGGTTCGGCGCGGAGCGGGTCGAGCAAGGGGCCCTTCTTTTCCAGCAATGTCCGTCCGTCGAACACGCCTTCCTGTCCGTTCGAGAAAGCCAGCTTTACCTGAAAATCGCCAAGATATCGGGCTTCGGTTACTTTAATCATCCTGATCTGCTCCCGGAATTCTTTCCATTGGTTCGAAGCGCTGCCCATGTTCCCAATTGGCAAGCAATTCTGCCTGATGTCGCAAGCACCAATCCCTGACGATCGCAGAAGCCCTGTTTGGCAAACGCCCCTCGCTTACTTCGCCTGATTGCACGTTCACCAGCGCCTCGAAGCCCTGGTACTCGACGTGAATGTGGGGTGGCGGATGGTCATCGTGCCACATGCGAACAATTATTCCGAAAAATACGGAAACGATCGGCACGGATCTCCCTTATGCTTGCTTGCAATACAGTATAAGTTTTCATGCGCCACAAATCAAAAAGGCCCACCTTTTCGGATGGGCCTTTTTACTTTCATAAGAGCCTGGCGGTGATCCGATTGCGGAAATTCCAGGTACGCAATCCTAAATTCCCGGACTCGGGTTTAGGCGGCAGCCGCCCGTAGAAGAAGGCAGAACCTAGGCAGGAACGAACCAGGTTTTGTTTTTCGCGATCTCTTCGTGCACCCATGCAGGATCGAGGTCCGCGCCGTTCGGCCAGGCGAGCGCCCCGAGTTCGATGCGCACCTGCGTGAACAGCTTTTCATCCTTGAGCGCGGCAAAAATACCGGATTTTTCACTTGCAATGAATCGGGACATGTCGATGACGCCGCTCGTTCCGTCGTTGCAGGTCACGGAAAGGCGATAACCCGGGAGCACGCTTGCCGAGCGTATCCGCCAGGGCGCTGCCGGAATTACTCCAGCGGCGCTATGCTCCTGGGCAACTGTTTCGATTGGCATAGCTTCCAGTCCTCCATCAATTCCGCCCGATGCTGAGCGGCCCATTCAAGCACCAGCGCCTGCGCACGATTAGGCAACCGGCCCCTGATAACTTCCAATGTACGAATGTCGATCAGCGTTTCGTATTCGCCGTACAGCGCATGAAAATGCGGAGGCGCATGTTCCCGCCAAAACATCTGAATGATTATCCCGAAGAACTGGCTGATGGTCGGCATGCGCACTCTCCCGCCTGCTAGTCTAGCAGTTTTGCGCTCCAAATGGATCAGATTTGATGTGGTGAATAGGGACCTCTACACAGAATGAAGGCTGCGGGTTCCGGAGACACCCCTTACTGAATTCGCATCCATTCCCCCTTTTGCGCGGCCGAGGCAAGGCGCCCTCAGAATCCGAGTATTCCGGCTGATTCCAGAATTTAACCAGCGTACTCTTGGAAACTTACTCGAACGGGTGGCGCAGGATGATGGTCTCGTCGCGCTCGGGGCCGGTGGAAATCATGTCTACGGGAACGCCGCAGATCTCTTCCAGCCGCTTGAGGTAATGCCGGGCATTTTTCGGCAGATCATCGAAATGCTTGATTCCCGCCGTGCTTTCCTTCCAGCCCGGAACGGTCTCGTAAATCGGCTCGCAGCCCGCGATGGTCTCGGCCCCCACGGGAAGGATATCGTATTCCGCTCCCCCGCAATGGTAGCCGACGCCGATGTTGAGCGACTCCAGTCCGTCCATCACGTCGAGCTTGGTGATGCAAAGGCCGGTCACGCCGTTGATCTGGATCGAGCGCTTGAGCGCAGCGGCATCGAACCAGCCGCACCTTCTCGCCCGCCCCGTGGTCGAACCGAATTCGTTGCCGATCTTCGCGAGATGCTGGCCCACTTCCTCGGAAAGCTCGGTCGGGAAGGGACCGGAGCCCACCCGGGTGGTGTAGGCCTTGGTGATGCCGAGGACGTAATGCAGCCTTCCCGGACCCACCCCGCTTCCGGCGGCAGCGGCGCCCGCCACGCAGTTGGAGGAAGTCACGAAGGGATAGGTGCCGTGGTCGATGTCGAGCAACGCACCCTGGGCGCCCTCGAAAAGGATGTTCTTGCCCTCTTCCATGGCGTTGTGGAGCAGCCTCGGGATGTCGGCCACCAGCGGCCTGATCCGCTCGCTCAGGGAAAGCGCATCGTCGAGCGTCTTTCTGAAATCGACCCTATCGGCATGGAAATAATGCTCCAGCACGAAATTGTGGAAGTCGAGAACGGATTCCAGCTTCTCGGCAAAGCGCTCGGGATGGAAAAGGTCCTGCAATCTGAGCGCGCGCCTTCCCACCTTGTCTTCGTAGGCCGGGCCTATTCCGCGCCCGGTCGTGCCTATCCTGTTCGCCCCCTTGGCGTTTTCCCTGGCAACGTCGAGCGCGACATGATACGGCAAAATCAGGGGACAGGCCTCGCTGATCTTGAGCCTCGCCCTGACGTCCACGCCGGCTTCTTCCAGCATGTCCATCTCGTGCAGCAGCGCTTCGGGGGAAACCACCACGCCGTTGCCGATGTAGCAGGCTACGTTTCCCCGCAAGACGCCAGAAGGGATGAGGTGAAGGACGGTCTTTTTGTTCCCGATAACGAGGGTGTGCCCGGCATTGTGCCCTCCCTGGAAGCGGACCACCCCGTGGGCATGGTCGGTCAGCCAGTCCACGATCTTGCCTTTGCCCTCGTCACCCCACTGCGTCCCGATCACCACCACATTCTTAGACATGCCCGACTCGATCCCTGATAAAAGTTATTCCGCTATCCACTTCCCGCCCCGAAATGCCAGCCTTGTCCCGGCTTCCGGTTCGTGCCCCGGCAGCTCGACCGCCACTCTTTTTCCCTGCCCGCGCAGCCTCGCTATTTCCTCCAGAAGCGCGGGATCCTTCGAATGGGGAGCGAATATGCATCCCTCGTCCTGCGAAGGCGGCAAAATCTGCGCGATCTCCCTCAAATCCATGCTGAATCCCGTCGCCGGGCGCGCCCTGCCGAAGGCGCGGCCGACTTCGTCATAGCGCCCGCCGAGCGCCACCGCATTGGGGCAATTCTCCGCATAGACCGCGAATACCATGCCGCTGTGGTAATGATACCCGCGCAATTCGGCAAGATCGAAGGAAAGGTCGGAAATGCTCTTGGCAAGCTCGACTGCGACAGCTTCCAGTTCGGCGAGCGCTTCAAGCACGCCGGGAAATCCGGCAAGGGCTTCTCTCGCCCGCTGCAATACTTCCATTCCGCCGTAGAGCTCGGGCAAAAGGCAGAGCGCATCCCTTACCTTCGCGTCCAGGTGCGAGGAAAGCTCCGCGATTCCCGGCAAATCCTTCGCCTGAAGCACCTGGAAAAGTTCGGATTCGAGATCCGCATCCATCCCGGAAACCCGGGCGATGCTTCTGAAAACGCCGACATGCCCGAGATCGAAATGGAGCTTCCTCACCCCGAGCAGGGAAAGGGCGTCGAGCATCAGTTTCTGGATTTCGATATCGCTCTCGATGCCGGCATGGCCGTAAATGTCCGCGCCGATCTGAAGCGGCTCGCGGGTCCGGGTGAGCCCGAGGGGAAGGGTGTGCAGCACGCTGCCCGCATAGCAGAGCCTCGCAACGCCCTGACGGTTCAGAAGCTGCGCATCGATTCGGGCGACCTGGGGGGTGATGTCGGCCCTCAAGCCGAGCAGTCTTCCGCTCATCTGGTCGACCAGCTTGAAAGTCCTGAGGTCCATGTCGCTGCCGGTGCCGCTTCTCAGCGATTCGACATATTCGATGAGGGGGGGCATCACGAGGTCGTAGCCGTGGCCTCTGAAAAGGTCGAGCACCTGTCTGCGCATCGCCTCGATGCGGTGCGCATCCGGCGGCAAGATGTCCTCGATATGTTCGGGAAGTATCCAGTTCTGCATCGTATTCTTCTTGGAGTGTGTCAGGCCGGAAAATCTTCCGCAGCCGTCGAGACCGTAGCCCGCAGCATGCCGCAGGCCCTACCCTGAAACCCTATTTCGCCTTTCCCCCGCCATTCCTGAAATACTTGAAGAATTCGGAATCGGGCGAAATGACCAGGGTGCTGTTCTTTCCGTCGAAGCTCATCCGATAGGCTTCCAGGCTCCTGTAGAAGGCATAGAATTCCGGGTTTTTCGAGAATGCCTTGGCATAGATCGCGGTCGCTGTTGCATCCCCCTCGCCCTTGACCTTCTGCGCATCCCTGTAGGCGTTCGCGATGATGACTTCGCGCTGCCTGTCCGCATCCGCCCTGATCTGCTCCGATTCGGCAGCGCCGGTGGAGCGCAGTTCGTTGGCGACCCGCTTTCTTTCCGCTTCCATCCGCCTGTAGACGGATTCGCTCACCTGCTGCGGCAGATCGACCCGCTTGAGGCGCACGTCGACCACCTGGACGCCGATCTTGCGCGCATCCAGATCGCTCTTTTCGCGCATCAGGTCCATGATCATGTCGCGCTGCCCGGAAATGACGTCATGCACCGTCCTGTTGCCGAATTCGTCGCGCAGGCTGGAATTGATCGTCTGCGAAAGGCGCAGCTGCGCCCTCGCCTCGTCTCCGCCGGTGCTGATGTAGTACTGCCTCGGGTCGACGATGCGCCACTTGACGAAGGAATCGACGAGCACGTTCTTCTTCTCGGAAGTGATGTAGCGCTCGGGCTCGGGAGATTCGAAAGTCAGTATCCTGTTGTCGAAATAGCGCACGTTCTGGATGACCGGGATCTTCCAGTAGAGTCCCGGGGCGGTCTTGACCGAAACGATCTCGCCGAGCTGGAGCACCAGCGCGCTCTGCCTCTGGTCCACGGTATACACGCTGGAACTCAGCAGCACCAGGGCTGCGACAATGGAGACGATGTATTTCATGGCCTGTCCTCCCTGTCGCGGTTGCGGAAGACATCCCTGGAACGGTTATCCTGGGTGACGGGCGCTTTCGCCGCAGCCGCATCGTCCGGTTGAGGCGCGGGTGCGGCAGTCGTCGCCTGCATCAGCTTGTCGAGCGGCAGATAAAGCAGATTCCCGCCCTTTTTCTGGTCGACCAGCACCTTGTTGGTATTGCTCAGCACTTCCTGCATCGTCTCCAGGTACATCCGCTCCCGCGTGACGCCGGGGGCCTTGTCGTATTCGGTCAGGATCTGCTGGAAGCGGCTCGCATCCCCTTCGGCATTGGCGATCACGCGCTGCTTGTAGCCCAGGGCTTCCTGGGAAAGCCTCGCCGCAGCACCGGCTGCTCGCGGCACAACATCGTTGGCATAGGCCTGCCCCTCGTTCTTCAGGCGCTCCCTGTCCTGGTTCGCCTTGACTGCATCGTCGAAGGCGGCCTGGACCTGCTCGGGGGGCTGGGCATTCTGCATCGTGACCTTGCTGATGGCGATCCCCGCCTTGTAGCGGTCGAGTATCTTCTGCATCAGGACCGAAGCCTGGTCGGCGACCTGCTCGCGCCCTTCGTAGAGAACGAAATTCATCTTGCTCTTGCCAACCACCTCGCGGATGGCCGTTTCCGCGACCTGCTTCACCGCATCTTCAGGCGCTCGGTTGTTGAAAAGATACGCTTCCGGATTTTTGATGATGTACTGGACCGCGAACTGGATATCGACGATATTCTCGTCGTCGGTCAGCATGAGGGATTCCTGAGGGATCTTGCTCTTGACGTTATTCCTGTAGCCGATCTCGACTGTCCTGACCGTCGATACGTCGACGATCTGGGCGCTCTCTATCGGATAGGGCAGATGCCAGCGCGGACCGGGCATGGTCGTCTCGATGTATTTGCCGAAGCGCAGCACGACGCCGCGCTGGCTCGCATCGACGATGTAAAAGCCGCTCGCGAGCCAGATCAGAAAAGCGATTGCGATAAAAATCCAGAGCCCTCCGCCCAGGCTGAAACCGGTTTTCGGGCCTGAAGGGGCGCTGCCGCCCTTCCATCCGGAAAAAAGCGACTCCAGCTTCTGGTTGAAATTGCGCCAAAGCTCATCGAGATCGGGAGGCCCCGACTTGCCGCCCCCCCATTGTGGATCGTTTAATCCCATTTTTCAAAAACCCGTCAAATAAATGCCGCAGCAAGTCGCCCGGCCTCGAAATCATGGTGCGCGCCGAGAAATTCCCCGAGGCATTGCCTGACCAGATCCAGCCCCTCGCCGGTTCTGGCGCTCAGGCGAACTTTTTCGATTTTACCATATTCATCCCGATCCAGCCCCGCAGACTGGCCATTAATGTCTATCTTGTTATAAACCAGAATCTGGGGAACGTTATCGGCCCCGATTTCCGCGAGAACATGGTTGACTTCCCTGATCTGCTCGTCCCTTGCCGGATTGCTCGAATCCACCACATGCAGGAGCAGATCGGCATGGATGGTCTCTTCCAGCGTGGCACAGAAGGATGCGACGAGCGTATGGGGCAGCTGCCTGATGAAGCCCACCGTATCGGACAGCACGACCTGGCCGCAGTTTGGCACGAACATGCGCCGAGAGGTGGTGTCCAGGGTGGCGAAAAGCTGGTTTGCCGCGTAGGCGTCCGACCGGGTCAACGCATTGAACAGGGTGGATTTCCCGGCATTGGTATAGCCGACTATGGATACCGAAGTGACATGGCCGCGCACCCTCGAACGCCTCTGCACTTCGCGCTGCTGCCTGAGTTTTTTCAGCCGCTCCTTGAGCAGCTTGACCCTTTTGCCGATCAGCCGGCGGTCGGTTTCGAGCTGCGTTTCGCCGGGCCCTCTCAATCCTATCCCGCCCTTCTGGCGCTCCAGGTGGGTCCATCCGCGTATCAGCCGGGTGGAAAGATGCTCGAGCTGGGCGAGTTCGACCTGAAGCTTGCCTTCGAAGCTCTTCGCTCTCTGGGAAAAAATATCGAGGATCAGGCTGGTGCGGTCGATCACGCGGCATTTCAGCCTGTTTTCCAGATTGCGCTGCTGCGCCGCGGAAAGCTCGTGGTTGAAAACGACGAGGCTGGCGCCGGTTTCGGCAAGCGCAGCAGCCACCTCCTCCACTTTCCCGCTGCCCGCGAAGGTCGCCGAATCCGGGAAGGCACGCCTTCCCGTCACTGTGGCAAGCACTTTCGCCTTCGCGCTGGATGCGAGTTCCCTCAGTTCTTCCAGACTCTCCAGAAAGCCGGGCTCGCCGAAATCCAGGGCGACGAGCACGGCCTCGTTGCCGGTTTTTTCACTCATCCAGCCGCTGGGGGTTCGAACGGAATGGTAACCGGACGGGAGGGAACGACCGTCGATATCGCATGCTTGTAGACCATTTGCGTGACCGTGTTCTTCAGGAGAATCACGTACTGATCGAAAGACTCGATCAGCCCCTGCAGCTTGATTCCGTTCACAAGATAAATCGAAACCGACACATGCTCCTTACGCAGCGTATTCAGGAACGGGTCTTGTAACATTTGCCCTTTTGCACTCATAAACTTCTCCGATGTTATTGTTAACCTTTCCACATTCTAGACTAGTGTACGGGTTTATGTTGAAAAACTTTGGAAACGCATTCAAGGGATTGGACAGGGGAACCGGAAATAGGTTCATCAGCCGTACCTTTTTCTGCCGAGAATCCGCTTGCGGTGGGCGGCCCGCTTTTCGCTTTCGGTGGGGGGGGCGGGTTTCTTTCCCGAAAACGGATTCTTTCCTTTCTTGAATTCCACCTTAAGCGGCGCGCCCTTCAGTTCGAAGGCATCCCTGAAGGTTTTTTCAAGATAGCGCCGGTAGCTCTCCGGAATATGGTCAAGGGAAGTGCCGTGGATGATGATGAGGGGAGGATTCATCCCGCCCTGATGCGCATAGCGCAGCTTCGGCCTGAATGTCCCGGTGCGCGGCGGAGCCTGCTTTTCGACTGCCGCGATCAGGAGCCGGGTGAGCTTGGGCGTGGAAAGCTTCGCCATGGCTGCGGCATGGGCTTCATCCACCGACTTCATGAAAGCGTCCAGCCCCGTCTTGTACAGCGCGGAAATGTAATGGACGGAGGCGAATCCGGTAAAATTGAGCTTCCTGGCGATCTCCCTTTTCACGGTTTCTCGGGCGAATTGATCGAGACCGTCCCACTTGTTGACCGCGATCACCAGCGAGCGCCCCGCCTCGAGAATGAAGCCGGCGATGTGCGCATCCTGATCGGAAATTTCGGCCCGGGCATCGAGCACCAGCACGACCACATTGGCATCTTCCACAGCCTGCAATGTCTTGACCACGGAAAACTTCTCCACCGCCTCGAACACCTTGCCGCGCCGCCTGATCCCGGCCGTATCGATCAGGGTATAGTGCCTGCCGCCCCGCTCGAATTCGACATGAATGCTGTCTCTCGTGGTACCGGGCTGATCGAAGGCGATGACGCGCTCCTCGCCGAGCAGGGCATTGACCAGGGTCGATTTGCCTGCATTGGGTCTGCCCACGATGGCGATCCGCGGTCCTTCGACCAGGGAGTGATCGGATTCCTCCTGGGGGAAGGGGGCAAGGACGATTTCGACGAGATCGCGCACGTTGTCTCCGTGCGCCGAAGAAATGGGCAAAGGCTCTCCCAGTCCCAGTTCGTGGAACTCGGCCGAGACCACATGGCGCATCATGCCTTCGGTCTTGTTCACCACCAGGAAAACCGGGCGCCCGGTTTTGCGCAGTTGCTCGCCGATGATCCTGTCCTGGGAAGTCAATCCGTCCCTGCCGTCGACCATGAACAGGATCACGTCGGCTTCGTCTATTGCCTGCAGGGTCTGCCGCGCCATCTCGTGCAAAATGCCGTCTTTCGCGACAGGCTCGAATCCTCCCGTATCGACCACGAGGAAGGGCTTCTCGCCTATCCTGCCATGGCCGTAATGCCTGTCGCGCGTGAGTCCGGGAAAGTCGGCGACGATCGCATCACGGCTCCTGGTGAGCCTGTTGAAGAGGGTCGATTTGCCGACATTGGGTCTGCCGACGATGACCAGAGTAGGTTTCATCGATCAGGGCACCGCCATCGCATACAGATGCCCTTTTTTGGTCTGCACCAAAAACATGTCGCTGTTGAGGCGGACCGGCTGGAAGCGAATGGGGCTGCCGTCAGTATCGGTCCTGGCGACAAGTTCGCCGTCGCTGCGCCTCATGAAATGGACATATCCCTGGATATCCCCAACGACCACGTAGCTGTCCTGGACGTAGGGTGCCGTGATCTCCCTGCCTTCCAGTTCAGACTGCTTCCAGGCCGACGCACCGGAGGTGCTGTCGAGACTGAGCACATCCCCCTGGTCGCTGCTCACGAAGAAATTGCGCTTGTCGACAATCATTCCGGCATAGCTGGAAACATCGGTCGACCAGATCAAATCGCCCTTGGCGATATCGAAGCAGGCCAGCCTCCCCTGATAGGCAATCGCACAAACCTGAAGCTCGTCGACGATCGGCAGGCTGGTGACGTCGGCTATCCTTTCGAGTTCCGTGGTGCCGTGAGCCCGGGCCACCGTAGTCTCCCAGTTGACGGCGCCGGTCTGGAGATCGACCGAAACCAGCTTGCCGCCTGCGAATCCGGCATAAACCATGCCCTGCGATATCACGACTCCGGCATAGCTGCGGATCGCAAGCGCCGGATTGGCATGCTGATAGACCCAAAGCTGCTTGCCGGTCTTCTCGTCCAGCCCGAAGATCCTGCCATCCCCCACGCGGACAACCACGACCCCGTCCGCTATCTCGGGCACGCTCAATAGCTCGCCGAGCACATGGTAATTCCACATCGCCTTGCCGGATTCATCATAAGCCAGCACCTCGCCGTCCTCGCTGCACACGACGACCAGACCCTCCCCGACCCCGACGCCTGCCGAAAGCTTGTGACCGGTTTTGATCTGCCAAATCTTCCTGCCCTTGAGGCTCTCGAACCTGTACAGCTTGCCGCCGCGGGATGCGGCGAAAACGGCGCCGCCATCGACTGCGGGAACGAAAACTGCGTCGTCAGCGGAACCGACATCGTCATCCCAGAGAATCAGCGGTTTGAACGCCTGATGGATCTGCGGCAGTTTGGGGATCGTGGTCTTCGTACCGAAAAGATTGTGAATCGAAGCGCACCCCGAAACCGATACCAGAAGAAGGATGTAGATCAGTTTTTTCATTTTGCGCCTCCCGTCGAATCGAGCTTGATGCTCACGATATTGCGATAGGGGCTAGCCTTGTCGATCTTGTTGAGGGCAACCAGATAAGCACTCCTCGCCTGGTCCTTGTTGCCCTGTGCGGTAAAAATGTCTCCCTTGAGGTCGGAATAAAGTCCGTCGAAAGCTTCCCCATGCTGTCCGTCGAGCATGGCTATCGCATCCGGATATTGCTTCTCGTCGAACAGGACTCCGGCAAGCCGCAGCCGCGCAACATCCCTGAGTTCGGCTTCCTTGCTGTGGTCCAGAACCCAATGCAGCTGCAGCTTGGCATCGTTCGCCTCGCCTGCCTCGAAATCGCGCCCTGCGATGATCATGGCCGCCCTTGCAGCATAGGGGGTATCGGGAAACGATTCCACGATGTTCGAAGCGGCGAGCCTGACTTTTTTGAGATCGGTATCATTTCCCATTTTCGCGAGCGTATCGTACAAGGCGGACGCCTTTTCAGCCTGGCCGTGCTGGTAGTGGCGATACCCCATGAAAGATGCCGCAGCGATCGAAGCAACCACGACACCTATCGCCAGCTTCTTTCCATGGCGAGTCAACCAGGCCTTGATGATTTCCAACTGCTGCTGTTCGTCCAGTTCGTACATTGTTTCCCTCAAATTGATTGTGAACGCAGCCAGGCTACGGCTTCTCCGAGGCCCATCCTGAACTGCCCCGCCTCTTCGCGCAAAGGCTTCAGCGTGATCTCGCCGGCAATCGCCTCGTCGTCCCCGACGATCGCGGCAAAGCGCGATCCGCTGGCATCGGCCTTTTTCATCTGCGACTTGAAACTACCCCCGCCGCAGTGGAGGATGACCGAAAAATCGTTGTCGCGCAAAAATTCCGCAGCGGTCACTGCAAATTTCGCGGCTGCCTCCCCCTGATGCACGAGGTAGACATCCCGGGCTTCCGGAAAAACGCCGGCATTTTCTTCCTGAATCAGCGTCAGGATGCGCTCGATCCCGATCGCAAAACCGCAGGCCGGTGTCGGCTTGCCGCCGATCTGCGAGACCAGCCCGTCGTACCTGCCGCCCGCGCAAACCGTTCCCTGCGCCCCGAGACGATCGGTGACCCACTCGAACACAGTGCGATTGTAGTAGTCCAGCCCCCTGACCAGCCTGGCATTGATCTCGTAGCGGATGCCGAGCCCGCCCAGGATCGCCTGCAGGCTTTCGAAATGCGCACGGGATTCCTCGTCCAGTTCGTCGAGCAGCTTCGGTGCGCGTTCCAGCATCTCGCGCATGGCCGGATTCTTGCTGTCCAGTATCCTCAGGGGATTGCTGTGCAGCCGCCTTTTGGCATCCTCGTCGAGGAGATCCTGATGCTGCTCGAAATGCCTGATCAGTTTGCCCCTGTGCCTTGCTCGCGACGCCGAGTCCCCGAGCGAATTGATCTCGAGCCTCACTCCGGAAATCCCCAGCTTGCGCCAGAGCCTCGCCGCCATGGCGATCTGTTCCGCATCGATATCCGGCCCCTCGAAACCAAGCGCTTCCACTCCGACCTGATGAAACTGGCGGTAGCGGCCCTTTTGCGGGCGCTCGTGGCGGAACATCGGCCCGCTGTAGGCAAGGCGCAGCGGCCCCGGATAGAGCAGGTTGTGCTGCAATACCGCGCGCACGCAGGAGGCGGTTCCTTCCGGTCTCAGGGTGAGCTGCTCGCCGTTCAGGTGATCTTCGAAAGTATACATTTCCTTCTCGACGATGTCGGTCACTTCCCCTATCGAGCGCCTGAAAAGGGCAGTCTGCTCCACGATGGGAAGACGGATGGTACGGTAACCGTAGGCTGCCAGCCAATCCCGCACCGTTTCCTCGAAGAAATCCCACCAGTGCGCATGCTCGGGCAGGATATCGTTCATCCCCCTGATTGCCTGAATCTTTTCGCTCATTTTGCCCCGTACCGCGTGCTGACATAACCGTCTATGATGGCCTGGAATTCCCGGGCGATATGCTCGCCCTTCAGCGTCACGGTCTTGACGCCGTCGACGTAGACCGGCGCAACCGGATTCTCGCCCGAACCCGGCAGACTGATCCCGATGTTGGCGAGCTTGCTTTCTCCGGGGCCGTTGACCACGCAGCCCATCACGGCCACGTTCATTTCCTCCACCCCCCTGTAGCGCTCCCGCCAGGCGGGCATCTGGTTCCTGAGGTAGGACTGGATGTCGCGCGCAAGCTCCTGGAAAAAAGTGCTGGTGGTTCGCCCGCAGCCGGGACAGGCTGTCACCATCGGGGAGAAGGAACGGAATCCCATGGTCTGGAGGATCTCCTGGGCGACCACGACTTCGCGCGTGCGTTCCCCTCCTGGCTCCGGGGTGAGCGAGACGCGTATTGTGTCGCCTATGCCGGCCTGCAGCAGCACGGCAAGCGCGGCAGTGGATGCCACGATGCCCTTCGAACCCATTCCCGCTTCGGTGAGGCCGAGATGCAGGGGATAGTCGCAACGGGCGGCAAGATCGGCATAAACGGTGATCAGATCCTGAACGCCGCTGACCTTGCAGGACAGAATGATTTTGTCCGGGGAAAGCCCCAGTTCAACGGCGCGCTGTGCGCTCGACAGGGCAGAAACGATGAGCGCTTCGCGCTGCACGATATCGGCGGCCAGAGGCTTGGGCAATTTTGCATTGTCATCCATCATCCTGGCGAGCAGATCCGGATCCAGGCTACCCCAGTTGACGCCGATCCTGACCGGCTTGTCATGGCTGCAGGCGGTTTCGATCATGGCTGCGAACTGCTCGTCCCTTTTTTTTCCGGCACCGACATTGCCGGGATTGATGCGATATTTGCCGAGCGCCCGGGCGCAATCCGGGTATTGCGCGAGCAGCTTGTGGCCGTTGAAATGAAAATCCCCGACGAGCGGCACAAGACAGTTCATCGCGTCGAGCTGTTCCCTGATTCGGGCAACCTGGCTCGCAGCTTCCGCAGTATTGACGGTAATCCTGACAAGTTCGGAACCTGCTGCCGCGAGTTCGGCGATCTGCCTTACCGTGGCTGACGCATCCGCAGTGTCGGTGTTCGTCATCGACTGGACGGCGATCGGCGCATCCCCTCCGACGGCGACATTGCCGACCCAAACCTTCCTGGATTTTCTTCTGGGCAATCGCATGATCTATTTGAGCGTCAGGCGCGCCACTTCGACTTTAATGTAGGGGGCAAGATCGACAGGCTTGCCCTGATAGATAAGCCTGACGCTATGCGCATTGCCGATGACCAGGGAAAACGGCGCAATACCCGAAACGAACTGCTCGGAGCCCGCAGGATTCAGCTTCGAAAAAATTATCTTGCCGCTCGCATCCCTGACCTCAGCCCAGGAAGCAACGTCGAAAACCAGGTGGATGGGACCGGATGCAGCAGGCTGCGATGCTCCAGCGGGCAAAGGATTCGGCACTGAGGCGGAGGCCGTGGGTGCAGGCTTCTGCACCGCGACAGGCGCAGCGGGCTGCGACGCCTCGGCGGGGGCTTCCGGAGCAATTGGCGCAACCGACGGCTGAGGTACTTCTGCGGGCGCAGCCGGAACATCGGGTTTCGCCTTGAGTTGCGGAGCAGGCGGTTTCGGAACATGATTTTCCCGGTATATCTCGAATATCAGGAGCAGGAACGCCAGCACGACGAATCCTATCGCATAGTGCGCCCAGCTTCTCTTCTGACCTGAAGGGAAGGGGATGCCCTCGACCTTGGGCGGGATGATCGATTCCTGGGGCCGGGCCATGGTCTCGAGCAGGGACTCGGAATCGATCTGCAGCAGCTTCGCATAATTCCTGATGAAGCCCCGCACGAAGATAGCGCCGGGAAGCGCATCGTAATCGCCCCTTTCCAGCGCTTCGACCTGGTGGCGCGACAACCTCATCTGGCTTGCCACCTCTTCCACTTTCAGCCCGCGCTTTTCACGCTCGGCACGCAGGACAGGACCGGGACTCGTTTCGTCGTTCGTCATTTGAATTTCCCGTCCATGAGATCCTGCGCCTCCCTGGAATCGGGGAAGCGGTTTTTCAGTTGCGCTGCATAATCCGCTTCCGCATCCGAACCACCTGCGGCATGTTCTATTCTGATGCCAAGCCAAAGACTTTCAGCAGTGGGCTCGCCCGTTTGCATGTAACTCGAGAGAAAACGCCTTGCGAGGCTGTAATTCCCGGCCTGAAAATAAATCCCGGCGAGACCGAGACTCGCCTGGGGCAGCCCGGGACGAATCTGCAACGCTTCACGGTAGTATTTTTCCGCGCCCTTGATGTCGTTCATGCGCTGGGAGCAGATTCCCGCATTGAGATAGGCTTTTTCAGGGGTCGTATAAAGCGGGTTCGAAAATGCGGCGCTGAAATGCTTGATGGACTCGGCCTCGCGCTTTGTCTGGCAAAGGAACCAGCCGTAGTTGTTGTTGATGTCAGAATCCCGTGGACTGAGATCCAAGGCGCGCTCGAAATTCTGCTCCGCCTTGTCGTTTTCGCGCAGGGTCATGTAAACGAGTCCGCGAACATTGTAGGCCGGCGCATAGGTAGGGTCGGATTTGACTGCCGCATCGAGTTCCTGCAGGGCGACCGCATATTGCCCACGGCTGAAATAGCCCGCACCGAGTTCGGTATGCACGGTTGCGCTGTCCCTTTTCTTCTGGGTGATATCGACATGCGTCGGCTGGGACGAGCATCCCGCCAGGACAGCCAGAACCACAAGCAACAGCCTTTTCATGCGGCAGCTCCGCTGCGCCGGGTCCTGTCCATCACTTTCCCGGCAAGCTGACCGCAGGCCGCATCGATGTCGTCTCCGCGCGTCCTTCTCGTCGTGACGACGAGCCCGGAATCCATCAGAACCGCCTTGAAAGCCTCGATGGCGGCATCTTTCGAACGTCCATATCCCGAATGGGGAAAGGGATTGAAAGGAATGAGATTGAATTTCGAAGGCACATCCTTCACCAGTTTCACCAACTCCCTGGCATGAGAAACCGTGTCGTTCACTCCGTCCAGCATCACGTATTCGAAAGTGACAAAATCCCGTGGAGCATGCTCGATATAGCGGCGGCATGCCGCCATCAATTCCTTCAACGGATATTTTTTGTTGATCGGCACCAGAACGTCGCGCAATGCGTCGCTGGGCGCATGCAGGGAAACCGCGAGCGCGACGGGGCAGCGCTCTCCCAGCCTGTCCATCGCAGGAATCACCCCGGAGGTGCTGACCGTCACGCGCCGGCGCGACAGGCCGTAAGCCGAATCGTCGAGCATCAGGTTGAGGGAAGTCACCACGTTCTCGAAATTGAGCAGCGGCTCGCCCATCCCCATCATCACGACATTGCTGATGATGCGCTCACCGCCAGGTTCGCGCCCCAGGGCACGATTTGCCCACCAGAGCTGACCGATGATTTCGGCAACGGAAAGATTCCTGTTGAAACCCTGCCTGCCCGTGGAGCAGAAGCTGCATTCCAGCGCGCACCCCACCTGGCTCGAAATGCAGAGCGTTCCCCGGTTTGCTTCCGGAATGAACACGGTCTCGACGGCATTGCCTGCGTCGACGGCGAGCAGCCATTTGCGCGTTCCATCGAAGGCATCGAGTTCACGTATCAGGCCGGGGGAACGTATTTCCGCTTTTTCCCCGAGCTTTTCCCTGAGACTTTTAGCAAGATCGCTCATGTTGGAAAAGTTGTCTTCTCCGAAGCGATGCATCCATTTCATCACCTGCCCGGCGCGAAAAGGTTTCTCACCGATTTCAGAAAAAAAACCGGCGAGCTTTTCTGCGTCGAAATCGAGCAGGTTTACCGTCATCAGCGGGAGTATACGGCAAGCGCGGGGAAGAAGTAGGCGATCTCGAGCGACGCCGTCTCGGGCGCATCCGATCCGTGCACTGCGTTGGCATCGATGCTGTCGGCAAAGTCGGCGCGTATCGTTCCTTTTTCAGCCTTCTTCGGATCGGTCGCTCCCATCAGGTTGCGGTTCGTCATGATCGCATTCTCGCCTTCGAGCACCATGATCATCACCGGGCCCGAAATCATGAACTTCACCAGATCGTTGAAGAACGGGCGCTCGCGATGCACGGCATAGAAGCCCTCCGCCTCGCGCTGGGAAAGCAACTGCATGCGCGCAGCGACGATTTTGAGGCCGTTGTCCTCGAAACGGGAAACGATTTTCCCGATGACATTCTTGGCCACAGCATCGGGCTTGATGATGGAAAGGGTACGTTCGACAGCCATGCAGTTCTCCAAAAGCATTGAAATAGTCCGATATTTTATCAGGCTTTGCACGCCATGTCGCAGTTTTAGGACGAAATCGGCTCCCAGCGGGGAATCCATCCTTTTTGCGCCCGATATTGGGGATCGAGCCCCATTCCCGGCACCCAGACGAGACGCTTGCCGCAATACAGCAAGGGTAGCCGGCTCCTTTGCCACGGCGGAATGCCGTATTCCTGGAAAAGACTCTTGAGGCTTTTTTCAGGCCGGTTTTGCGCAGGACGAAAACGCTCCCCACCTTCCCTCACCCTGACCGTCACGGGTTCAACGAGCCTGGACGGATCGAGCCCGCCTTTTCCTTCCTCGAAAACCAGTTCCCCCCCGAGTTCCGGGACGGGCATCCGGGATTCCCCATGCCAAACCCTGCACAGCCCCGAACAGGACGAAAAAGGCTCGACGATGCAAATCAGTCCCCTGTAGCATTTGATCTCGAAACCGTCATGGGCTATCGATATGGCGGCATCCTGCCTTGCTGCGGAAAGCTGCTTCAGCATCTCATCAAGGCGACGGCCGGAAGGCATCCTGACATCGTTTTCAGCAAGATAATGGCGCAGCAGGTTTTTCGCCCGCTCTTTGGAGAGCTCCTGCAACCTTGAGGCTTTCAGCGTTTTCCCAATTATCGCTCCCGCTGCGTCGATTGCCGCGAGTTCGTCGAGCAGCAGGGCCGCTTCCGCAAAATGATGGCTCGACCGGGCGAGCGTCTCCCTGAATGCCGGAAAGCGCTCCCCGATCAGGGGAAAGAGGCTGTGGCGCACGAAATTCCTGTCGAAGCGCTGATCAAGATTGCTCTCATCAGAAATCCATTCGAGCCGGTTTTGCTGCGCGTAGGCTTCAAGCGCCTGGCGCGAAATGCCGAGCAGCGGCCTCAAAACAGCCCTGCCCTTGAGCCGGGTCGTCTCCCCCATGGCGGAGACCCCCTTCAGGCCCGCCCCCCTGAAAAGCTGCAGCAGCAGGGTTTCGGCCTGGTCGTCTTGGTGCTGGGCGAGCACGATATGCTCCGCAGCAACCTTTTCGAATGCAGCATAGCGCGCGATGCGTGCAGCAGCCTCGATTCCGGATGAAAGATGCGGCGATATGTCGACTTCCACGATTTCCAGGGGAACCTGCCATCTTTCGCAAAGATCGGAACAGAATTTCGCCCAGATGGAGGCATTCGGGCTGATTTTGTGATTGACATGCAGGCAGGAGAGGCTTGAGCCCATGGCAGGCGAGATTCTCTTCAGGACATGCAGCAGGACGACCGAATCGAGCCCGCCGCTCAAGCCCAGAACGAGGCGCTCTCCGGAAGAAACCGCTCTCCTCAGGATCGATTCGACGACCGTAACGGGATCAGGGAACTGCGACTTCCTTGAATTTGCCATAATTCATCAGCCGCTCGTAGCGGGACTTGAGCATGGCATCGAGAGATTTCGACTGAACCTGGCTCAGGGACTCCTGCAGGGCGGACTTGAGGGAGCGCATCATCGCATGGTAGTCGCGATGCGCGCCGCCCAGAGGCTCTGGAATAACCCTGTCGACGAGCCCCAGCGTTTTCAGGCGGGTCGCGGTGATGCCCAGGGTTTCGGCAGCTTCGGAGGCCTTGTCCGCGCTTTTCCAGAGGATGGATGCACAACCTTCAGGAGAAATCACGGAATAGGTCGAATACTGCAGCATCAAAAGCATGTCTCCCACGGCGATGGCGAGTGCCCCGCCCGAGCCGCCTTCCCCGATCACCGTGCAAATCACGGGTACTTTCAGTTCCGCCATCACATAGAGATTGCGGCCTATCGCCTCGGATTGCCCTCGTTCTTCCGCGCCGATGCCGGGATAGGCGCCGGGCGTGTCGATGAAAGTGAAAATCGGCAGGCCGAATTTCTCGGCAAGACGCATCAGCCTGAGGGCCTTCCTGTAGCCCTCCGGGCGGGGCATGCCGAAATTGCGGAAAATCTTTTCCTTGGTGTCCCTGCCCTTCTGATGACCGATGACCATGACAGACTGGCCGTTGAACCTGGCCAGCCCGCCCACGATCGCGTGGTCGTCCGCAAAAGCGCGGTCGCCATGGAGTTCCTCGAAATCGGTGAAGAGGTGCTGGATGTAGTCCAGCGCATAGGGGCGCTGGGGATGCCTTGCAACCTGGGAAATCTGCCATGCATTGAGCTTGGAGTAGATCTCCTTGGTCAGCCCCAGATTCTTTTTCTGCAGGCGATCGATTTCTTCGGAAATATCGACAGCCGAATCATCCTGTACAAAACGCAGCTCTTCGATCTTGGTTTCAAGTTCTGCGATGGGCTGCTCGAAGTCAAGGAAGGTAATCTTCATATACGACGTTGGAATGAAATGGCGTAATCATACCCGATTTTCATGCCGATTGGTTCCATAAACAGGCACCCTGGCTGGCCTTGTCGATCTGTTCGAGCTGCTCGGCATGCGCGGCAAGTTCATCCGAATCCGCGCGCTGCACCACCAGGCGACGCTCGAACGATCCGATCTCTCCGAAGGAATCCGCACCATCGAGTTCGATGACCAGGCTTTCCTGGCCGCGGGTCATGGCGAGATAAACTTCCGCCAGCAATTCGGCATCCAGCAGCGCACCGTGCAGGACGCGCCTGGAATTATTGATCGCATAACGTTCGCATAGCGCGTCGAGATTGTTCCGCTTGCCGGGGTGAAGCTCTTTGGCCATCACCAGGGTATCGATCGCGGACAAATCGAGGGCCGGCAAATCGAGCAGCCCGAGTTCCATATTGAGAAAGGAAAGATCGAAAGGGGCATTATGGATGATGAGCTCCGCGCCGTTCACGAAATCCAGAAATTCGGGAGCGACATCCCTGAATTTCGGTTTGTCCTCCAAAAATTCCAGGCTCAAGCCGTGGATTTCCTGCGCCTTGGCGTCGATCTCGCGCTCCGGATTCAGGTAGCGGTGAAAGCGGCTGCCTGTCAGTCTGCGGTTCCTCATTTCCACTGCGGCGAGCTCGACCAGCCTGTGTCCAAATTTCGGGTCGAGTCCGGTCGTTTCGGTATCGAGCACAATTTGCCTCATATCATTTTCCCTCCGAGCACACTCTGAACTCCCCTGTTCGCCAGCTTGTCGGCCATTTCGTTGCCGTCATGTCCGCTGTGCCCCTTCACCCAGTGCCATTCGATCTCGTGCCTTGCGGCAAGATCGTCGAGTTCACGCCAAAGATCCTCATTCTTGACCGGCTGTCTGCTGGAAGTTTTCCAGCCGCGTCGCTTCCAGTCGTGGATCCAGGTGCTGATCCCCTGCTGCACATATTTGGAGTCGGTATAGATTTTCACCCTGACATGGCGTTTCAAAGCTTCCAGCGCCCGGATCACCGCCAGCAATTCCATGCGGTTGTTCGTAGTATCCAGCTCCCCGCCGAACAATTCGCGCTGATGCGCGCCATGGCGCAGCAATGCGCCCCACCCTCCGACACCCGGGTTTCCCTTGCATGCGCCGTCCGTATAAATCTCGACCACTTCCATCACTTCGATTTCCTGCATGGGGGTTTATTGAATTTCCTGACTGCCGGGGCCAGCAAATCCTGCGCCGAAAGCTCCCAGTTCGGCCGGATCAGCCTGCCCCCCCTGACCCGCTTGATCGCCGCCAGAAAGTATACCCCGCCCGAGATGGGCCACCAGCGATCCCCTGCCTTTTCCATGAAGCCGAACCGGTTCAGCCATTTTTCCCGATCGAGAGGGGGAGCGTAGCAGCATAGTTTCCCTGCCGCGACTTCGAAACCGAGAAGGGCGAGCCAGTCCTTCAGACGGGACAACGAAATGAAATTGCCGCACCAGGGAGCGGCAACCGATCGTCCCGCAAGGCGCCGCAATCCCCACAGGCTGAAGGGATTGAATCCGCTCAGCATGATCCTGCCTTCAGGGCGCATCACGCGCTCGATTTCCCGCAAAATCTGGTGAGGATTGCTGCTGAACTCGAGAAGATGAGGTAAAACTGCGAGATCGATGCTGCCCGAATCGAAAGGCAGGTTGAAAAAGTCCATCGCGATGTCCGACCCGCTCCTCACCTTGAGCTGCATGCGGCTCGTCCTGAGAAAATCCATGCGTGAAAGGCCGAGCTGGATGGCATGGTAACCGAACACATCCCCAACGCCCTGGTCGAAGTAGGCATATTCCCGCTCGAGCAGGTATTGCCCGACAGGCGTTTCAAACCACTCTTCCAAACCGGTCATATCTGCTAAGGAAGCCCTGAACAAGCATCAATTCAGCGCTCCGCATATCTCCAAAAGCAGTTTCGGGACGGATTTCCATCGGAATCCGGTCCGAAACAGCGAGTTTTCTTCCAAATCACCGGATTTTCCAGT
>Ga0315298_1001900_pt1 | contig 37083 bp, 37 predicted proteins | sample WHS_1_MG_FD_203077 | JGI IMG/M metagenome (GOLD analysis project Ga0315298, IMG submission 203077) | Extremophilic microbial mat communities from Washburn Hot Springs, YNP, Wyoming, USA - WHS_1_MG | ecosystem: Environmental > Aquatic > Thermal springs > Hot (42-90C) | place: USA: Wyoming...
ACAGATTGTTGAGGTCAGGACATTGGTGACATTCTGTCCTGAGATTTTTCAGTGCTCAACCGCTATCCTTGTTTCGGCCGGCGCTCCAAATCCTAACCTGGATTTAAGCGGGGAAGAGAATACTCTTCCCGGGAAGGGGATTAATGCTCAGCTCAACTCAAAAGATTCTAATAGGTTACTAATGTATCTGACCCGGCACACAGATATGGCAGCAGAATAAACTTTCGTTTCTGCGCAGCCTGGTTCAGGCTGGTGGTAAAGAGCAGGACCTTTATCCGGCTTTTTTGCCATTTTATTTCAGATAATTTTCTGCTTTAGCCGCTATAACGTATAACTTTTTCCTGAACCACGCAGTTTCTCTAAAAGGTCATTGAGGGGGAAGGTTCTCGCGGATTTTAAGGAGAGCTGATACCCAGTGGGCCAGCTCCACACCAGGACAGTAAAGGCCGCTTTCCTCAAGAGCCCGGCTTAGTGCCTCAGTAACACTTTTTTCTTCAAGCGTAACACCAGAAAGAGCTTTTTCCAGGTCAGTCACAGCTTCCTTGGGGATGGCCGTGAAGTCTCCGGATATCCAGACTGCATCCAGCCGCTGGCCTCTGGTTCTGGCGGTGAGCCGGATCAGGCCTCCCGGCGCCTTGTAATCAATTTCCTGGACATGAACATCTTCATGAATCTTGACTGCCGGAGGCCGCAGGGGTCCTTTCTGGAAAATCCAGTCCGGGCTCTGAAAAAGCTGGTCCAGCCTTTCCGCCTCAGTTAGTTCGGCTTCATTCATCCCGCCTTCTCTAACCTCAGCCCCCAGCAGCTCAGAAACCTGCTGAAGATAAATCTCTTTTACCCGCTCTCTTTCTGGGGCTTTTCCCAGCAGCTCTTTCATGGTGGTCAGGTACTGCTCTAAACTCTGAAAAACCTTATCCCGCATTTTTTCCGACGACACCCGCAACACCTGGGCCATGGTCTTTTTATCAAAATCAAACATGAAGCTACCGACCAGGACCTCAGCCTGCCCGATTCTGGCCGCTCCGGTTCCACCTATTTTCTTTCCGGATACATGGATGTCGTTTATCGGGCGGAAGGAAGCCTCTATGCCAATGGCCCTGTAGGTTCTTATCATCGGCTCCACATAAAACTTAAACTTTTCTTCCAGCGACTGGGGCAAGCTTTCCGGATGAAAAATCCACTGCACGAAAAGCTGGTGACGGTCAAGATAAACCGCTCCGCCGCCGACTTCTCTTCGGTATACCGGCAATCCAGCCTGCTGGCAATACTCTAAATCAACCTCCCGTTCTACCTCCTGATGAAAACCCACACAGACGTAGGGCGTTTTCGGGCTCACCAGGATGATGCTGTCTGGCGTTTCTGGCCCGAAAGCATAACCGACTGCATGATAGCAGGTCTGTGACCTGACCGGCGGCACTTCTCCCAGGTCTATTAACCTGATTACTTTCTTTTTTTCGCCCATTTTCCTTTTACTCTGTTTTCTCAGTTTATTCTTTTAGCAGGTTTAAATTTTTTTCTTTTTTATTTCTCCAAGCCACGCTTCCAGAATTTCCACTGCTCTTTTAGCCATTCTCTGCACAGAAGTTTTCATCTTCTGACTGAGCCCCAATCCGGTCTTGATATTTGCGGGCTGGACGCCGATTAAATACACATTTTCCGGGTATTTCCCCCTAACTTTAGCCACGGCCAGCACTTCTTGAAAACCAAGCTGATGCCAGGAAATTCGGCCTTGGTAGAAAAGCTCAATCTCGTCTTTAGCGTATTCCCTCACTTCGCCCGGTTGAGCCCCGCTGTCCACAGCATCCAGAATCAGCAGGTGGCTGGCCTGTTCCACATAAGGTAGTAATTCCATCCCCAGCACTCCGCCGTCTACCAGTTCCATCTCTGATTTTATTTTTTCGGGCAGAATTTTCTCCAGTTCCTTCAGGGCATAGACGCCCGCCCCCTCATCGCGATTCAGGATGTTTCCCAGCCCCAGCACGATAATCTTTTTTGCCATGTCAGGTGCCACCTTTAGAATTTGATCTAAAAAGAATATATGAATAATCTTTCATATGTCAAAGACACTCCCTGGAAATTTTCCATCCTTTGTCTCTTTTTGGATAGCCTTCCTTCATTTGCCTAATTATTTATTATTTTTTATTCGAGAAAATTAAAAGCACAACTGCTTTTTCAACATAAATCACTTTAAATTTGATGAGATCAAGTTTTGTTTCTGAAAATGACCATGATGAGCTCTTCATGTTTTTTAAAATGAATGAATTTTAGACTAATTGATTAGCTAATTTTAAGTTTTTATTGGTCTTGCGTCTTTCCTGCATTTAGTCGCTTTATCTATCGCCTATCTACCATCTAAGGCTGGCTTCTTTTATAACCTATTTTTACTTTCAAGCCTCTGAGATTTAAGATGCAAATCATTTTTTGGCTTTGGAACCGTTTAGGTTTTTTATAGCCTCAGCTCTTTCCCTGTGGCCTGGAGAATCAACTGAAATTAGTTTTTTAATCTACTGGCACACCTCAGCGCACGACCAGATTGAAACCGGTACCAGCTTCTCCCACCTTCCTGCCTTTGGGGTCGATAATATGGACCGCGCAGGCCAGGCATGGGTCAAACGAATGTATGGTCCGCAGAATTTCCAGCGGTTGCCCTGGGTCAGCCAGCCTGGTGCCCACCAGCGAAGCTTCATAAGCCCCGGGCTGATTCCTGTGGTCGCGGGGCGATGCATTCCAGGTGGTTGGCACCACTACCTGGTAATTTTTAATTTTTTTATTTTCAATTACCACCCAATGCCCCAGAGCTCCACGTGGGGCTTCTGTGTAGCCAAAGCCCATGGCCTTTTTTGGCCAGGTCCGCGGGTCCCATTTTTCGGCGTTGAAGGTATTTGTATTCCCGGCTTTAATCTCAGCTATCAGCTCATCGTAGAATTTCTGCAGCAGGTCAACGATAACCTTGGTCTCAATGGCTCGGGCCGCCGTTCTTCCCAGGGTGGAGAATATCGCGCTCACCGGCGCTTTTAATTTTTCCAGCACCAGGTTGACCAGTTCTACCGTCTGTTTGTGTCCCGTGGCGTAGAGGACCAGCACACGGGCCAGCGGGCCGACTTCCATCGGCAATTCATTCCAGCGCGGTGATTTCAGCCAGCTGTATTTGCCCTCAACGTTGAGATATTCGTACGGAGGTTTGGGGCCGGTGTAGTTAAAGACCGTCTCGCCATCCCAGGGGAAAAGACCTACCTCATCGCCCTGGCTGTACTTATACCAGCTGTGGGTGACGAACTCTTTCATCTTCTGGGCGTCTCTGGGGTCGGGCACAATCACGTTTTTCAGGTCGCGGTTAATGATAGCCCCGCGCGGGAAAATCAGCTTGTCAATTTCGTTGAGCTGACCTTCCGGGAATTCACCCCAGACCAGGAAATTGCCAAGCCCTTCGCCGATGCTGGCGTATTCCAGGTAATAGGGAGCGATGGCCAGGAGGTCGGGCAGGTAAACCTGTTCCACAAAGTCCTTCATCCGCTTAATGGAATCAGCAATCACCGCCAAGCTTTCAGCGTTAAGAGCCTGGTCAGTATTCATGTCAATCGGCAGCGGCACTCCTCCCACGACGAAATTCGGATGGGGATTTTTCCCACCAAAGATAGTGTGAATCTTAGTAACCTGCGACTGCCAATCCAGGCACTCCAGATAATGGGCCACACCCAGCAGGTTAATTTCAGGCGGTAACTTGTAAGCCGGGTGTCCCCAGTAGCCATTGCTGAAAAGGGAAAGCTGCCCGCTATCCACGATGGCTTTGACTTTTTTCTGCACTTCAGCGAAATAACCTGGCGAGGAATTGGGCCAGTTAGAAATGCTCTGCTGTATTTCAGAGACTTTTTTCGGGTCAGCCTTTAGGGCACTAACCACGTCCACAAAATCCAGAGCATGCAGGATGTAAAAGTGCATTACATGGTCGTGGATAAATTGCTGGGCTACAATCATATTTCGCATTAAATTAGCGGCTTTCGGTATTTTTATCCCTAAGGCATCTTCGACCGCCCGGATGGAAGCGGTTGCGTGAACAGTGGTGCATACTCCACAGATTCTCTGGGCAAAAGCCCAGGCGTCGCGCGGATCTCGTTTTTTCAGGATATTTTCAATACCGCGCACCATAGTGCCGGCTGAGAAAGCTTCTGTAATGGTATTATTTCTATCAAGGGCGGCTTCAATCCTTAAGTGCCCTTCAATTCGAGTTATAGGATCAATGACGATTCTGTTGGCCATCTTTTACCTCCTTTGCCTTACTGATTGCGGAGCCATTCGAGGGCTTCCTGCTCTGTTTTAAACCAGCGGACTTCATTAGCATAGTAGCTCCTGTCTATTTCCAGTATCTTTGGGTCTATATCGGCGCCAAAAATGGCAGCTGTGGGCATAATTGGTCGTAGATGCTTGATATGCCGAATACATTCCGAGGGGTCTGAGCCACTGAGGTCAATAAGCAGCTTGCCTGAATATTCTCTGAAAAACACAGTTAGAGCTTGAATATCCTCAGGCGTAAATGACCCTGTATGCCGGCACCTGAGTATTCCCTTTTCTACCGGAGTTAAATTAAAGGATGACATGATACCCTCCTTTCTTTTAAACCAAGGCCTTAGAAACCAATTCGGCCAGGCTGTGGACTTTAATGGTGGAATTAAAATGGGCCAGGCTCTCCACAAATTGCAGTCGACAGTTGCTGCAGACCATACAGACTGATTTGGCCTGAATATCCTGCATTTGTTCTAATTTCATTTCAAAAACTGCAAAGCGATTGGGGTCAGCTTCTTTAATAGAGATGACTCCGCCTCCGCCGCCACAGCACATAGATTGCTCTTTGTTGGGTGTCATTTCCCTGAAATTATTTGGAGCTAAAGCCCTAAGTACTTCTCGAGGTTGCTTGATTAATCCACCCAGACGCTGAATTTTGCAGGAATCATGGAAGGTGATGGTCTCACTGTCAAAAGCTCCTTCTTTAATTTTAATTCGTCCGCTCTTCCAGAGCTGATGGATTAGTTCAGTGATGTGAATTATTTCCACTCCTTTCGGTACTTTCATAATGTTGGGTGCTGTCCAGCGAAAGGCCTCATAAGCATGACCACACTCACTGATAACAATTTTTTTCACTCCCAAATCTTCTGCAGCTTTAAAAACCCTGTACATAAAAAGTTTCGTGAGCTCTTCGTCAGCCTCAAAAAAGCCAAAGTTGACCACTTCTCGGCCGGTTGAGCTGGTTGTCCAGTTTTCACCAGCTTTGTTTAGAATTTTGGCGATAGCTGCCAGATTATCAGGGAATTTCATCAGCTCGATGGAGGTAAAAACCACCAGAATCTCAGCCCCGGCTTTATCCACCGGAATTTCTGCTTCCCACTCATCAGTAATCCAGTCAATTCGTTCCCGCCACATTTCATCTGTAACTCCAAGGGGACTGCCAATCGATTTCTGCTTTTCAGTAGCTTCAGCCAGGTCTTGGGGGACGGCACCGGCTGCTGCCAGGCCAGTGCGAACTTCATGGATAAGCAAACCAAGCTCTATGCCCATGGGACAGACAAAAGCACATTTGTCACAAACGGTACAGGCTTCGTAGACAATCTTGCTCCAGTGCTCCAGGTCGGAGTCGGTCAGTTTTTTTTCTAATCCCAGGGCCAGCTTGAGCTTGCCGGCTACCGTGAACCTCTGCTCATAGGCGCGGCGGAGGGGTTCTAATTTCCAGATGGGCGCATACTCGGGAATACCAAGCGCCTGGTAGAAATGGCAGGCCTCCGCACAGATTCCACAGCGGGTGCAGGCTTCCAGCTGGCTGGCCACCCACCCGCCAGTTTCTTTGATGTAAGTATTTAAAGCAGATGGTGTTTTCATTCTTAGCCTCCTTATCAGGGTGTAACTGCCCTTTTTCCGGCCTGAGCCCCATGGATAGTTTTAGAGAAGAAATAGAACAGGAAATGGGAGATACGTCCGAGAGGTATCCAGATGAGCAGCAAGCAAACAGAAATCATATGGAGGCTGAAAATGACTTCGTAGCGGAACCATAAATGATGGGTCATAATGTAGCCGGTAATAAACGGCAGGAAAACCATTACCCAGTTAATCCAGACTGGCAGCCTGGTTAAAAGCTTCAGTACCGGGTGGGTAAGGCGATTTAGCAGCAACACAAGAAGCGAGATAATCCCGACTGCCGCCAGCCAGTCAACAATAGGCGTAGGAAGGGGATTCCAGGTAATTCCAAAGAGGCTCTGCCAGACAAGAATATGGGCGGCTCCAAAAGCCAGGACAACAAACAAGCTTAAATGGAAAAGCCCGCCGGCGATAAAAGTCAGGGCATTATTGCGGAAAGTGCGGTGTACCCAGGGGATGAAGGGGAGGACAACCAGGCCTTTGAGATAGTTGAGGATAATCCCCCACAGCTTGCTTCCCTCTCTTTTAACTCGGTCTCTTTCCCAGCCTAAGAGGATAATTCTTAGCAGGCGATAAGTCATACCTGCCACAAAAATGATCAGGGAAAGGTGGAAAAGAGGACCCCGTGTAAACCTTAGAATTTCTGTCCAGTCCATTTCATCCCTCCTTTTTGTTTCCAAGGTCAGTAGCTGCAGTTTCTGAGCCGGCTACCTGGCCCAAAGAGGCTGACCCGAGAGTCTTTTTTGCCCGACTTTTTCTGGCAGCATTAATCCCAGCCAGAGCAGCGCCAAGAGCCACACCCACTCCAGCCGCAACAGCTGTAGTTCGAGATTCGGGAGGAATTAAGGCGGCAGATTGGCCTTCATAAAAGCCACCGCCGTCCCAGAAATGTGGTTCAGAACAACCAAGACAGGGATGGCCGGATTGAACTGGATAAGACAAACCGCGCTCCCATTTCAGAGCGGCGCAGGCGTTGTAGGTAGTCGGTCCCTTGCAGCCTAATTTGTAAAGGCAATAACCTTTGCGAGCGCCTTCATCATCAAAGCTTTCGGCAAATTTTCCAGCCTCATAAAAGGGCCGGCGCAGGCAGTGGTCATGAATCGTGTGACTGTAGAAGGGAAGAGGCCGCCTGAGATGGTCGGTCTTTGGGAGCTCGCCCATGACCAAAAAGTAAAGAATGGTACCGGTGGTTACTTCTGGGATGGCTGGACAGCCAGGAATGTTGACGACGGGTTTGTCCTTGATAAGGTCAGCTACCCCAACGGCTCTGGTGGGATTCGGCTGAGCAGCCGGAAGTCCACCAAAGCTGGCGCAATTTCCTGTGGCAATGATAGCCGCCGCTCCGGCCGCCGCTTCTTTCAGCAGGTCCAGGTTACTTTTTCCAGCCACGACGCAGTAAATGCCGTCATCGCCTAAAGCGGGACTGCCTTCTACCACCAGAACATACTTACCCCAGTACTTCTTCATACATTCTTCTTTGGCTTTCTCAGCCTGAAAGCCAGCCGCGGCCATCAGCGTTTCGTGGTACTCAATGGCAATGTCATTAAGCACCAGGTTACTGAGTGAAGGTGAACTCGAGCGAGAGATAGCTTCGCTGCAGCCCGCACAATCCTGAAATTCCAGCCAGATTATTGGTAATTTCGGTTTGGTAGTAAGTGCCTGAGCCACTACTTCAGCCGGAGTCGGATGAGCCAGATTCCCCAGGGCTTTAACCGGCGGAGCCAACTCCAGGCCCATCATTCCCGCGATGGTGCCGCAGAGCTTCATAAAATCACGCCGGGAGAGCCCTTTGTCCCTTAGGTGTTCATAAATCGTTTTTTCCTTCATTTGCCCTCCTTGGCGAAGGAATTATTTTTTAAATTTTTAATCGATTAATTTGATTGATTAATTTTTTAATACTTAAGTACATTTTCTTCCCTCAAAGCTTTAAGCCGATAGTTCAGCTGCAGGAAATACCCGCAGCTTCCAGCTTCTTCTCGTATTCAGCCAGACCTTCTGAACCAGTCAAGAGCAACGATTTTTCTTCTTCCCATCTGGTGGCCTCTATTTCTACTACCCAGCCTTCACCGTAGGGATCGGTAACGACCAGATTTGGATCAGCGGTTAGTTTGTCGTTTCCGCGCTTGACAATACCGGTAATCGGCGCCGGTACCGGACCAACGTATTTGCTGCTTTCCAGTGTGGCCACGCTTTTTCCCTGCTGTACTTCAGCCCCGATGTTCTTCGCTCTGACGGTGACTGCGGTTAATTTACCTCCGGTCAATTTGGCGGCTACCGGTGTCAGCCCAACGCGAAAAAGATGGCCACCAAGCGCCTTAAGCCAAATATGCTTTTCTGGATAATAATAAAGGTCCTCAGGCAGGTTACATCCTCTGATAATAGCCATTTTACCTCCTTTAAGGCTAAGTTCTTAATTTCATTTCTTAAAAAGTTAAAACTATTTTGCTTTCTTCAGCCATTTGCCACATTGTAGCCCCGCCAACCGGCTTGGCTTCTGGAATCAGGTCCTCAACCTTTAGCTCGTGGAGCTCGAGCGAGGCTGTACAGGCTGTCATCTTGACCCCTGACTCCAGGGCTTCTCTCAGGAATTCGCCAACCGATTTTCCGCCGGACTTGGGAAATATAGTATCAGCCAGACCTTTTTTAAGAAGAAGGGTTCCATCGATGGTAAAAAACATGGTAACTTCATAATCCATGGCTGTGGCCAGGGTGGCGAAGAAAAAGGGTGTGGCACAGCGGCGCGGGGTGTCGGGTCCGCTGGTCATGATGATTAAAATTTTGTCGTCAGCCATTTTCACCTCCTTAAAACGTCAGGGTGATGGCGTTCTGGCTGGCAAACTCTAAGAATGTGGCTGCTCCGCCGATTTCCACTCCATCCAACAAATCTTCTTTTTTGATTCCCATGACATCCATGCTCATCTGGCAAGCAATGAGTCTGACCCCAAGTTCTTTAGCCATCTCCATCAACTCTCCCAGGCTGGCTACTTTTGCTTTTTTCATCCAGGATTTCATCATGGCGGTGGCGGCAGCCGTCATTCCAGGAAGCATGGCCACAATGTTGGGAATCTTGACTGGCATAGCCGGGTTGGCTAAAGGCGAAACCTTAAGCTTGTCAATTTTCCCTTTTTTCAGCACTTCCAGACCGTAAAAAGCAAAATAGACGGCTGTTTCCATTTCCATGGCTGCCCCGGCCGTAGCCAGGACAAAGGTGGCAAAAGCAATATCCATACTGCCATGGATACAGATAATCGCTAATCTTTTCTTTTCTTCAGGCATTAGTTTGTCCTCCTTTTTTAAATTAAATTTATTTTACCCATTGTCTATATCGGTCTTTTTTGGAATGAGAGTAGGAACCTTCATCAGCTAAGCAGGCTAAGGAAGATAGATTGAGATTAATGACCAATTGTGGGTAATTTATTGATTGAGGAGAGGTAAATTCAGCTTGGAAAGCTATCATTGTTTTTGCTCGATAATAAGCGGACAGAAAACCCATTGAAGCTTTCCTTCTTTGAGTGTGTTGCTTTTTTACTTGGACTTGCGAATATAAAAAATGTATTTATCGCCTTCTACCTCATGTTTGAGCAGCTCGTGACCTGTTTTATTAACCCAGGCTTGAACATCGCTGACTGAGCCGGGGTCAGTGGCAATCATCTTCAGGATTTCCCCTATTTTCATCCCATCAACGGCTTTTTTTGTTTTGATGATAGGCATAGGGCAGGCCAAACCGCTATTGTCCAGGGTGACATCAGGTTTAAATTCAGTCATGTTAAACCTCCTTAATTAGTTTTGTTTGGGTCAGAAAAGCTAAAAGGTTTTCTAATGGCCATTTTGAGGAAAAAAATAACTTTCTGGTAGCTCTGGGGTAGAGCTCTTTTTGGAAAAGAGAGACATGAATTTTGGTTAAAGGCTAAAGAAAATGGAAGCCAGAAACTATGTTGGGACAGGTTTTTTCCCCGAAAACCAAAATAAGGTAACGACCAAGAAAATAGCTTATAAAAAAATAGAGGCTGACAGGCGGCCGTGGAGCAAAAAGCCTCTAAAGTAAAGGCAACTGCTTCTGGTCCTCTCATGATACTTCAATTATCCTATAATTCTTATAAGAATACAAGGAATTTTTTTAAAAAGAGATTACTTAGGGATTCGACTTGGGTTCTTGGTATTTGACAATGGTAAAATAGGACTGGTTTTGAAAATTTTATGCTTGAGCTCCTCAATCCTTTGATTGAAGGAGTAAAATTGGCAAAAAGCAACCCTCTTTCCTTTTCTCTAAAAATTCTTTTGCACCCTACTGGTTATAATTTATGCTTTGATCGAAGCTGGTGTCAAGTAGAAAAATTCTTCTGATGCCTTAAGTTCTTATTTTTGATTTCAAAAAAAATTATATTCAAAAAAGCTAATTGTCCTGCTGCCCTATTTAATGCTTTTTTTATTATGAATAGAGGCTCCCATGCTAAATACAGTCTCCCTCCCCCTTAGAAATTTAAAATAAATAAATCGGTCTGTTATTTTATTGGGTGTTAATCAAATCGTTTAAGGTCAATGACATTTCTAAAAAAGTCATCAGTCAAAATATTGGCCCATTCAATTTTTTCTACCAATTTTCTATGGACTGTAAAGCTTACATAAGGTTTCCATCGACCTGGGACTTGGGGATCATTAACTGCAACCTGGAAAATGGTGCGATTGATATTTTTAAAATTTTTATATAAAGCCTCAATTTTGGGGGCTAAGTCCTTGACCAATCCGTCATCATAATCTTTTCTGTTAGGATTATAATAACGATAGGATATTATGAGTTCTCTCGAGTCTCCAGTTACATCAACCGCTCCTGAGCTATCTTCGCCAGCTTCTCCCAGAATTGGTTTTAGTTGATCCAGGCTATAAATTTCTATTTCCTTAGTTGCTTCTTGAGTCTGGCTTTTTTTCGCTTTGCAGGCGCTAAATAATCCTAACAAAGATATGGTTAAAACAGCTAACCCGAGTGCCGATATAACAAACAGATAAGACTTTTTCATTTAAACCTCCATTTATTTTTTATTAATTTATAATAATTTTTTGTTTTAGTCAAATTCATATAAATTTTGCTTTTAAGCCTCTAATCTGATTAAGAAAAGTAATTTCTGGAGATTCTGCAGTTATCAAAAATTATGGGTCTGAATGTCTGGCAATAGCGATTATGTATTCTTTAATATTTTATCTGCCTTAAATATAATGTTAAGCGTTCATCTGAAATGTATCTAAATTTAAGATAGCTTATTTTTTTATGAAGTGCATAATACCGGTGGAAATAATTTGAAGGCCTACGCAAAAAACTAAAAAAGCAGTTAAGCGATTGACCACCAGCCCACCTCTGGGACCAAAACGTTTGATGAGCTTAGGGGAAAGGGTAAAACTTAAATAAATCAGTATGGTCATTAAAATTACCGAAAAAATTATAGCCGATAGATTCAAAAGATAGGTAGGAAAATGGCTGGAATGGCTGTGGGCACTAAGGGTGAGAAGAACGGAAATGGTTCCTGGACCGGTGGTCATGGGAAAAGCCAGTGGGTAAAAAAGCAAATCTTCAATGTCCTGTCCAGGTTGACTATCCGGTTGGCTATTGGCTTTCTCTGATGATTTGACTGGATTATCAGAAGAGAGCAGTTCCCAGCCCATCTTGCAAATAATTGTTCCTCCGGCGATTTGTACCACAGGAATAGAAATGCTAAAAAGTTTAAAAATCCAGCTTCCAGCAATTGTTGTTGCTACCATAAGGGCAAAACAATAAAGGGCAATTTTTCTGGCAGAGCTTTTCCTTTCACTTTTTCCTAAGTGATGGAAATAGGGGTCGAGAAGAAGAGCGGTTCCCAAGGGATTAACTGGTGGGAAAAGGGAAATAAACCCAATAAAAACGAGATTTAAAAATGACTGAACCTGAGTTATCATTTTCCTGCTACTTAATTACTTTTATCATTTTAATTAAAAAAATATAAAGAAGTAAATAGAACTTAAAGAATTAACATATCCCAAAGGCATTTATATCTGAGTAAAAAGTGCAATTTCTTTTTCTTATTGTTTTTTATGAGAATTTTTTTTATTCACCGACCTCAAAATATTCACGGTGCAGAGCCTGAACAGCTCGGCGGCTATCAGCTTTCTTAACGATAAGATAAATAGCCACATCAGAAGCACCACTGGAGAAAAATTCCAGGTTAATTCCTTCCCGAGCCAGGACTGAGTAAATTTGACCGGCGATTCCCGGGGTTTCCCTTATTCCTTTACCAACACACGCAACTAAGGCCAGCTCTTTTTCCACTTGAACATTACAGATAGCTACTTCTTTTATATTTAACAGCAATTCTCGGGCCGGGCCCGCCTGATTGGTGTTAAGGATCAAATTTATGCAGGTCTGCGAGGTCAGCACGGTCAGAATGTTTATTCCTTTTTCGGCCAGGGCTGAACCGATTTTCCCGATAACTCCTGGTTTATCCCCGACAGCTGGACCTTCAACCCGTAAAACAGCTATGTTCTGATTCAGCGAAAAGCTCTTTATTACTTTTTCTGATTTATATCCTCTGGAGGAGATTATTGTTCCTGGGCTTTCCGGATGAGCAAAACTCCTGATTACCACTTCCACTTTAAGACCTTCCAGTGGCTGCCAGATTTTGGGATGGAGGATTCTGGCTCCAAAATAAGAGAGCTCGGCCGCTTCTTCCCGTGAAATCCTGGTCATTAGCTGAGCTTTTGGCACAATTTGCGGGTCAGCAGTGAGAAATCCGGGTACATCTTTGTAAGTTTCAATAACCGGAACGCGCAGGCCCCGAGCAATCACTGCGGCGGTGTAGTCAGAACCATTGCGTCCAAAAAGGACCACTTTTCCTTCCGGATTACAACCGAAAAATCCTGTGAATAAAGGGGTAAAACTACCGGCATCAATTTCTTCAGCAGTCTTTTTGAAGGCAAGGTCAAATTTTTCGAGATTTATTTCAGCATTTTCAGATTCTTCATCTGTGATGAATCCGCAGCGGTCAGTTTCAAAAACTCTGGCTCTCAAGCCTGACTCTTTCATAACCGAAGCCAGGAGATAGGCCGAAAGTCTTTCGCCTGTGCTTAAAATTCTGGCTTTAAGGGACGGGCTGGTTTCCCGAATGAGTAAAATTCCTTGAAGAGTTTTTTCTAAGGTGATGAAAAGCTCCTCAAATTTCACCTGAAGCTCTCGAAAACTTTTCAGGGAAATGGTCTCTGAAGCTAAAAGCATATGCAATTTTTTTATTTGGGCCAGGACCCCTCTGAAGCTTTTATCCTGAGCCAGGCTATAGTGATAGGCATCAAGAAGCAAATTGGTTACCCCTGACACGGCTGAGACTACCACTGCTACTCTGACTGGCTCAGATCTGATGATGGAGGTAGCCTGCTTGAGAGAAGCTGCGGATTTCAGGCAACTTCCGCCGAATTTTATTATTTTTTTAATTTTTTTATTTTTGTTTTCTGTCATTTTCTTCTCCTTTCCGAATATGGGGTTAAATAGTTAATCAGTTAATAAGATTTGCCAAGATAGCCAAGGCGGTAAGCCAGCTCAGCGGCCAGCAGGCAATTACCAGCAGCCCCGCGAATCAGATTATTGGTCAGCGCGAAAAAACGAAGAGAATTGTTGTTAAGTCTGAGACGGCCGACCGAAATGGCCATGCCCCTGGCCCTATCAGGGTGCCCTGCCCACAGGTCGAAGGCCGGCTGGGGACGGTCAGGTTCTGGACGGAGGATAATTGGCTCTTGCGGAGCAGTCGGTAGATTAAAGTTTTCCAGGCTCTTAAAACCAGATAAAACTCGAATGATATCTTCTACCGCCGGCACCATTTGGAATTCAACTTCTACCTCAAGTAAATGTCCCTGACGCACTGGAACTCGGACACAAGAGGCTGAGACCTCGAAGGTTGACCTGACGATGTTTTCACCAAGCAGAAACCCAAGAATTTTGGTAGTTTCGTTTGAAATTTTTTCTTCCTCATTGTTGATGAAGGGGATTAAATTGTCGGTAATGTCATAAGCGCTCAAACCGGATCGCCCTGCCCCAGATATGGATTGGAAGGTCGTAACCCGCACTTTTTTTATGCCCCAGTTGAGCAGCGGTTTCAAACTCAAAGCCAGTCCGGCCACACAGCAGTTGCTCCCGGCGACGATAAAACCTCTGTATTTTTCTTTTTGTTTTTTTACCAGAATTAAATGGTCAGCATTAACTTCGGGTATTAGGATGGGCACATCTTCATCCATTCGGTGAGATGAGGAATTAGTAAAGAGAGCCAGGCCTTCTTCTCTCAGCCCAGCTTCAATCGGTCCAGCTACACCAGAAGGCAAAGCACTAAAAACAACCTCCACACCTAAATCTCTTATAGGTTTAATTAGATCAGGGTGGGTGGGCTGGAGTTGAAGAGAAAAAATTGAATCAGGAAATAGCTTTTCTGAAAACTCCTGTCCGTGTTCAGGGAATAAATTAGGGAGTGCTAACTGGCGGAATTCTTTACCTGCATTTCGGTCAGATGAAGTCAACAGAGTCAGCTCATAGAAGGGATGGTTTGTGAGCAGCCGGACAAAGTACTGACCAACTAAGCCTGTAGCGCCCAGCACGGCTGCTTTTATCCTGAGATGTCTGTAAAATGTATCCGAGTTTTCTTGGGGTCTGAAGTCATTAGTTGTTTTTGGTGTTTCCGCTGGTGTTACTTGGGTGGCCCTTATCCTGGAAGCAAGGAGGAATGAGCTGGAAGGCGAGGGCAAAAAAGCTTTTCCAGAAAAGTTACAGGTCTTTTTCTCAAAGCTTTGATTTTGGGCATTCAATTTTTCATTATTTGATAATTTGCTCATTGGCTAACCTCCGGAAACGATATGGCTTTAAGGTAAAGATAGAATGACTTACAGAATTTTTGGGGTGGGGTTCCCGAATACCTGCCTTCGCTCTCGAAGGCAAGCATTCGGGCTTCACATTATCATGCAGGGGAGATTAAAGGAGTGAAAAAATGATAAACGGAGGGCAATTTTTTCCCATTTCTTTTTCTGGTCTTTTTTCTTATGCCCTTCCATCTTAATTTTAGCCTTAATAGTTATTAAAAAACTCACTTTATTATATAGCAAACAAGCAATTTATCGTCAAGATTAAGCGTTAAATTAGGCAGCCTCTGAAGTGATTTTAGCTAAAAGTATTCAAAAATATTTAATAAATTCTTTGATTCTTTGATCCTGGAGAAGCGCTGCAAATTCTGGCTCCTTTTCTAACCGCTTCCAGTCTTTAAATCCATACTGACGAGCTTTGTTTAAATATTCCACTGTTTTGTCTATGTTACCTTTACTCGCGTAAAGCTTGGCAAAGCTAAAATAAAGCTCGGGTAAGGCCGAGCCTTTCATCGGCAGGCCAGCAATAGAATCTGGGTGCTGGTCTAAGAAATTAGGATCAAGTTCGAGCCCTTTGGTTAAATAATAAACACCCTTTTGCTCGTCTCCTGTTTGGAAATAAACTGCTCCCAGGCTGTAATAAGCAGCTACCAGATTGGGGGATAAAGAGATAGCTTTCAGATAATATTCCTTAGCTTTAGAGTACAGCTCTTCCATAGCAAAAACCCCGGCGAGATTAAGGTAGCCAGTAGCAAACTTAGGATCGAGCTTGACTGCTTTCTGAAAATACATTTCAGCATATTCATAATTATGCTCGCGAAAATAGGCCAGTCCCATCAGATTATGAGCCCGAGCTGATCGGCTGTTGAGATTAATAGCTGCGGCAAATTCCTGCCTGGCTAACTGGTAGTTCCCTTGGTGGAGGAAATTAATACCAGCGTTGAGGTGCTGGTTAAATTCGGCTTCTGAACTTGGTTTTTTCATTGGGACGCAGGAGGTGGAAACAATAATAAAACCGCCAAACACTAAAGCCATAAAAAAACTTGCCTTTTGCTTCATTTTGGCCCTCCTTGACAATTCTAATCCTTTTAAAAAGGCTATGTCAAATTCGCCGGTATTTGCCACTTATCGCTTTCCCCGGCTAACCTATTCTCATTACCGACCAACCACACATCTGGTCTGATAATAAAAACAGCAGCTTTTTTGAAGGCGATGAATTAACTGGTAATAAGAGGCCAATAATAAAAATAAATTGACTTATATCTGAAATTTAACATAATAAATAATGATAATGAAGATAGGAGCCTATCAGGGGGAAAGTTGGAAATAAATAAAAAGCGTGTGAAAAAGTTCTTTTTAATTTTTATGGGCTACTGGCTAATCTCGGGGCTGGCTTTTGGACTGGAGCCGCCAACCAGAGAACAGGTTATAAAATACAAGAAGGATGGTAGTTATATTTCCAGAGTGGCTGCTGCCCGTGCCATAGGCAATTACCAGATGGACTCAGAATTAGTTGCCCGTTTGAATTATAAGATAAAGAGACTTGCTCTGGCAATGAAGGGCTTTAGTCCGCAGCAAATAGACAAAATACTGACTCCACCACCAGCCTGGAGGGGAATGCCATCAAAAGGCACAGTTAAAGTCTTAGCTTTATTGATTGCTTTTCAGGATGATCCACCAGTAACTCCGGCTGAAACAATTGCTCAATGTCTTTTTGGCCCCGAGCAATCCTCAAGTTCCAGCTATCCTTATGAATCCCTGCGGGCTTATTATCAGCGGTCTTCTTATAACCAGCTTGCTATTCAGGGTGATGTTCTTGGCTGGTATACGACTTCTTATCCCCGTTCTCAGGTTCCGGAAACTACAACCGGCCGGGAAAACCTGATTAAAGAAGCCTTGAATTATTATAAACAGCAGGGGCATAATTTTTCTCAGTATGATAATAATAACGATGGAGTCATAGATTATTTTCTGGTTTTCTGGACAGGAACACATGGAGAATGGGCCTCTTTTTGGTGGGGTTATCAAACCAGCTTTTCCGACTCCACTTTTTTGCTTGACGGCAAAAGATTAAGGAAATATTCCTGGCAATGGGAACTTTATAATTATCCTTCCGGTCAATTTTCATCACAGACGGCCATCCATGAAACAGGGCATGCCTTGGGGCTGCCTGATTATTATGATTATGATGACACTGTCGGTCCTAAGGGTGGTGTTGGCGGATTCGATATGATGGATAGTACCAATTATGATCATAATTGCTTTTCCAAGTTTGTTCTGGATTGGCTAACTCCCGGGGTTTTCAATGCCGGAACTAATGCCTACACCCTAAGAGCCGCAGGAACCGATGCCGAGGCTTTGCTCTTTTTTCCCGGGGCTCAATCTGGCGACATATTTAATGAATATTTTATGGTGCAGAACAGATATGCTGCTAAAAATGATGCCCGTTTGATCAGTATAAATGGGGGGAATGTTGGGCTGGCAATCTGGCATGTTGATGCTCGCCTTAACTCCAATGGCACTAATTTTATTTATGATAATTCTTACACTGATCACAAATTATTGATGCTGGTTCAAGCCGATGGCCTGGATGAAATTGAAAAGGGAGGCAGATTTAATTCTGGCGATTTTTATCGTCCTGGAAATGAATTTGGGCCCTCTACCTATCCAAATTCTAACCGATATGATGGTACCCCGACGAGCATGGGAATTACTTCCATTCAAGGAATTGGAGCCGCTATCAGTTTTCAGGCCTATTCTGGAGCCAATCCCAAATTGAGACTTTCTCTCTCTAACCTGGATTTTGGCCACATTAATATCTGCACCTATGGTGATGCTGCTATGACCATTTATAATGATGGAGATGGGCCCTTGATTGTTAGCGATATTTCCAAAACCTCGGGAGCGAGTGATTTTTCTTATGTAGGGCCAACTCTACCCTTTACTGTAGCTGCCGGTGGCTCCCAGGAGATCAGTTTCAGATTTAATGCCTATAATCCCGGGCCTCTTTCTGCGGCTTTCACCCTTACTTCCAACGACCCTGATTATCCTCAAACGACCTTGAATACCAGTGGATTTGGTTTTGTGCCAGATATAACTTTAATTCTTCAGGTGGAAAGGAAAGTAGAAAGGGCCTGGATTATCAGGCGTGGATATGCAGTGATTACCATTGGAGTAAATAAATCGGCCCCATTTATCGTTGATCATTATCGGCTTTCAAGAGTCGAGGCCAATGGCGGGGGAAATTCCTTTTTATTAAAAGAGTTTAAAGAATCTGATTTTCAAAATGGCCAGGTAATTTTTGTTGATAAATTTCTCGAGCTTAGCAAGAATTATGTCTATACTATTGAAGCTATTGATTGCTATGGCCGGGTAATAAATTATTCTGCGGAAGGAAAACAGCCGGTAAATTTGAGCAGGGAAAAAATTGCCCGTCCGGTAATTAAGAGAGGGTAAAATGAAGACAAACAAAAATAATTTGAAGAAAATGAAAGTGATGGTTATTTTTTCAGTCGTGCTGTTGAGCTTTGGCTGGCAAAGGCTTTTAGCTGATAGGGTAATGTTTTCAATAAGCGGCGGTTATTTATTTCCAGCCGATAGCGGCTATAAAGAAATATATGGTCGTAAAATCTTCGTTCCAGAGTTCAAGTTAGGGCTGAGAGTATTTCACCAGATTTATATCTATGGCAATTTCTTTTCTTTTTCTAAAAAAGGCTTTACTCCAGAACTTCAGGAGCCAGCGGCTTCCAGGCAGCAATTTTTAGGTGGGGGCCTGGCTTATTTCCCTTATTTGAACCAGCACTGGAAAGCTTTTTTGGGGGCTGGAGTCGCATCTATAAGTTATAGAGAAGAAGCAATGGAAGTGACGGTGAGCGGCCATAAGCTGGGCTTTTCTGTAGAAGGGGGAATTTATTATAAAGAAAAATTTATGTTTTTGGGCATTAATGGGGCTTATACTTCAGCTACCAGCAGTTACGAAGGTGTCAGCTTCAAATTGGGTGGAGCCCGAGCTTCAATTCTTTTGGGGTTTATGCTTTAAAAGGATTTTCCTGCTACCACTTTGGATTGCTGGCTCGTTTTCAAAAGATAAAAGCAGCTTTTAAAACGCCATCCAGGCGGTCAGCAGCTGTGGTAAAAGCTTCCTGAGCCTGTTCTGGTTTGAATCGATGGGTCAGCAACCAGGCAATGTTTATCTTTTTCTGGCTGATTAGCTCCAGAGCTTTTTCCATGCATTTATTTTGTCGCCTGGAGTTGATGATGGTAACTTCCTTCCGCCGTAGGCGAGCTATCCGGTAAGAGATTCTTTCTGGTATGGGAATGCCGACTTGGATAATTTTTCCCCCGGGTTTCACCAATTCGACTGCCTGATCAATTGCTTCTTGGTCTCCGCTTACTTCAAATACTGCTTCTAAACCGAGTGGCTGACGAATTAATATTTCGCTGAGGATATCTTCTTGCTCGACGTTGGCGGCCCAACTGGCTCCGGCTTTAAGGGCTGCTTCTACCCTGGATTCAGAACGATCGGTAGCATAAATGGCTCCAAAACCATGCAATTTAAGAAGCATAATAAGAGACAAACCTATAGGGCCAGTTCCCAGGACTCCTACCTTGGAGGAATTATCCAGGTTCGCCAGATTAAAAGCCTGAAGAGCAATAGATAATGGCTCGGCTAACATAGCTTCTTCAGGACTTAGATGCGGAAGTAAGGGAAATAAATTCTTGGCTGGCATTACAAAATATTCAGCAAAACAGCCGTCTATCTCACCTGGGTGCCCGAGGAATTTAATCTTACGGCAGGTGTTAAAACGTCCAGCCAGACATTGATCGCAGACACCACAGGAAATTGAGGGCTCAACTGCTACCAGATCGCCGGGTTTAATTCCTTTAACTTCACTCCCAACCTTAGCTACTTCGGCTGAACATTCGTGGCCAACGATAGTAGGATAAGGAACTTTCTCTCCACCCACTGTTTCTGAAATGAAATAATGCAAATCACTACCACAGATACCGGCTATCCTTGTTTTTAGAATAACTGAATTGGCATCTTGAAGCTCAGGTTCGGGAATTTCTCGAAGCTGAGCTTGCCTCTGCCCGGTAAGAAATATTGCTTTCATTTTTTTCTCCCTGAGCTTGCTTAATTTTTAGTTACTTTTATTCCTTCACTTATATCAATAAGGTCTTTCTCTCTGTAAGTCAATATCTTAGCCAGGGCAGAACAAGCATCCTAACTTTTTTTTATTTCCTTTGATGGTAGTAGCTCTTTTTTTGAAAAATTACTTTTTTTAGTTTAAATGAATTGAGAAAAATAACCTCAGTTATTCCATCACCACGATTGTGACTCTTCTGTTTTTAGCTCTATTTTCTTTGGAATTGTTAGGAACAAGAGGCTTGGTATCACCATAGGAGAAGCAGCTCATACGATGGAGAGGAAAGTTATGCTGGAGGTAAAGATATTTTTTGACCGCTTCGGCCCGCCTTTTTCCGAGGAGAAGATTATATTCAGCTGAGCCTATGTTATCAGTATGCCCTTGAATTTCAATGTAAACATTCTTGTTTTCAGATTTAATCTTGTTGGCGAAATCATCAAGAAAGGCTTTGGCTGCCGGCGATAATTCATCCCGATCAAAACCAAACTGGATGGAGTCATCGGACATAGTAATAGTATAGAGGAATTTTCCCTTCGCTAACTTACCGGCCTCATCAGCCCGCAGCAAGGCTTCCTTTACATTATCAGACAAAGCCTTTAACATCTGGTCTTGCTTGGCATTTTCTTCTTTCAGTGCAGCAATAGCCTCTTTGTTGGCCTGGACATCGCTTTTGACAGGCGCCAGTTCTTGAGCTACTTCCTGACGGACAAACTTCTTGGTAGCACAACCGGTAAAATTAAAAGAAGCAATGAGCAGAAAAACCAGGGTCCATAATAAACTCTTTTTCATTCTGACCTCCATCTTTTACTCAGATATTTTCCCATTATTAAGGGATTTTGTAAATATTAAATCAAGTTAGATAGTTTTAAGAGAGAAGCCTGCAACAATTTTAATTTCGAGATGGTTAAACTAAAGGGCGGATTTCAATGTTTTCCCTGATGAGGCATTTTAATGCCACCGCTTTATAAATTTTTGCTTTATTATTCTTCCATTTTTTTATATCTTAAATAGGTTAAGAGCTTTAGATTTGATTATTGGTCGAGGAATTAAAAATGAAAAAAAATTATATTAATCCTTATCTGTATATACCTTTTGCTCTTGGTTTGAGCTGGCTCCCCTGGTTTCTGGCTATATCAACGGGCCGGGGAGTAGAAAATGTAGCCGTCAAGGTTTTGGTGCTGGCAGGGTTATTAGGTCCGGCTGTGGCCGCCCTGGCATTTATTTTGCTTGGAGAAGATGCTGAATATCACTGGGATTACTGGAGGAGAGTTTTTGACCCCACACTTATCAACAAACAGGGATATCGTCAGATATTTCTTCTGCCGCTTATCATCACTATAGTGGCAATTTTAATTTCATTTTTTTTTGGTAATTCGCTTTCACAACTAAAAATAGTACCTCAGGTCAGAGTCCATATCCCTTCTATCTTGATTTTCATTTTTTATACTTTCTTCTTGGGGCCATTTCCAGAAGAGTTAGGCTGGCGGGGATACTGGTTGGACAAATTAAAAGCGCATCTTTCCGGGCTTCGGGCCAGCCTGCTGATTGGACTGGTCTGGGCTGTTTGGCATATACCTCTTTTTCTGGTTAAAGGTTATCCTTTGCAGGCTAAGGGCAATAGCTTTCTTCTGGTTGCTTTTTATTTTCTGAATTTTTTTCCTATGTCTGTTATTTTTACTTACATTTTTTATAAAAATAACAGAAGCACTCTGGCTGTAATTCTTTTTCATTTTATGATTAATTTTATTGGCCTGCTTTTTGAAATAAAGCCTTTGACCGAAGGGCTCCAAACCTTGCTCTACATTGTTGTTGCTTTTTATTTTGTCCAAAAAAATAAAGGGATATTTAAAGCTGAGTAGTGGAAGTAGAAAGCCAATTGACATTTAGTTATCTTATCCAGAAAAAGATTAGAATTTTAAAATGGTATTAAAGCCAAAGGCTCAGGATATAAGAAATTAGGTGGAGAAGAAAGTTATTGGCGATCACAGGAGCCAGAAGCAAACTGGAATCTACTGGTTAACATTAGTATTTTGAGGATAAGTGCTCAAAAATAGGGAGCCTGCCTGGATAATGATATAAACTACAAAGGCCAGAATAAGAATTCCAAAAATAATAAACAGAATTGATTTGGTGCTGGAAACTTTTTTTGCCACTCCCTGTGGGAAAAAAACGTCAAACCCCACCTTACCCAGCAAAATAATTAAGATAGTAATTCCGACAAACAGCCGGTAAACCAGAATTTTGGCTTGCCCGAAATTTAACCGGCTTATTCGGATAAAAGGGAACAACAACCAGATAGCGAGGATAAAAGAAATTGCTTCAGGTAAAATCCTTATTAATTTGGATTTTGAGTTTATATTTTTCATTTGACTTTATTCTACCCTTTCTTGTTTTGAATAATCAATAAATTTGCTGCCACTAATAATATCTGTATTAAGTTCCTCGATGGTTATCAAGGAAGAGTACAATCTGCCGCTTATTCCTGAAACCTGGTATCCGCATTTATGTCCGGGGAATCATCATTTTAATCTTTAATTCCGACCTGGGTAAGGAAGCTGATTATCCAGCTTCTCTGGAAAAGGAGGCCATCAGGAAAATAGAGCTTAAATATCTATCAGCTTTTATCATTTTTGATTTTAAGGGGAATAACGTTTATTAACTGCGGGAAAATTATCCAATTGATTTCCAGTTGGGATTCAATCAATCAAATAGCCAGTTTTTTATAAAAATTTATCTTTTTATGGCCTTATGGGTGTAAAATATAGGTGACAAATGTATATATTATGGACAGATAAAATTGAGCGGCTTCCTGGCTCAAGGGAAAAAATCTGATGGTAATTGGCATAAATTATGCAGTATAATAATTGAGAGGGAAAAAAATGAAAAAAATAAATATTTTTATGGCCATAGCAGGCCTGGTGCTTTTAGTAGCTTTACAATCGGCCCAGGCTGGGACGAAGCATTATACTTTAGTTAGCGGTGAGAAAGATTTCTACTATGGTTTTATCAGCTACCTTCCTGAGGAACCCGGGGTGAAATCCCCTGAAATTTTTCGTTCGGGACTTGCTGTCCCGGAAACAGCCACGTTAAATTTTCCACTGGCTCCAGGGGATGTAGTAGTTACCTATGATAAACCCTGCGAAATTCAGTTTGACAGCGGTACCATTGTGCGCTTGGGAACAGACACCAAACTCAAAATTGAGACCATAATGGCCCAAACACTTAGCAGCGGCGAACAGCTTTCCAATCTTTTTTTGGAAAAAGGCAGAATTTATCTTATGTACACGGCCTATAATTCCTGGGAAATATTCCAGCTTCTGACTCCAACTGCTGCTTTGAAGATGAAAAACCACACAGTCATTTTGGCCGAGGTAGCTGAAAATGGCGAAACAAGATTGGTGTTGAAGGAAGGTAAGGGTAATCTTCTTTTTGGTCCTTCCAGCGATCGGCTGAAATCAATGGCCGTTAAGAAGGGAGAAAGCCTGGTAATTAGAGCTGACAATCAGGTAGAAAAAACAGCTAACTTTCCAGAACTGGCTGATTTTGAAGCCTGGAATGAAAAACTTAATAAAGAGTTTTTGGAGTTGCATAAAGGGATAACACCATTGCCCAAACCTATCCAGAAACTTCCAGCGGCAGTTTTTTACTTTGCACAGAATTATGGCAATCAATACGGGCAGTGGATCTGGGATGATTTTTACGGCTATGTCTGGCGTCCTTACTACAACGACGTCTATCCCTGGGGAAACTGGTCTCCCTATTTTTATGGACGCTGGAGCTATGTCAATGGCTCACTTTTCTGGGTTCCAGAAGAACCCTGGGGTTGGGTGCCTTATCATCTGGGTATCTGGCAATGGGATAAAAAACTGGGCTGGGTCTGGATTCCTGGCTCGGTTTTTGCTCCGGCCTGGGTTGATTGGGAATTCTACTTTGGTCTTTATAGCTGGAGGCCCTGGTCAATGTTGGATTGGCTATTTTATGATTACTATGGGCAGAATCCCGATTATTTTTGGTATCTTGGAGGGATGACAGGTGGATTTCTGGGCCAGGGAGGAGCTCAGGCTTCGAATATAAATTTTCTAAATAGCATCAGGAAAGATCAGCTCAAAAAGCCACAATCAAGTCCCCTTCCAATACCAGGTGAATATAAATCTACTTTGAAAAGCCTGTCGAAGGCTTTAGCTCAGGGCAATCCCCTGATAATAGAAAGATTAACTTCCAGACCGCCAGAACCTGTAGCAGTCAAAGGGGAAGACCTGGTAAGCGACCATCTAACCAAGAAGATAATTCCAGCCAGTGATTGGCTGAACAGGGTTTCTAAGGGAGAAGCTGGCCGGAGCCAGAATTTGACAGAGCTCAGACCTTCAACTGCGGAAAAGCTGGCAGTAGTTGATTATTTAAAAATCAGAAACCAGGTTTCTCTTAGCAGGCCGATGGGAAAAGAAACACAGAATAGTGGAGTGGCTGTTGATAAGAATATTTCCACTACCAGGGCTAACAATCAGTTAGCCCCGGTAAGCAATCCGGCCGGGCAACCGGTGAGCAGGCAACCAATAAAACTTAATCCCAGATTCAGGGATTGGAATCCAGATTTAAGAGTAGCCCGACAACTCGGAATTCATGTACTTTATGATAGCAGCAGAAATTCTATTGTTTCTCCTGAACTACGTTTGAGTTCAAAAGAGGCTAAAGAAATGGGATTAAGAGTAACTCCCTCAGGAATCGTCCAAATAAGACCTGCTTTCCCTGGTTCAACAGGATTTGTTTCCGGGGAGAATATAAATCCTGCTAATATCACTCAGTCAGAGCCGAAAAGTGTTTATACAGGAAAGAGCGAGGCTGCTTCTTCTAATTCTTCAGGCAGTAGCTCACATTCTACCAGGGAAAAACATTAGAAAATTTAGAAACTAATTTTCCATTTTTTCTTTTCTCCAGGGGCTTTTTTTATTAAAATTTAAGGGATAGTTAGAGCTCAGGCCTGAGCTATCAGAAACCGGACTGATAAAATAAGGAGGGAAAATGAAGTCAGGTTTTGTAGCCGTGGTCGGCAAGCCTAACTCTGGTAAATCCACCCTGCTCAATGCTCTCATCGGTCGCAAAGTAAGCATTGTTTCTGAAAAGCCTCAGACCACGCGATTTAAGATTCGAGGCATTTTGACTTTATCTGAAGCCCAGATTGTTCTGGTAGATACGCCTGGTTTTCATCAGCCCAAAGATGCCTTGGGAGAATATCTTAATTCCCAGGTTACCGGGACAATGAAGGAAGTTGATCTGATTTTGCTCTTGATTGATGGCTCAACTGAATTAACAGAAGAAGATAGAAAATTAATTGAAGAAATTAAAAAAAGCAATTTACCCTGCCTGGTAGCCCTGACAAAAAAGGATATCTGTTCCAGGGAAAAAATAGAAGAGACCAAAAATACTGTTAGCCAGCTTATAAATCCACAGGATTGGGTAATAATTTCAGCCATTAAAAGGGAAGGGTTAGAGGAATTAATTGATAAAATAATAGCTCACCTGCCAGAAGGAGAGCCATTATACCCTGAAGATATGATAACTGACTTTCCTTTAACCATTCAGGCCAGCGAAATTATCAGAGAAAAAGTTCTTTCTAATACTTATCAGGAAGTCCCACATTCTGTAGCTGTGGAGATTGTAAGAGTTGTAGAGAAACCTGAAAAGAATCTTCTGCAGATATCTGGCGAAATTTATGTAGAAAAGGATTCTCAGAAAAAAATTGTAATAGGCAAAGCCGGGTCGATGATTAAAAAAATAGGTACCCAGGCCCGCCAGGAACTTGAATTTTTAACCGGTAAAAAAATATTTCTTGATCTTCAGGTAAAAGTCAAGGAGAAATGGCGGGAAAAGGAATCATTCATTAAGAGAATTTACCGCTCATAGAAAAGGAGCTGGGGACGAAGAGTTTCCCTAAACAGAAAGCTTAGATGGGGAAATCATTCATTCATCCTGAGCAAAAGACAGGTATTATAAATTACAAAAACTCCCCCAGCCGAAAGATATTTAATCGCTGTTTCCGATTCTGCCCCGGGCTGAAGCCAGACATATTTGTATCGCGCTTTAACCATTTCGGCTGCTATTTTTTCAGTAATTACTGGTGGAGTAATAACTACAGCGGCTTTGACTGTTGGAGGAAGGCTAAGTAAATCTGAATAGGAAGGGTCCCCATCGATAGTTCTGGCTTCTGGATTAACGGCATATACCTTATAGCCAGCAGATTTGAGCTTTTTATAAATTATGTGGCCGTATTTAGCTGGATGTCTGGAAGCTCCTATCACGGCAATTTCTTTTTGATTCAGAAATTCTGAAATCATCTCGTTGGACGTAAAACTTCTCATTTTTTCAAAGATATATTTTATACCAGAAGCTATTCTATATTAACAGACGTTTTTTACTTCGGTGCAAATATAATCTGTGATTTTTTTCGAAGCGGGGAGCTATGAAGACCCAATAAAAAAAGAAGGTTCCCACCTTCCTTTTGCCCTGAGCCTCCACCACATAATATATTAGGCTGGCCAAATTTTTATTTGCAGAAAAGAAGTTAAGATTTTTTTCTTTTTTCTGTAATTTTACAAAGCCGAATTACTTAATTAAGAAGTTGATCCCAATCTGGTAGCTGGATAATTATTAAAGAGGGGCTAAATATTTAATTGAGGTGGCTTAAAAATTGAGGTTTTTATTCCTGGCCGGTTTATAAACCCAGGATTGTCCATCCCAGAACCTTATCTTCTCTTTAAGAATTTTTAATTCAGTTAAGGCATTTAAAGGTAAAAGACCGGAGACAACCATTTCTTTAACTTTTTCAGTCATAAGATCGACTGGCCTGGAAAAAATAGGATTAAAATTAAAATCAAAATTATATTTCATTTCATAGTCAATATCTTTACTGTATTCAGTAGTAGTAACTTCCAGGTTCTTATCTTCGCGGGAAATTTCTATTTTCCGGACGTAATTGCGCATACCCATAATTTGGTTTAAGGTTGTTCGTGGCAAAAGCAGATAATATTCCTGCGTTCCCCTTGGTATATCCTCGAACTGAAAATCAGGTGTTCCACTGGCAGGTGAGCAGCCAGAAATTTTTCTCGGATCCAAGACGATTACACAGGCGGCTTGATAATCATTATTGGTCCCACCCAGAATGATTTCTTTCCAGCCATCTTTATCCAGATCCTCTATAATCAGCGATTCCGGACTTAAGTAGCCGGCATTCCAGTATTCTCCGATTAGTTCACCTCTATTATTTATGATAGAAATCTGGGTAGGATACCAGGTGGCATGGTTAGCCACCAGAACAATATATTTATCTGAGGAGCCATCTTTCAAGGTAGCTACATCGAATATTCTGGTCACGTAATTATTGGAAAATTCATCGATTGGAGTCTTTATTTTTCTCCCCGGGCGGTAGCGCCATAGAAGTTTCCCTTTCTGGCTAAAACAAAACAGCTCACTATTTGGCTTTTCGTCACTGAGGTAATTTCCGCAGACCAAAACTTCTTCATTACCATCACCATTTAAATCAACAATTTTCTGGATCAGGCTTTGCTGGTCAAATGGCTTCGGTAAATGATATAACCAGAGAAGTTGTCTTTCCTGATTGAAGGCAAAAAGTTCACTATTATGGGCTTCAAGCAAAACAGGATAGCGAATCTTCCAGAAATGAAGGGTTGGATTTTTACTAAACACGTTTACGATAGCCAGAACCAGGGAAACAATAAATAAACCAACCAGCAACTTTTTTATGCTGGATTTCTTTTTTTTTGCCATCCAGGTAAGGACAGGGATAGTTTTCCTGATACATAGTCGCTTATCTTTAAGTACTTCATCTAAACGACTTACTCCAATTAATTCCAATTTGCGCCAAGGATGGATGGATAGCAGTTTATAAAGGTAGATGTTGGCTTCCTTTAAATTAGCTAAGGGAATGACCAAATAACGTAATCCTGAATAGAAGGCAGCCTTTATTTTTAATTCCAGAGCTTCTGGCTCAAGTCGAAGTACCTGTCCATTCAGGTCAACTTTCCCGCTAAAGGCAGCTTCTTTTTTATAGGCAAAAGAATAGCGGCTCAAGTTAGCCATAAGTTTCTGAGAAATGGTCAGCAAAGCCAGGGGAAGTCCCAGACTTTGACCTGAGTAAAGAAATCTTTTTTCGGCAAAAGAAAAAGCCAGGGCACAGGGTGGGAGATCATTCTTAAGGAAATTTCTGACTATATAATCGGCTGCCTCCAGAGCATCGCTGGCTAAATGATAAACTTCATCTTTTTGAAAGGGAGATGTATTGTAGAAATGAATGCGGTTTTGTCCATCATGGACTGCTTGTGGCCGGCAATGGGCCTCGAGTAAAACCAGCCGTCCCCTGGCTGGAATCTGTAATGGTCCTTTTTTTTCCACCAAGCAACAGTAAATGCTGTCCTGCGCATTTCCTCTGAAATTTTCCCATCTTTTAAGCAGGTGTTCTTGTTCCTGAGAAAAAGAAGCCTTATCTGGAAGAAAATCAAAGAACTTATTTAGCATATCCAGGTTAGAATCAGAGGATTTCTTGATTTCCTGGAAATCGAGCTCAGGTATTTGAGTGTTGGTTTCAAATGGAATGTCTGAAGTTTCTTCGGGAGGCATCTTTTCAATTTGTTTTTTTCTTAGCAACTTTTTATAAGCTTCTTCCAATTCACCCAGCTGGAAATAACTCAGGGCTGAGTTAAAAAGAAGGTTACTTATGGATTCTCTGAAAAGATTCTTATCCAGTTTATCAGAGAAACGCCGGTATAAATTAATACCAGTCTCTAAATAAATTTCCAGCTCCTCCGATGAAATTGATTCAGGCTGGAAATTGGCTGTTAAGAAGAAAAACATTGCGGCCAGCTGCAAGTGGAAAGAATAGGTTAAATCTTCTGGCAAAGAGAAAGTTTCCTGAACAAATTGAACTATAAGTTGAATTTTTTCTTGTTCGTCAGTAGCCAGGGATATACTGGATAAATATTGATTAAAGAGATTTTCCAGTTGAACAGGCGTAAGAATGTCCTCTGTCTTTTTCTGGTTATTCATAAAGATTTATCTGTAAATTTTCAAAATTTTCAGGCAGTTCTAAGATAGCCAATCCTTTTTGAGGAACAGCTATCAGGATCTCTGACTCATCCACGATGAGAGTTATTCTTTTTATATCGATATCTTTTTCCCGATTGGTAAGCTGTATTTTTAAAGTTTGGCCACTTTCTTTTGGGAAGAATTCCGCCTCAAGCTTAGAGCCATTCAATTTATCTGAAACAAAGCGAGGCAGCGCCTGGGAGGTAGTTTTGGTCAGGTCAAATATAGCCGAAGGGGGGCATAGGCTTACCTTTATCCGCGATAAATCAAGATCAACCTTGCCAAGGTTAACTCTTCCATGAGCGTCGGTTAAGTAATTCTTATCCTGACCGTCTAAACAAATAAAAACATATTGATATTTTTCTTTCTGGACATGGAGAAGATGGGCTTGGAGCTCACCACTTATATTATTTTTCAGGATTCGGAGAAGATAACTGCTGTCGGCTGAGGCAAGAGTCACTTTTTCTCCATAAATTTCTAAAGAGGTAAGCCCTTCAAATCCAAGAAGATGGGGAAACGGTGAAGGTAAGCTTTTCCTGAAAAATAAAATTATTTTATTTTCAAAGTTAGCCGGCTGGCAGAGCTGGGTACAGAAATCCAAAATCTCTTTTTCCTTTAATTTCTTAAATTCCATTTTCATTTATACCCCCCTTAAGTAATTTAAGTTTTCCCATGATTCCAGTTTATTTTTGAAATAATTTCTGGCATTTCTGACCAGGTATTCCATAATCCTCCTTTTTTTGAACCGATAATCTTCAGGCGATAATTCGGGTAGATACTTTTTCAGATAGTTAAAAAGAGGCTTTTCCTGACCCCCATCCTGCCAGTCAATAATTAAATCGTAAAGGGCCTGAAGATAAGCTTCTTTTTCCTCAGATGAAATTTTATCCTTCTCAACATATCTGGCAAGGATAAGATCATATTTTTTCTGAAGTTCTTTAATCCAATTTTTAAGATTTGTCTGAAACTCTGAGGCGTTATATCTTTTTTCTTGATGAAAAGCTTGCTGGGCTTCGGCTTGCAGATAATGTTTTTGAGTCTCTATATAAATTTCGAGTAGCTGCTGAACTGAAATTTCCAGATGAACCATATTTTTTTCAAGATTATCGGCCAGTTTTTTTAAAAATTTTGGAACCTGAAGCCCGCCCAATCCATTATTAAGACAGATAGACAGCAACTGGTCGGAATTTTCCTCTGTTATCTTTTCCGAGTTTTGGCCTCCTCCATTGCTCGGAACAAAACTAACCAGTTGCCTGGAGCCACTTCTTTTTAGCTGATACTCCTGATATTTTTTAATGGTATAAAGAATTTCACGCTTTATTTTATTTCTTTCGGGTCTGATTTCACTTCTTAAATAATAGAATGTTTGCTTGAGTCGCCTTAAAAGGATATTTTTTAAATAGCGGTTAAAATCATTTTCGCTGGCACTAAGGAACCTTTCTATTTTTTTCCAATCAAAAAGACGTTCAAGAACGGGGAAGCGATTATTCTTGTCTCTGACAAAAAGAGTAGAAACAGTTAGCAAGGCTATATCTTGTGGTTCATAGTTAGAGAGCTGAAAATAGGCTCTGCTTTTTCGAATGGCGGGCATAATTAAATTTACCAGAAATAAAATAAGCTCCTCCAGCTCTTTTTCGTTGTAGGTGTTATTTATAATTCCCAGAAATTTAAGAAGAATTCTTTTTTCTCCAGCCAATCCAGCTACCTCTCAAAGCAGATACTTTATAATTTAATGCGAAAATGAGGCTAACTGTCAAGATAAAGTTGGACACCTGAAGCTGGGAAGGATATAATCAAATTTATCTCGAGGAAAAAATAAAATTTGACTTATTTTTATTTTTTAGCTAATATTTTAAATCATTTTATAGAGAGAGACGGTAGAAGATGATTAAATTACGCTTGATGAGATTTGGAGCAAAAAAGAAGCCTTCTTATCGAATTGTGGCAATCGATTCCCGTAGAGCCAGGCAGAGCAAGACTCTGGACACTCTGGGTTACTATAACCCCAGAACTGAGCCTCTGGAGTTCAAAATTGACCTGGAAAGAGTCAATTATTGGCTGGCTCAGGGAGCCAAACCATCGGAAACAGTAGGTTCATTGATAAATAGAGCAGTTAAAGGACAAAAATCAACCCAAAATTCTAACTCTTAAAGGAGGTTACAGTGAAAGAACTGGTGGAAATGATTGCCAAGTCACTGGTTGACAATCCGGACAAAGTTCAAGTTTCCCAACTTGAAGGGGAACAGACCACCATCCTGGAACTCAAGGTTGCCCCGGAAGATCTGGGAAAGGTGATCGGAAAGCAGGGCCGGACAGCTCGGGCGATCCGGGTCATCCTGGGGGCCGCTGGAATGAAGATGAAACGGAGATTCAACCTGGAAATCATTGAAAAAGGTTGAGTTAGTAGCGGTCGGAAGGATAATCCGGAGTGAAGGGAAGAATGGTGTCCTAAAAATAGAGCTGTATAGCTGGATCCACAAAGAGCCATTCTTCGAAAGAATTTATATCGAAAAAGAAGGAGAGTGTAGGGAATACGAGGTTGAGGGTTTCAGCCTCGTCCGCAACTCTCCTTTTTTAAAATTGAAAGGGGTATCAGATTTAAAAGAAGCTGAGGCTCTGAGAGCCCGGGTAATTCTGGCCAGGGCGGAAGATTTTCCCCCTTTAGAAGCTGATACCTTCTATGATTTCCAATTGCTTGGTTGTCAGGTAATAACAACTACTGGCCAGTCGGTCGGGAAAGTCACTGAGCTGGTTGCAATTGGAGAAGGTTGTTTGTTAGTGGTTGAAGGAGAAAAAGGGCAGATTGAGATTCCGTTGGTCAGAGCTATCTGCCAGAAGATTGATCTGGAAGAAAAATTAATCATTATAGATCCGCCGGAGGGCTTACTGGAGCTTAATGAAATTTGATATAATTACCATCTTCCCTGAGATGTTTACCAGTTGGTTTTCTGCGGGGATTATAAAAAAAGCTTTAGAAAAAAAAGTTATCGACATTAAAGTTCATGACTTGAGAGATTACACTACTGATAAGCATCGGCAGGTGGATGATCGTCCCTATGGAGGACTTGAAGGTATGGTATTAAAACCTGAGCCAATATTCAGAGCAGTTGAAGAAATAAGGCAAGCGGGAGCCAGTACCCTGACTTGTCTCCTTTCTCCTCAAGGCGAGCTTTTTAATTCTATTCTGGCAGAAAAGCTGGCTAAATATGAGCAGCTTATCCTTATCTGCGGTCGTTATGAAGGAGTTGATGAAAGGGTTGCTGAGTATCTCGTTGATAAAGAAATCTCCATAGGCGATTATGTTTTGACGGGGGGAGAACTGGCAGCAGCTGTAGTGGTAGAGGCTATTTCCAGATTTGTTCCCGGGGTGGTGGGCAAGGAAGGATCGGTCAGACAAGATTCTTTCACGGCAGGCTTGCTGGATTTCCCTCAGTACACCCGGCCCAGAGAGTTTAGAGGTTACCGAGTACCTTCTGTTCTTTTTTCTGGCGATCATAGAAAAATTGCCCGTTGGCGGAGGAAGAAGGCTCTGGAAAAAACCCTGGTCCGCAGACCAGATTTACTTAAATCAAGGAGGCTTTCTTCAGAAGAAGAGGAGCTCCTGTCAGAAATTCAGAAAGAAAGGAAAGAGCAATGAGTAATTTAGTCAGAACAATTGAAGAAAAGTACATCCGCCAGGATATAGAGCCATTCAAAGTTGGCGATACGGTTAAGGTTCATGTCCTGATTAAAGAAGGAGATAAAGAGAGAATTCAGATTTTTAAGGGCGATGTAATTGCCAGGAGAGGCTCGGGATTGGGAGCTACCTTCACAGTCCGGAAAGTTTCTTATGGAGTTGGTGTGGAGAGAATTTTTCCTCTTCATTCTAAGATGATAAAAAAAGTGGAAGTAGTCAGGCACGGTAAAGTAAGACGAGCCAAGCTTTATTATTTGCGTCAGCTTAAAGGTAAAGCAGCCAAATTGAAAGAAGAACAGCAGTAACTGGCTCAGCATCAGGCCCTGAATCAAAATAACCTGGAAATTTTTTCTCCATTATTTTTATCAATTATCTTTAAAGCGCAGGGGTTTTTTTGTAGAATTATAACAATGATGGGTTTTAAAACAGAAAAAGAACTGATCCAAGAGGGTTATAGATTTGTGGCCGGGATAGATGAGGTAGGCCGGGGTTCGCTTTTCGGGCCGGTAGTAGCTGCGGCTGTGGTTTTTCCTGCAGAGTTTTTCCTTAAAAAGAAGCCGACCTGGGCGGGAGAGGTTTTCGATTCAAAGTTAGTTCGGCCGACTAAAAGAGTAGAGCTGGTGCCTTTTATTCTTGAAACTGCAGCTGATTTTGGCTTGGGTTATGCCACTTCAGGAGAGATTGACCGGTTGAATATATTCAGGGCTACTAGATTAGCGATGGTCAGGGCTTTAGACGACCTGAAGTTTAGACCGGACATAATTTTGGTTGACGGATATCCGATAAAAGACTTAAATTATTTACAGAGAGGAATACTGCAAGGAGATAGAAAAGTCTTTTCTATTGCTGCGGCCTCGATTGTAGCCAAGGTTTTTAGGGATGGCTTAATTCAGTTGCTTGGTGAGCTTTATCCCGGTTATCAGCTTAATAAGCACAAGGGTTATGCTACTAGAGTTCATTATCAGGCTTTAGAGGAGCTTGGGCCTTGCCCCTTACATCGCCGGAGTTTTAAGCTATATAAAGAAAGAATGTTAATAAAATGAACGGCCGTATTGATCGTCTGAAAATAATTGACCAGGCCGAAAAGTATGTTCGGGCTGGTAAACTGAAGGAAGCCATTCTGGAATATGAAAAACTGCTTGAAGATGATGCTTCGGATGTCGGCATAAATAATATTGTGGGGGATCTCTATGTCCGGCTGGGACAAACAGACCGGGCCATTAAATCTTTTGAAAAAGTGGCTAATGAGTATGAAAAGAGGAGCCAGTATTCTCAGGCCCTGGCTATACTTAAAAAGATCTGCCGCCTCAATCCCGAGAATCCTGAATACTTTATTAAAATGGCCGATCTTTATGCTCGCCAGGGATTTGCCGCAGAAGCTAAACAAGAATATTTACGCATAGCCGAAAAATACCTTCGAGCAAAAAAAGTCGAAGAAGCTATAGAACTATATGAGCGAATAGCTAAATTGGATAAAGACGATTTGAACATCAGAATGCAGCTGGCGGCCCTGTACAAACTTGATGGCCGGACAGACAAGGCAGTTACTGAATTATTAGAAGCAGCAGAGATGAAGATAAACCTGGCTCAGGTAGAGGAAGCTGAAAAACTGTTGAGAGAAGCCATAAAACTTGATCCCGAAAATTTAAGAGCTAATCTGAAATATGCTCAAGTTCTAAGGCTAAGGGGCCAGGCTGAAAAAGCTATGGAAGTAGCCCAGAAAATACTGGAAAAAGACCCAAATAATATAGAGGGACTGACCTTTCTGGGAAATTTTTATTACGAAGAAGGGAAGTTTGCTGCAGCTAAGGAAATATTTTCTAAGATTCTTAATTATTATCCTCTAAATGTTAATGCCCGTTATAAGCTTGGGCGACTATATCTGGCCGAAGGCCAGGTAGATCAAGCTTATGAATATTTTGAGCCCCTGGTTGAAAGCTATATTAAAAAAAGAAAGGAAGAAAAAGCTGTTGGTTTGCTCGGGCTTATACTGACTGTTAGAAAAGATCATCTTCCCTCAATGGAAAAGATAGCGTCCATTCTTAGAGAGAATAAAGATTTTAACCGATTAGAGGCAATTGACCGAGCAATTCTGGAAGAGTTGAATAAAATAGGCGAGAAAAGCCGGATGCTTTCTTATTATGCCGAACTTACAAGACTGAAGCCAACAGATGAAGAGTTAGGCAAAAAATATCGGGAATTAAAAAAGGAATTAATGGTTTCCGAAGACCAAGAAGCTCTTTACGATACCTGGGCTCCTTCCCAGGAAGAGGAAGATGAGATTCAGGCTGGGCTGGCTCAGGCTGATATTTATATTCAGGAAGGTTTATCTAGGCTGGCCAGAAGAGTTATTGAGGGCTTATTGCTGAAATATCCTAATGATTCATTAATCAAACAGAAACTTAATTATTTGGATAGCCTTAAAAGTCCTCTGAACGAAGAAGATCTGATTAAAAAAGTAGAGAAGGCAACGATCATTGAAACTCAAGTCTTGCGTGTAACCAAGGAGAAAGCAGAAGCAAAAGAAGCAAAAAAGAAAACAGGTTCTCCTTTTGAGGAGCAAATTTTAAGCGAGGAAAAAATCAGTCCGGTAGACATTTTTACTGATACTGGAATTATTCCAATTATAAGTACCGACGGCCGGGAAAAGAAATTTTATGACCTTCAAGATAATATAAGAATTGAGTTGACTATGCTTCAAGCAATCTATCTCCGGCAAAAAAAAGGGGTTACCACTCAATTTGAAAAAGAACTTACAACCATTGTAGCTGATTTTAAAAAAGGGGTTAGAGATAAAATTCCAGAAGAAGATTACCAGATACATCTTCAATTGGGCTTAGCTTTTATGGAGCAGGGTTTGATAGATGAAGCTATTGAAGAATTTAACCTTGCTGCTAAGGATAAAAATCTTACTCTTGAGTGTCTTACTCTCATAAGTCATTGTAATAGATTGAAAGGCAATTTAGAGGAAGCCGAACGCTGGCTTAATCGGGCGATTAAACTGGTCGCACCCGGAACTGATCAGTACTTTGCCTTAATGTTTGACCTCGGGTTGATTTACGAACAGGCTAAGGATTATGAAAAAGCATTGTCCATCTATCGGGACATTCAATCCTGGGATCCTGCTTACCGCAGTGTAAGTGAAAAGATAAACCGGCTATCCGGTCTTAATGGCTCCTCTAATACTCCAGTAAACTGATATCTTATAATTCAAATCAGATAAGAGCTTTCTTGAATTTATAACAATTTGGACTAAGTTCTTGGCTTTATTTTCTTGCTGAGTTTTAAGGATTTTCAGCCTCTTGCCCAAAGGAGGTATAAATTTTCTTCAGAAAGCAGTGATCAAGCCAAGTCCTAATCTGAGATAATTGCCTATATTACTTTTCAAGACAAGAGTGCTTTCTATTACAGCTCGCAGGTTTCTCCAGACCAGGTAACCGTAATGCAGACCGAAAGAAGTATACCTGATATCTGGTTGCTCTGAGTCCACCCAGTTGAACAAAGCTGTGGTATACCAACGGGAGTCATCAGCTTTGGGCATATAAATCAGTTCAGCAAAGCCGCCCCGGGTGGATATTTTTTCCGGTGCCAGCACAAAGAAATAAGGGTTGTTATCTCTTCTTTCCACATATTGGACATTAAGTTCCAGTTTGGGCCCACCGACGGTCATATCAGCTCCCAGCATCCATAGGCTATCAATAGCCTGGCCCTGTTTTTCTTTGCCTAAATAACCAAAGGCTCCTACTCTGAGATTAGTGGAAAGGCTTTGAGATATTCTTAAAAGGAAATTTTTGTACTTGTCAGTGTCAAAGGTGTCCAGGTCGTCGGCCGGGCGGAGCCCGAGTCCATTCACTACTTCAAAACATAAATCAGGCCCTCGAGCAAAGCTATAGGTCAGCATAATACCCCGGTCATAGGTGAGGTCGGCTCTGGCATCGCCCACTTTGGTGCTATAAATCTTGTAGTCTTCATACATCAGACGGAGTTCCCTTTTGAAAAGTGGATCAGAAACCTGGAACTGCCCGACATAAATATCGAGCGGGCGGTTAAATAAGTCATTGAGCATGATAAAGGCGTCTTCCAGACCAGCGACTTCGCCCTTTTCAGTAAAGAAGAAATAAAAATAATATGAAATGTGTTTAGTAATTTCACCGCCTGAAAGCAGCTTGATCAGGAAGGGCGCGGCAAAATCCAGCTTTTTGTTGTGACTGTTATCAAGAGAGAGGTAGCCTTCAAATCGAACAGCAATGGGCAGCTCACGCAATAAAGAAAGCAAATTATCTCCGGTATCAATGTAGTAACGAGGAGTTTCTTTGTCCTTGATCACATAGCCATTGTTCATAAAATCTTCGCCATAGTGTTTTAGCTTGGGAAACGGTGTGTGGCAAACCTTACAGCTCA
>Ga0315298_1001901_pt1 | contig 37078 bp, 36 predicted proteins | sample WHS_1_MG_FD_203077 | JGI IMG/M metagenome (GOLD analysis project Ga0315298, IMG submission 203077) | Extremophilic microbial mat communities from Washburn Hot Springs, YNP, Wyoming, USA - WHS_1_MG | ecosystem: Environmental > Aquatic > Thermal springs > Hot (42-90C) | place: USA: Wyoming...
GGGGCTAGGGGCCGGGGGAACAGGACCGGCCCCTAGCCCCCACCCCGATAGCCATCTAGGTGACCAGCGTTCCGATCGGTTCTCCCCAGATCGCTCGCTCAATGTTCCCCTCTTTCTGAAGGTTGAACACGACGATCGGCAGCTTGTTGTCCATACACAAAGACAGAGCAGTGGCATCCATCACCTGAAGCCGCCGATTGAGGGCTTCGATGTAGGTCAACCGATCAAACCGCGTGGCATGCGGGTTCTTCACCGGGTCCTTGTCGTAAACACCGTCGATGCGGTTCTTGGCCATCAACAGGACTTCGGCATCGATCTCGATCGCCCGGAGGGCGGCCGCGGTATCGGTGGTCATGAAAGGGTTCCCTGTGCCAGCGGCAAAGATCACGACCCGCCCCTTCTCCAAGTGCCGGATGGCCCGCCGGCGGATATAGGGCTCGGCCACAGAGCGCACTTCAATTGCCGTCTGTGTGCGCGTGTCCACGCCGATCTGTTCGAGTGCGTCCTGCAGAGCCAAACCATTAATGATCGTCGCCAGCATGCCAGCGTAGTCGGCCGCGGCGCGGTCCATACCGCGAACCTCCGCGGCGGAACCTCGCCAGATGTTCCCGCCGCCGACGACCACCGCTAGGTCTACTCCCAACTCTCGCACGCGCTTGATCTGCTGAGCAGTGTTGGCCACCGTTTCGAAGTCGATGCCGTAGGCGCTTTCGCCCATCAGGGCCTCGCCACTCAGCTTGAGCAGAACACGCTTGTACTTGACACTCGTCAATTTCTTCTCGCCCGGCCGCCTGTTACCATTATCCATTACCTATCGGTGATCTACGGTCAGTGACCCACTACCTCTCGTGAGAGCGTTCCCGTTCGCAACAGGGCCACTCCGATAAGGGTTGACAAACAAGACACAACTCTGCGGATCAGCTCCCCAATTCGAACCGAGAGAACCGGCGAACGCGTATGTTCTCGCCAACCTTGGCAATGGTGCTGACGATGACATCTTGAACGGTCTGGCTAGGTTCCTTAATGAAAGGCTGCAGCACCAGGCAGGCTTCCTTGGGCTCGACCTCGACCCCCTCTGGAATGTCTTCAGGCCGGACGTAAGTCGGATTAGTGGCCGCCACTTGCATGGCCAAGTCGTGCACCAGAGCACGAAACTCAGGGGTGCGGGCCACGAAGTCTGTCTCGCAGTTGACTTCGATCATCGCCCCAATGCGTCCTCCAGCGTGGAGGTAGCAGTCAATAATTCCCTGGCTGGCAACTCGATTAGCCTTCTTCTCCGCCGAAGCAAGTCCCTGCTGACGCAGGAGCTCCTCAGCTTTGCCTACATCGCCTTGCGTCTCGGTCAAGGCACGTTTGCAGGCCATCACGCCAGCCCCGGTCTTCTCGCGCAAGGACTTCACATCGGCTGCAGATATTTCCAAAGGATTCCTCCTGTAGTGATCTCTAATCTTGTGTCGGTTGTCGGTCAGCAGCGCTGTGAGCGTTCGTGATCGCCGGTTATTCAGTCACCGGCGCCACACTCTCCTGCGTCTGCGCCTGTTCCTCTTCCTCTTCCTTCGCCACCTGCTCCGCCGCTGCGGCCGTCGCTGCTAGCCCGACCTCGGCCTCTGCTTCTTCCTCGGCCTCGGCGGCCTCGCGCATCCTCAATCCTTCAAGCGCCGCGTCGGCGATCTTGCTCGTCAGGAGCTTGACGGCCCTGATGGCGTCATCATTGGCGGGGATAGGGAAATCGATCTCTTCTGGATTGCAGTTGGTATCTACGAGGGCGATGATCGGGATCTCCAGACGCCTTGCTTCGGTGACGGCGATCCTTTCCTTGTTGGGATCGATAATGAAAAGAGCTGCCGGCAGTTCGGTCATCTCCTTGATGCCACCCATCAGCCGGTTGAGCCTGGTCAGCTCGTCGTCGATCCGCATCGCTTCCTTCTTTGGCAGGCGCTCGAATTCGCCTTTGGCCTTGCGATCTTCCATACGCACCAGATAGTCGATGCGATCCTGGATCGTTTGGAAATTGGTGAGCATCCCGCCCAGCCAACGTTGATTGACATAAAACATGCCACTGCGCTTGGCCTCAGTCTCCACGGCTTCTTGCGCTTGCTTCTTGGTACCGACGAAGAGGATGCTTCCCCCCTTGGCGACCACCTCGCGGGCGAAGTTGTACGCCTCGCCCAGCTTGACCACGGTCTGCTGGAGATCGATGATGTGGATGCCGTTGCGCTCGGTGAAAATGTAGCTTCGCATGCGGGGATCCCAACGCCTTGTCTGGTGCCCAAAGTGGACCCCTGCTTCCAGAAGCAACTTCATAGAAATAATACTTGCCAAGATAAACCTCCTTTGTTGTTCCTCCGCTCACTTCATCCCGACGAGCACCGGTTTCCAGAAATGTGACCGACCTAGCATCCATTCGGTCGGTCACATCCTCTCCGGCACGCCTCGTGCGGTCCGTAAGCGTGCGTATTTCCTATCTGCCCCTCATGCCGATCCGCTGCCGTAACGCGGGGCTTATCCCGCGCCATGCGTGAGGCCGAGTATACCACAGTTCAAGTGGCCGTCGCAATGCTAGAGGATATAGCGGCTCAAGTCCTCGTCCTTGATGACGTCGCTGAGTCTGGCGGCCACAAAGTCCCGGTCGATAACGATCTTCTCTCCCTTCCGCTCAGAAGCGCTGAAACTGACCTCTTCCAGCACCCGTTCCACGATCGTATGTAAGCGCCTGGCGCCAATGTTCTCCAGGCGATCGTTCATCAGCACTGCCACACGCGCCATTTCGGCTATCCCATCGGGGGTGTAGACAAGCTCAACCCCTTCGGTCTCGAGGAGAGCGCTGTACTGCTTGATCAGGGCATTTACCGGCTGACTGAGAATAGTCTCGAAGTCTTTCTGCGAGAGTGGTTGCAGCTCCACGCGCAGGGGGAACCGACCCTGAATCTCCGGTATCAAGTCAGACGGTTTACTATGGAAGAAGGTGCCGGCCGCGATGAAGAGAATGTGATCGGTCTTGATCGGACCGTACCGGGTCATCACCGTGGTCCCTTCTACGATTGGCAACAGATCACGCTGAACCCCTTCTCCAGAGACGTCGGCACCAACGTCAATCTTTGGTCCCGCCACCTTGTCCAGCTCGTCGATAAATACGACGGCCGTTTCTTCCACTCGCTGCACCGCCGAATCGATCACCTGATCGAAGTCGATCAGCTTGTTGGCCTCCTCCCGGGTGAGGATCCGCCTAGCCTCCCGCACCGACACCTTTCGCGACCGGCGGCGCGTCGAAATCGAGCTATAGCTGTCCATGAACTCGCTGAACGTCTCGTTCATCTCCTCCCGGGACATGCCAGCGCTGAACTCTAGGACCGAATCAAAGCCATCGCTTTCGCTTCCAACCTCAATCTCGATGATCTGGTCTTCCAGTTGTTTGTCGCTCAGCAGGGCGGCAAACCTCTCGCGCTCGCGCCGCGAACTACTCTTCTCCCCGGCGCGCCGGGGACCGGCGCCAATCACCTGGTTGGTGCCGTCTTCCTTGGCCACCTCCGCCGATGCTCCTTGTAGGCCGCCGGCGACGGTGATGGTCGAGGAATTGCCCTTGCCTCTTGCTTGACCCTTGGCCGCCACACGTTTGCCGCTGGCCAGGTGCTGCTGACAGAGGTAGTTGAGAATCCTCTCCATGGCCATGCGTTCGGCCTCTGATTCCACCTCCTTGAGCTTCTCCTCGTGAACCATGGATACGCTATTCTCGACCAGATCTTGGATGATTGACTCTACATCCCGACCCACGTAGCCAACTTCGGTAAACTTGGTAGCCTCGACTTTTATGAATGGTGCGTCGATGAGCCCTGCTACCCGGCGAGCCAACTCGGTCTTGCCTACACCGGTTGGCCCGATCATCAGAATATTCTTGGGGGTGATCTCTCTGCTGATCTCGGATGGGAGCCGCCGCCGCCGAAGTCGGTTGCGAAGCGCCACGGCCACTGCTCTTTTCGCTTCCTGTTGCCCCACAATGTATTTGTCCAGGTAAGCGACAATGGCTTGGGGCGTGAGATCTTCCATCTCTTGTCCTCCCGAGCAAGATCCTGTCCGAAAGTAGTTTAGCATAAGGGGTACCAGTTGGCAAGGCAAACGAGTACTAGGCGCGGGCCAGTGAATGTTTCCTACAGCATTTCGTAGCGGCTCACGCAGCCGTAGGGGCCGTTCGGGAACTGCCGCCGCAGCGGCCTACGCTTGCCGGCAGGCTAGGCCCTTGCTATAATCACGTGTCAGCCCTGTGGGCTGGTAATTCTCTGAGATGAGGCATCACCGATGACTACCGTAATGGAGGCGATCAGGCAGCGGCGCAGTATTCGCCGCTTCAAACCGGAGCCTATTCCGTCCGAAATTCTCGCTGAACTGATCGAAGCCGCCCGGCTTGCCCCTTCGGGCAGCAATCGCCAGCCAGCCCGCTTCCGGGTGGTTACCGACGAGGAGGGGAAGAAGAAACTAGCCGAAGCCTCTTTCGGCCAGCAGCACTTGGCGCAGGCCGGCGCAGTGTTCATCTGCTGCGCCGACATGAACGCCTACAGCCAGCTCTCCGGCCGGCAACGACGGGACGAGATGATCGCCGCTGGTGTCTACGCGCCGGATTCAGCCAGAGGCCCGGTCGATGGTTGGGAAGACCCGAAAGACATCGACGCCTACCTGCCGCAGGCCTGGCTTAACGTCGGAATCGCTGTGGAGCATGTTGTCCTGGCTGCTACCGCGCTTGGCCTTGGCACCTGCTGGGTGCAGATGTTCTCCCGAAAGAAGGTGGGCGAGGCCTTTGGCATTGGCAGGGAAATGCCCATCATCGCCCTCCTCGCCGTCGGCTACCCGGATCAAGACCCCGCGCCACGTCCCCGTCATCCGGTAGAGAAGATCTTGCTCGCGCCACTGCCCTAGAACGGTTCGCTAGACGGCTGAGTTGTTGTGGAGGCGGTTCACAAACTGCGCTCGCTACGATAGCGGTACCCCCAAGCGGCACTCGCCTACCAAGCGAGGAGGGGTTCTCGCTGCTCTCTTCTGGCATGCTTTGGTCTGGTCACGCCGCGGCACGAACCGGGTAGAACGGCGAGGGAATCGCCTGATAGCCGGGGAGAGAGGTATGTCACCAGTGAGCCGTTAGCCCTTGAGGCCTCCGGTGCGTTGCGGGAGCCGCTCCCCACAGTACGCATCAGGTATCACACTTCTCCGTGTGTCTCCACGGTGCGGATCTTAGGGCAGATACTTGAGCGGATCCACGGCCACGCCGTTAAGGTGGATCTCAAAGTGCAGGTGTGGCCCTGTGCTCTTGCCAGTGCTTCCCACCCAGGCGATGAGCTGGCCCTTGTCAACATAATCCCCGACGCTGACGTTGAACCGCGAGGCATGGGCATAGAGGGTCTGGTAGCCATTGCCGTGGTCAATGATCAGGTGCCAGCCGTAGCTGTAGTCCCATTGAAGGACTGATATCACTCGGCCGCCGTCGGCGGCGTAGATCGGCGTGCCGTAGGGAGGGCTGATGTCGATGCCAGCGTGTCCGGCGCCAAAATAGGTGAAGATCGGCCCGGCCGTGGGCCAGGCAAAGCGTCCGGTGGCACCTCCGGATGCCGGCGCTGCACTCGGCGCGCGGCCCGAAACGTTCTCCGGTGCAGGTGCCGCGCCTCTGGAAACCGGGGCCGGCCGGGGTGGATCGGGCATCCGACCACCTGGTACCATCACCAACTGCCCAGCATGCAAGGTGAACGGCTCGGAAAGATCGTTGCCTCGGTAGTCCACGATTGCCTTCTGGTCTACGCCATACCGCTCGGCAATGCTTCCCAATGTGTCGCCTTCTTTCACCGTGTGCAGCACTCCGGAGACGGCAGGGATCTTCAGCTTGTCCCCGATGCCAATGAGATCGCGGGCCTGCAAATTATTCGCCCACAGAATGGTCTCCGTGCTGATCCCATACTGCTCGGCAATGCCGGAGACCGTCTCCCCTGCTGACACTACGTGCTCCAGCACCATCGGGCGGTCCTTGCTCGCCTCCAGCGCCGGTGCGGCCGGCAGCGATAGCTCGCCAGTGAGGGCCGTAATCGGAGACCGGCTGATGGTGAAAGGCAGAATCGGGTTACTGAGATACTGACTCTGGCGGCTCGAAGAGAGGATCGGCCAGCGGCCAAACCACCAGCCAGTGTCAGAAGACGCCTGATCGCTTGGCGTGCTACCCAGCTTGGTTAGGGCGGCCACAGCAATGGCCAATAGCACGATCAAGACATGTAAGACGTAGCGTGGTTGAATATGGAATTCTAGGGCGTTCGCTGGAAACGCCTGAGGGAGGGGGATGGAAAGAGCGAGCTGGTCGCGAGGCTGAAGTGGTGGCCGGATCACGCTCGCCAGTGCTCTATACCTCCTTGGTTAATGTCGCCAAGAACTCCCGATTACTTGACGTCCGCGCCAGCCTCTCCAGCACCCTCTCTGTCGCTTCGGTGGCGCTCGGGGAGTTCTGGCTAATCATCGATACCATGCGACGCAGCAGCCATACCTGCTTTAGGACCTGCTCGTCCAACAGCAACTCCTCGCGCCGTGTGCCGCTGCGCTGGATATCCATGGCTGGGAAAATGCGTCGTTCGGCTAAACGCCGGTCTAGGTGCAACTCCATGTTGCCCGTGCCCTTGAACTCTTCATAGATCACGTCATCCATGCGGCTGCCAGTGTCGATCAAGCATGTCGCGATGATGGTCAGGCTGCCACCTTGCTCGATATTGCGCGCCGCACCGAAGAAGCGCTTGGGCGGATAAAGAGCAATCGGGTCAATACCACCAGACAGCGTGCGGCCACTCGGCGGCATGGCTAGGTTGTAGGCACGCGCGAGTCTGGTAATGCTGTCCAGCAAAATGACCACGTCGCGTCCGCCCTCTACCAGCCTCTTTGCCCTTTCCAGCGCCATCTCGGCGACCCGCGTATGATCTTCGACGGGCTCGTCGAAAGTCGAACTGATCACTTCGGCCCGCACCGACCGCTTCATGTCGGTGACTTCTTCCGGCCGCTCACCGATCAGGCAGATCATCAGGTGAAGGTCGTTGTAGTTGGTGGTTATGCCATTGGCAATGTGCTTCAGCAGCATCGTCTTGCCGGCCTTCGGTGGCGAGACAATGAGACCTCTCTGTCCGCGACCTATTGGCGCGATAAGGTCCATCAGCCGCGTGGAAAGGTTCGACGGCAACGTTTCCAGCCGGATCTGCTCCCGCGGGAAGATCGGCGTCAACGTATCGAAAATTGGACGCTTCTTCGCCACCTCGGGATCGACCCCATTTACAGCCTCCACCCGCAGCAGGCCGTAGTACTTCTCGTTTTCCTTTGGCGGCCGCACCTGCCCGGTGACCATGTCGCCCGTACGCAAGGCGAAACGGCGAATCTGCGACTGCGACACGTATACGTCGTTGAGCCCTGGTAACAAGCTCTCCTGCCGGAGGAATCCGAAGCCATCGTCAACGATCTCCAGCACTCCACCACTGAAGATGTTGCCTTGCTGCTCGGTCTGAGCCTGCAGAAGCCGGAAGATCAGGTCCTGCTTCTTCAGCGCGCTGTAGCCAGAAATGCCAAGTTCCTTGGCAATATCTAAGAGGTCTTCGCGAGTCTTGGTCTCTAGCTCGGCGAGAGATACACTAGGTCTTGTGGCTGCGGTAGTCGTCTTCGTCCTCGTGCTAGATGAGTTGTTGGCGTGGTTACCAGCCGAAGGATCGGGAGGTCGCTCGTGTTCTTGCGGCATTATAACACCTCTGTCAAGCTTGGTCAATTGTCATCCTTGCGAAACCTGCCTTGTCGAGCAGCGCACACCGCCATCGTCATCCCGGCGAAAGCTAGAATCCAACCTAGCCCCCGTCCTCTTCCCTTCGAGTAAAGGAGGATCCATCATCCTCACGGAAGCTGGAATCCACGCCCCCGCCTGAGGCCTGGAACCATCTGGGGCGGGTGACGGGGCGGCATCCGGCTTGCGGATGTGACGTGCGTCTCTTCAAGCGAGGCTTTCGCCCCTCCTTTGATACATGATTTGATTGTTGGGCAGTCTGTCTTGTATTTGTCCTCGCGGTAGCCATCGTCATGAAGTTGGCAAAAGCAAGGAGGTTATTCTGAGGTTGCCCACGTACTGTGGAAGAAAACGGCCGTTGGCCTCCTCTTGGGCGGGTATGCCCGCGGGCGCCTGCGAAGCCGGGCCTTCAGTTCTACGCGCACGCATATATAGCAACATTGCTAGCGCGCCCCTGAACACGTCGTCAGGAGCCGATATGAACTGCGCATCAGTTGCGAGCAAGGGCAGCGATGGAGACTCGCTCTCCAGCGAGTCTACCTGCTGTTCCAGTCCTGCTGAAAGCGGGCCACACCCACGTCGGTCAGCGGATGCTGAATCATCTGCATGAGGACCTTATAGGGTACGGTGGCAATATGTGCGCCGGCCTTGGCCGCCGCCACGCAATGCAGCGGATGACGAATACTCGCCGCAATTACTTGTGTAGGTAAAGCGTAGTTGCGAAAGACTCCTACGACATCGGCAACAAGTTCCATGCCATTATCGCCGACGTCATCAAGCCGACCGACAAAGGGGCTAACATATGTCGCCCCGGCTAGGGCAGCGAGCAACGCCTGATTCACGGAGAAACACAGCGTTAGGTTTGTCTTCACGCCTTCCTTGGCTAGGACGGAAGTCGCTTCCAAACCGGCTGCAGAGATCGGTACCTTGACGACGACGTTGGGGGACCACGAGGCCAGCTGACGCGCTTCGTGGATCATTTCCCGTGGCTCGGTGCTCAGCACCTCAGCGCTAACCGGCCCATCGATTAGCGAGCAGATCTCTTCGATCGTCCCTCGGAAATCAGAGCCCTTCTCTTTGGCCATTAGCGACGGGTTGGTAGTCACGCCGCTGACAACGCCCAGCCTGGCCGCCTGGCGAATCTCTTGCAGGTTCGCCGTGTCGAGAAAGATGCGCATCGATACTTTCCTCTGAATTTTAACATATTGTCTGAGCCGTGTCTAATGTTAGACCGCCGACTCCAAGGGAAGCGGCGGTTGCGCCCCCTCCCGGAAAACGTGCTTGGCGACGCCGATGAAATCGCGGAACAGCGGGTGCGGCCGATTCGGCCTGGAGCGGAATTCGGGGTGAAATTGTGTGCCCAACATCCACGGGTGCTCGGCCAATTCGCTAATCTCCACGAGTCGCCCATCGGGCGACTTTCCGCTGAAGACCAAGCCATTCTGCCCCAACAGCTCGCGGTAATCGTTGTTAAACTCGAAGCGATGCCGGTGCCGCTCGTAGACCACTCGCTCGCCATAGGCTTTCTCCGCACGAGTGCCCGGTTCTAGATGGCACGGGTATTGTCCCAGCCGCATGGTACCCCCCATCGCCTCCACCTCTCGTTGCTCGGGCAGCAGATCGATTACCGGATACTGCGAGGCAAAGTTGAATTCCGTCGAGTTGGGTTCTTCAGAGTGGAGCAGATTCCTGGCAAACTCGATCACCATTACTTGCATCCCCAAACAGAGGCCCAGATAGGGGATTTGGTGCTCGCGCGCGTACCGCGCCGCCAAGATCATCCCCTCGATGCCACGATAGCCAAACCCCCCTGGTACCACAATGCCGCAGACAGAGCGGAGGAAACTTTCGCATCCCTGGCGCTCGACCTCCTCGGCGTCCACCCAATGCAGGTCTAAGTCGCGTTCGTGGTAGAGGGCAGCGTGGCGCAACGCTTCGCGCACTGAGATGTACGCATCCTTCAGCTCCACATACTTCCCCACTAGGGCGATGGGAATCTTCTCCTTCGGGTGCTTGATCACCTCTACTAGGTGCCGCCACTCACTCATGTCCCCTTCCGAAGCTTCGAGGCCAAGCTTCTCGGTCAGCAACTGGCCCAGCCCTTCTTCTTCGAGGATCAGAGGTACCTCGTAGATGGTGTCTACCGTCGGCAAAGGCACCACGGCCCGAGGCTCCACGTCACAGAAGAGAGCGATCTTGTCTTTCAGGTCATCGGGCACCGGTTGGTCACTCCGGCAGACGATCACATCCGGCTGAATGCCGATGCCTCGTAGCTCCTTGACGCTGTGCTGCGTAGGTTTGGTCTTGAGTTCGCCAGTAGAGCTGATGTAGGGCAGAAGAGTGAGGTGAATATAGAAGACGTTATCGCGGCCAACATCCTTGCGCATCTGGCGGATAGCTTCGAGGAAAGGCTGTCCCTCAATGTCGCCGACCGTGCCACCTACCTCCACGATCACGACGCTCGCACCACTCTGCTTGGCCACCAGACTAATACGCTCTTTGATCTCGTTGGTAACGTGGGGCACCACCTGGATAGTACCGCCAAGGAAATCGCCCCGCCGTTCCTTGGCAATCACCGCGCTATAGACTTGCCCTGTGGTGACATTGGATGCCTTACTAAGATTGATGTCGATGAATCGCTCGTAGTGACCCAGATCTAGATCGGTCTCGGCACCATCCTGAGTGACAAAGACCTCGCCGTGTTGATATGGCGACATCGTGCCCGGATCGACGTTTAGATAGGGGTCCAATTTCTGCACGGAGACAGAGATCCCACGGCTCTTGAGCAACCGGCCGATCGAGGCGACGGTGATGCCTTTGCCGACAGAGCTAACCACGCCACCCGTTACGAAGATATACTTGGGCATTGATCATCTCCTCGTCGTTAACAGCGGGCTCTCCTCTCGCATGGCCGGCAGAGCAAGGCATTGGCACCGTTCAGTAGCCGCCGGCCGCTTCCCCGGTCCCCCGCCATAGGCCACACAATGTCAGCATGGGGCTTTGTGTCACTCGGGATCGCCGTCAACCGGCCTGGGAGACGCAGCACACACTACAAACCATTAAGTCGCGCGATTGCCAAAGGCAAGGCTGTTCTTCCAACTGGTACTTTGCTGGGGGCCCTGGTGTGGTTCGTCCCTTGGCGGAAGTCGCAAGAGCATTCTGCACGCTGGCCGCTTTATTCTACCATGTTCCACACGACTTGTCACTAAGAATTGGGGCGAGTTCTGCAATCAGTTATCCGTCTCAGGCAAACCCTTGTGTTATAATGCGGTCGATCTTGCCAGACGATGTTCTATGATGGCTACAGTTCAACTGTATCCAGAATCTCGACTCGAATCCGCTCCGGGAGGTGACACTTTGGTCGTTACCAAGAAGATTGGCGTTCAAACCAAAGGTCAGACCGACATTATCGACATTACACGCCAAGTGGCGCGGGAGGTTGCTGCCGCCGGCCCCCAGAATGGCACGGTCACTATCTTTGTTCCTGGTTCTACCGCCGCTCTGACTACCGTAGAGTACGAACCGGGGCTGATCGCCGACTTGCAAGCCCTGTTCGAGAGATTGGCCCCGCGCGGCATTCCATATCAGCACGACCTACGCTGGGGCGACGGGAACGGCTATTCCCACGTTCGCGCCTCGCTTCTCGGGCCTTCTTTGGTTGTCCCCTTCGTCGCTAAGTCGCTTGCCCTCGGCACCTGGCAGCAGATCGTCTTCATCGACTTCGATAATCGCCCTCGCTCTCGGGAGATTGTCCTGCAGATTGTCGGCGAGTAGCTAGGGCGCGCTGGCGGCTCTGCGGTCCAACGCCCTTGGAGTATCAGCGTGGGGAAAGCAGCTTGTTTCAATCATGAGAAGGTTGTGCCTCAGAGCTTTCGTCCTGCCTACTGTGTCTCGGGTCTCAAGCAATCAACCTAGTCATTGCCCGCTCGTAATGGCAACGGTCAGATCACTACATCAGGGAATCACAAACAAGCCACGCTAATTGTCTCCTCTGTCTCAGACGGCACGATTCGGGTACCGATCCCTTCCCTCGTAGCGGACTGCGCCGCGACTGGCCACCTCTGTGGCACGATTGATGCGCCCGTGCATAATCGCCAGGCACGATGAGGGGCGACTCATTGCCCCGCAATAAGCAATCTAGGTACAAGAACATCTACACGGAGGAAATGAGACAATGACTAGCGGATATGGTGGCGTGGGTGGTCCTGTCTGCCCAGTGTGTGGCCGCGTCGCCGGCCAAGGCCCAGGGATGGGTCCTGGCATGGGTAGGGGCTGGTTCGGCATGGCCCCTTGGTTCGGCTATGGCTACGGCTATGGTCCCTACGGCATGGGCTGGGGACTTGGCGGACTACGCACCTGGGGCGGCACCTACAGCCCTCAGTTCACGGCCACGGGACTGCCGACCGACGAGGAGATCGTCGAGATGGTCTATGACGCGATCGACGATGACCCTCTCATCCCCTATGATGCAGACATTGACGTAAAGTGCGATGCTGGCGAGGTAACATTGACAGGCACGGTGCCCAACAAGCGGATGAAGCATGCCGCGGGCGATGATGCTTGGTGGGTGCCGGGCGTGGTCGATGTCCACAATCAAATCAACGTCAGCGGGCGGCGGCGGGCGAAACATGCTCCGTCGGAGGCTCAAGAGGGCCAGCCACAGTCAGAGTCTGGGCAAAGCGTCTAGCCACTCCAGATCCGACTGGCTGGACGGAACGTGGAAAGGCGCAGCACCTAGCTCTCAGAAGAGAAGGGCGGCGACCAACCAGACCGCCGTCCTTCTTCCTTTTTTCCCATCAGCCTCCCAAACACATGCCGTATTCTCGACTTCCCACGTCGCGTGCAGGCCGCTCAATCCCCAATCCATTCGCCAAATAGACATAGTGGCGCTCCTATGAGGTTATTGCGAGTGCTGCTATACTATATGATTGGAGGTTGTCAGCAGCGCCGGATTACCGGTTCAGGGCCTCGTGTCGACGGTGGAGGCTGATGGCTTTCGACGGATGTACCTCCAGCTGAAAGCAAGGTTGCCTTATCCCTACCGGATGAGTAGGAAGAGGGAGGATAACTATGATCATACTTGTTCTAGCCGTGATCGCCCTACTCGCCGCAGTCGGGATCGACCTGCTTCTGCTGCCCGGGCATCATCTGGAGTCGTCACTCTATGCCGTCTCCATGCTGATTGCGGCCGTCCGCCTATCACCTTGGGTGGTTGGCATGATTACTGCACTGGCTGTCGCTGCCGATATCACTGTCGCTATCATTCAGGGCGACCCGCTCGACGTATGGCCCTTTGGCGCTTTCGCCCTTATCGTCGTCGGCTATCTGGCCGTCCTACTCTCTCGCCAAACCTTGGAGACCAAACGGCGCGCTCAAGAAACCGTGCAGGCCAACCGCCGGCTGCGCGACTTTCTGGACATGGTTTCCCATGACCTGAGGCAGCCTCTCACCGCGGTGATAGGCATATCCGACTGGCTGCGGCGGACTCTCGCCCGCCAAGGGTTGTCGAGCGAGGCGCAAAACGCCGAAGCAATCCTGCGCAACGCCAAGAGCATGAACTCAATGATCCAGGATTTGATCGAACTGGCGCGCCTGGAATCCGCGGCGCTGGAAATGGATGTGAAGGAAATTGACCTCTCGCGGCTGATCGTCGACGTCAGCCAACGGATCGGTTCGGCGGAAGACCGCGCCCGTCTCCGGGTGGAATGCCCAGAGGCTCTGCCAGCAGTGCCCGCTGATCCCGATCGCCTAGAAAGAGTTATCGTCAACCTGATCGGCAACGCGCTCAAGTACTCTCCCCCGGAAAGTCCGGTGCTGATTCGACTGGCACGACAGAACGGCGAAGCCATAGTTTCCGTCAGCGATCATGGGGTGGGCATCGCCCCGGAGGACCTTTCTCATGTCTTTGAGCGTTTCTATCGCGCCAAGAACGGTAGCAGAGCCGCCGAGGGGCTGGGATTGGGGCTCTACATCGCCTCCCTCATCGTCAAGGCACATCACGGACGGATCTGGGCCGAGAGCGAACTAGGCAAAGGTTCGACGTTCAGTTTCGCTCTCCCCCTGGGCAAGACTTGAGAAGCCAGCGAACACCATATATAATGGCAGCAGCCACATCGGAGGCTGCTATCATGATCATTGACATGCACGTTCATTCCGACGTTTCCGATGATGCGGCGGCAACGGCGGAAGGCTACCTCAAATGGCTTGATGTCCGGCGCAAGAAGTATCAAATCGACGGAATCGTCTTCACCGAACACCGCGCTTACCGACCAGACCTCGACTACACCGCGCTGGCCGCAAAGCACCAAGTGCTCATCTTGCGGGGCTCCGAGCTAGAGACCGATTGCGGCCACTTCCTCGTCTATGGGGTCACCACAGGGCTCTTGGAGCAGTTCGACTTTGCCGACACCAGCATCAAGGCTGAGGAACTGGTCCGGGAAGTCAGGGCGGCCGGCGGCATTGCCATCCCTTCTCACCCCGGGCGAAAGAACATCGGCTACTGTGACTATGCTGGGAATTCGAGTGCCGAAATTCGGGTCATCGAAACGCTCAATGGCGGCAGCAGCAAGGCCGAGAACGAGAGGGCAATTAAGCTGGCCGCCGAGCGGCAGTGGTTTGGCATTGGCGGCAGTGATGCGCACTATGTAAGCTCTCTTGGCACCTGCTTGACCAAGTTCGACGTCCCAATTCGCCGCCAAGAAGATTTGATCGAGATGCTCTATCAGGGTCGGTGCCGAGCAATCCATCTCGGCGAGGCCAGGCGAAAGTAGGTGCCCAAACATAGCGCGGGGTCTTTTCAGGGAAGCGATCAGTTTTCGGTTTCCAGCCATTAGGCGGAACAACGAATTCTGACCTTATCGCTATTCCGGCTAGGGAGGCAAAGATGTTCGAGTTCGACCGCAGTATCCTGGACAACGAGTACGACCTTGGCACCTTCGAGGTCGACGAGGAGGCGCTGATCGCTTACGCGAAGGCGCTGGGAGAGACCAACCCGATCTTCGTCGACAAAGAGGCCGCTCGGCAGAGCAAGTACGGCGGAATTATCGGCTCGCCAACCTCGTACGCTGTGCTCAGGGCCAAGCACGGCTGGAATGATGTTGACGTTGGCCCACGGGCTTTCGGCGTCCTCGCCGGAGAGAGTTGTGAATGGTTCTTGCCGATGAAACACGGCGACAAGCTTTCGGCGAAGATGAGGTATGTCGACGTCTACGAAAAAACCGGCCGGAGCGGCAAGCTCGTCTTCATCGTCCAAGAAACTACCTATACGAACCAGCACGGACAGGTCGTGGTCAAAGTGCGAAACTCAATGGTACGGAGGTAGCCACCCTATGGCTAAGCGTGAGGTATTCTTCGAAGACATCGACGTGGCCGACGAGATCCCCACCTTGCCGTTTCGCCTGACTAAGGAACAGGTTCGCCACTACGCTGCTCTCTGCGGACTGGCCGAAATGGGCCGCTTCACCGACGAGGAAGAGGCGAGAAAAGAAGGCCATCGCACCATCGTCGCGCCGGGTAACATGGTGCTTGGTTTGCTCTCACGCGTGCTGACCGAATGGGCCTGGAACGGCACCCTCCGAAAGATTGAGGCCAACCTGCGCGACTTCGTGCAACCAGACGAAGACCTTACTAGCTGTGGCATCGTTACCGCGAAGCACATCCGCGCTGGCGAGAACCTCGTGGAATGCGACGTGTACATCGAGAATGGGGATGGAGAGAAGTTGGCGACAGGCACCGCCGTCATGGCGCTCCCATCACGCGGCTAAGCTGTCATTGCTCAGGCGAAGAGGAGGCCCATCATGCCGAGTGACATTACTATCAGCAAAGGACGGATTTATGCACCGTGGTGCCGCCCGCCAAATGCCAGCCGCTACATGGTGGGCTCGATCCACGATGATGCCGTGGCGCAGGATCTAGGTTTTCGAAACGGCTTAGTATCGAGTACGGTCCTTGTAGAGCTATTCCCGCCGCTGATTCTCGAGTTCTTCGGCGAGCGCTGGTTTGAACAGGGCTCGATCAGCTTCTACTTCCCGATCCCCATTGTCGAAGGCGACGAAGTAAGGGCCGTCATGGGCCTGCCGCCCAAGAGTGCCAATGACGTACAGGTGGAAGCGTGGGTGGAGAGGCGGGACGGGCAAAGGATTGCCGACGGCACCATCGCGGTCGGCAACCCACCAGAGCTGTCCGCATTGCGTGCTCGGAAGCTGGACCGATATGATCATGGCGAGCCACATCTTCTCGCCGGGGTGAAAGCCGGCGATCAGATCCCATGGATCGATGTGGCGCTCACCAAAGAGGATGCCGACTTCCGGGCGAGCACGGTCACCGAACTTCTAAGCTGGCTCCAGCGCGACTGGCCATGGGGCGCGCCACCGGTGATCATGCGCAACATGATCCAAACCATGGTCATTCCGGCCATGACTCACCTCAAGCGCCAGCGAGAGGAGGGGATCCCAATCTATGGTGCCGTCGAGATCCGCAACGTGCACGGCCCGATGAAAGTCGAGCATCCCTACCGAGGGGGTGGCACCATCCTCTACGTGGGAACCAGCCCAAAGACAGAGTACCTGTGGTATGATAGCGACCTGCAGGAAAAGGATGGCACAACCGTTGCGCAGCTACGGATGATGCTGCGGTTCATGAAACTGCGTAGCTAGGGTGGGAGTGACACACGCACGCGATTCGAGGAAACATGAACGAAATCCGCGTGTGTAGGCTGGGATCTCGTCGCAGGGAGCTCTAGGCTGTCGTGGCATCCCAGGGCTCGATGGTGGGCGTGTATCCGCTGCAGAAATGGAGACGGAGGGCATCGCCGACACAGTTGAGTTCAATCTGGCGTGGCAGCAAATCCCCAAGGGCCCGTATCGATCGGCTTGTGGCCGAAGGCTCGATGCCGCCTGAAGCACTGATCGCCGCCGAGGCATTGTGGGAAAAGCGGCTCCGTGATGGCATCCGGATACCGAACGGCGAGACTGCACAGGTGACCTTGAACGACCTCTACCACTTGATCGTGGATGACCGGATCTGGCGTAAGCCTGAGCGTATCGAACTCCTGTTGCGAGGCGTATACGAGGTTAGGCAGGCCAAACTAGGGAGACGGCGCGTTTTGAGCCGCTGGCAAGAAGGCCAGCGCGAGCAGCGCGGATTTGCTATAATGGACGTCAACGGGCGAGTATGGACAATGCACTTGATTAACGAACGCGACCTGAGAAGGTATTCCAGGGAGGAGGTTCTATGGCCGTAGTGAAGGCATCGAGCACATGGCCCGGCCCCGACGTAGACGTGCTAAGGGTCTTTGTGGAGCCGACGCCGTTGCCCTGGGGTGCGGAGGTGGCTGATGAGGACTTGGTTCTCTTTCGGCTTCTCGACAGCCGGGAGGAAGCGTCCGGCCAAATCGTCGGACTGGAAATCCTTGGGTTTCTGAGTTTCGACCAATGGGGAGACATCCCTGAGTCGGTGAGCCACTGGCGGCTCGCTGGAATGGAGCCCTTGGCATTGGTGGATGCACTGAAGCAATTGCAGCGAGAATATCGACAGCAAACGAGCGCTGGAAAGAGGGTAGCATAGTAGCCGCCTACCCGGAATTGCTCAAGACGCCCCACCCGCCGTATCAAGAACGTACTCAGGCATAGCTCTCGTCTCTCTCCTCCTCAACGTCGGTCGAGAGACGTTCCTGCAGGTCGAGATCGCTGATGCCCAGCATCTCCGCTACTCTCCGCGGCGAGAGCTGGCCAGCATCCATCGCCCGGTGGGCTAGCTCGAGGAAGACTCTAGGCAGCCGCTCCTCGGGAGGCAAAGGGCGCACCCCGAACTCATAGGGCAACGCGGGATAGCCCAAAGCGCGCGCCAAAGCGATCGGCCGAACGTCCTCGAAGATCTGTCCCGGCCCCGCCAGACGGTGCTCTTCCCGCAACCTCCTCAACATTGCTTGGTAGCTCACGCCGAAATATCGGGCCAGATGAATCACCTCTTCAGGGCGCCCCACGGTCCTTGTCCCCTGGTCCCGCAACCGGTCGTGCAGAGCTTCCCGGGGGATCAGGAAATGTGCGGCAAAGCGATCCGCAAAAGCCTCCATGGGTCGGGTTTCCATCGCCCGGCAGAGAACGACCGGCCGGTCATAGTGATAGAGTCGGTGAGCCAACTCATGGGCCATGGTAAACGTGCGCCGACTATAGGCTTGGTCTTCATTGAACACGACGATGGGGCCGATGCCAGGGTGCAGGAAAGAGAGGCCAGAGAGCTGTCCATGGTTTTGCCCCAGGGGCACGGCAAACACTTTGCACCCTAGTGCTTCGAGCAAGCTTCGCAGATCCGACAAGGGAGCCAAGCCAAGGCCGAAATGCCACCGGGCCTTCTCTGCCAATTCGGCCACTTCCTCATCGCTGAACGAAGCCTCAGGCAGGAAGGCAAAAGGCGGATGCAGCCGGCCGGGGAGAGGGGTTTCCGTTCGGGTGTACAGATCTTCCAGCAAGTGGAGCTTTTCGATGAGGTGTGCGATGCCTGCCTTGCTCTCTGGCCCCATCTGCGCACTTGCCAGACGTAGCGCCTCCTCCCATTCGGCTTGAGGCACCTCTTCGCCAAAGAAGTAGCGCAGCGGCACTCCATACAGCCTACTGAGGCGCTCGAGGGTAAGAGCATCAACCCGGCGCTTTCCAGACTCGTACTGACTGAGGCCAGCCGAGGTCAAGCCAAGGGCCTGAGCGGCCTCAGTCTGCGTCAGGCGAGCCATTTCGCGGGCCAGGCGAAGGCGTTCACCCAGGTGCTCATAGCTCATCCCATTCTCCTTTCACAAATCGTTAACTGCTAGACCCCCAACGCTTGCAGTTTAACATATGGTAGTGTAGAATAGCAACAGGCAATCGGATATGCGCAAGTCAGTTGCTAAGAGGTCGAGGAAGGAGGTGAGAGGCGTGGCCAAGAACACGGGTCAAAACTACCGTCATGGTGCGGTCCGCGGCCGGAGCCAGATCCAAAACCCAACCACCGGGATCTGGACCAAGCGGAACGCAGAGAACGGGCAGTTCATGGATGGCAAGGTCGACGGACAGCCATTCAAGGGCGTGCGCAAGGAAGACTAGGCGTGCGCCGACGCATTCGAGTGCGGCATCGTCCGCGAAGGGTGGTATAATCGGCGCGTGCCCGCTTCGACAGGGGGGTGGCAATGGCCAAGAACCAACACGTCATACCCAAAGGCGACAAGTGGGCGGTGAAAGGCGCGGGCAATCAACGCGCGACTAAGATAACTGAGACGAAAGCGGAGGCTCTTAAGGCTGCACGCGACATCGCCCGTCGGCAGGGTTCAGACGTCGTTGTCCATGGACGCGACGGCAAGATCCGGAAAGATGGCTACGGCCGGGACCCGTTTCCAGCGCGGGACGCTAAGTACTAATCGCGAGTGGTGTGCTTTGCCGAGAGAGCCTAAGAAGCCCAAGCAACCCCCTTTGTGCTCCTGGACCACAACGTGCAGTCCAGCCTAGCCGACAGTCTCGGAAGCATGGCCCGATTCCGTCAGGTTGGTGAGGCTGAGCGGGAGCGCCGTTTCAAGAACGATGCTAAGGACCACGAGACATTTCTGGTTGCCCTTCCTCAGCTGGCTCAGCCTTTTTCTCCCGGTGCTTAAGAAAGGCCACACGTTTCGTCTTGTTCATAGCCTCAGGATCACAATCGTCGCCATCGACGCCAGACCGGCGAGAACGACCAGGCAGCACACGACCGAGCTCAGGCAGCCGAAGCAGCCGAGGCAGCCGTTCTTCGTCGCCTTGGTTCGGTAGGAGAGCCCCGTTCCGGGAATGCCAAAGGTGCTGTGCGTTCCCCGTCTGCTGAACGTGGTGCGGCCTCCTCTTCCTCCTACGGAGAGGCTAGTCATGCCCCGTTTCCCAAAGTTGACTCTCACCCCCGGCGCGATCTTAATCGACTTGCGAAAACGCCACGGCATGTCTGTACTCCTTTATGCGTCCGATAGAACCGCGATCTTGGTGCGGCGAGCATGCGAAAGCGATCGAACGCCTGGTCAGATTCTAAGGTCTGCTTGCCTTGGCGTCAATGGTAATTGGTTAGGAAAAGGTTAGAATTCACTGTCTTCGCCGGAACTACGTGTCAGACGCCCATATGCCGTGGTATAATCCATGGCAGGCAGGCAACCGGCCACGCCTCGACCTGCGTCGCGTGCCTTCGTTCTGGAAGGAGCTGCCGCCGCGATCCAAGGAAGGGACATGGCCTTAGGTAGAGAAGGACGACCCTAGTGCAGAATCAGCGCAGGTCAGCCCGCATGCTGGTGTGGACGACGTTAGGAGCGGTCGTGCTGGTCGCCTTGCCGATGTTGTTGGCCGGAAACTCTCTGGCAGGAGATTCGCAGGTCATCCATCCAGCGACGAGCATGCCATACGGGCATGGAGCGGGAGTCCTTTCCACGCCTATTAATCCTCAGGGCAGTCTGCCGTCAGACTGGCCTCAGGAGGCCCCGCCGGGATGGTCGCCACCTTTGCCCACCGAGGATCAAACGCTGGCGGAGCATGGCACAGGATGGCTCCCCAGCCCGCCAGGCAGCTTTAGCGTCGGGCCGCCCCCAAGCCTCCACGCACAACAGGTCCTTCCCTCGCTTGTTGACCTCGGCTGGGCTGAGCCACCGGTCGGCGATCAGGGAACGCTCGGCAGTTGTACCGCCTGGGCGACAAGCTACTACTACAAGACCTTCCAGGAGTACCGCGAACACGGGTGGAGCGTGACTACTAGCGACCACCAATTCAGCCCTAGCTTTGTTTACAACCAAACTAACCATGGTGTAGACAACGGAGCCAATCTCAGTGAAGTCTTCAATTTGATCGCGAACAAGGGCGACGACACCTGGGCGGTGTTCCCGTACACAAGCTTCTACACCTTGCAGCCGACTGCAGCGCAACTACAGGCGGCGCTGCCTTACAGGGCCGCAAGCTACGGCACTTTTTTCAAGTACGATCATTGGTGGAAGGGCTTCTATGGCAATGACATTACCCCCTTGAAACAACAGTTGGCTAGCGGCGATACGCTGGTCATCGCCATACCCACTTACTCTAGTTTCAAGTCAGGCTACTCATCCTGGGCCTGCCAGTACGTGTGGAACGGCCCGTATCAGGGAGATCCCTACACGGGCGATCACGCCTTGCAGGTCGTCGGGTACAACGACAACAACCGCTACTTCCGAGTGATCAATTCCTGGGGGACAAGCTGGGGTTGCCAGGGGTTCGGTTACCTGAGCTACGACTTCGTAGTGCATTATGCCTACGAGGCCTGGTGGATGGTAGACCGGCTGAACGACTTCTCACCGACGCCGACGCCAGCGCCTTATCCTTACCCTGCGCCTCCGGTCAACCGAACCTGGCTGCCGATAGTCTGGCGGTGAACGGTATCCGGGTGGACATGCCGCAAAGCCAGCAGGGTAGGTTGTCTAGCTGGACCGGCTCTGCTTGTCGTAGAATGCGGAGGAATCGCGCCTCAGTTGAAACCGACACCTGCAATGCTCCCCTCATCCCTAAGAGAAGAAGCCGGGCTAGCCAGTTGCCACGACTGTTCTATCGAAGCGGGAAGATGAGCCCTAGACAAACCGCTTCGATCTTCGTAATATAACGTCAGGTGGCCCTGGCAGAGTGCCTAATCTTGCTTGTGGAAGGAACCGCCGAATGCCAAAGGATCGCTGGCAACTCAGGCGCGTCCGACTCTGGGACGGCCAAGAGATCGACTTGAGTTTCTGTGGCCTCGCTCTGGGTGGGACGACGGCCAAGAACGGACTGGCTGCCTATCTCTATCTGGTTGGCAAGGGCCTGCATTTCACGATCATTGGCGACAACGGCCGCCTGACCGTGCATACTACGGATGAGAAGACCGGTGTGCACAAGAACCTTCTTGCCTTCGACCTCAATCGGGCGATCAGTCTGCTGGAGCCCGATAGCTCGCTTCTTGCAGAACTGCGAAATCGGGTCAACCGTATCTGCTTCCACATCAGTCGACCTGAGCACCTGGAGTCTATTGGCGCCAAACAACTTCTCCCCGTTCCGATCACCCAGCACCCTATTGATTCACAATGCGATAGTCTCGATATATCGTCGCTCGCTCCCGTCCCTGTACCTTCGGCGTGGCAAACCGACACTACTTGCGGTTGGGCCGTATTTGACTCCAACAGCAGTCTGCTCGGTATCCTTATTTCAGGCTGGTTTGGCAAGGACTGCGACATACTCTTCTTTCCGTGGCGCGAGATCATCGGGATCGCGCAGTCGTTCATGACCGAGTTGGTCGATCCTACAGGGCGTGCAGCCCAAGATCTGCTAGCCGATCTGCTTGCCGAAGATCCCTCACAGGATCCCCCTTGATAGGCAACCAAAGAGTCAAGACATCAAGCAATATTAGGCGGCCTGACGCGGCGCTCCTCTTGTCATTGAACCAGGCGCTGGAAAGGCTACCGCGCGCGTTGCCGGGTTTGGTCGGATCGGACTTGTAGTCATACAAGATAGTTAAAGCCCGGGCCCCGACCACCGACGCCAGCGGTTGGCCGGATCTAGAACGGCGATCACAAGAGACCATGGGTGTCGTCGATCTCCACCTTGGTAACGATTAAGCAATTCCTTCGGGTGTGGTAGTGGTTCAGCCTGTCGCGATGCGGAGGTCAATCAAAGACCCTATTGACGGCAGCGCGCACCTGGGGTCTAAACTAGCAGCCAGCAGCGCGAGCGTTTCCGGGGACTCTCCCTTACGAGCACCGTCACACCGGCTCCGGCACGCTGCTCTGGCAGACGCGTGCCGTCACAGGACCCCAAAGCGAGATGGAGGATCGCATGACCGAGCTGATCTGGGAAGGCAAGTACGACAAAGACGGCCGGCGCGTCGCCCCGCTCCGCATCGCCCTGCCCTTCCAGACAGTCGAGACGGTCAACGAGTCCACCCAAGAGCGCCAGCTCTCCATGGACCGGCTCCTCGCCGGCCGCGACCCGGAATGGCGAAATTGCCTGATCTGGGGCGACAAGAAGTACGTTCTTCCCTCCCTGCTCGAAGAATTCGCCGGCAAGGTGGACCTGATCTACATCGATCCGCCGTTTGACACCGGGGCTGACTTCTCCTTCCAGGTTCACGTCGACGGTGAGGGCTTTACCAAAGAGCCCAGCATTATCGAGCAGAAGGCGTATCGCGACACTTGGGGGAGAGGTCTCGATTCTTATCTGCAGTGGTTCTCGGAAACGATGGCCCTCCTGCGCGATCTCTTGAGCGAGACCGGGAGCGTGTACGTCCATATCGGGCCGAACATGAACCATCTCGCGAGAGCGTGCCTCGACGAGATCTTCGGGATTGACAACTTTCAAAGCGAGATCATCTGGAAACGCGTGGCGGCCAGGAGTCACGCCAAGACGTTGCCTTTTTCCCACGACTCGATCTTGCTCTACACGCGTTCGGCCAGCAGCGTGTAGAACGCGCAGTACGCGCCTCGCACCGACGCTTACATCGAGTCTCACTACAACAAGGTCGACCCCGACTCGGGTCGCCGGTACACGCTCGACAACGTTCTGAACCAGAATCCCGACAGGCCAAATCTGACATACGAGTGGAATGGCATCACTCGCACGTGGCGGTGGACGAGAGAAAGGATGCAGCAGTCGCACACCTCCGGGAGGCTGGTTTACACGAAAAGCGGCATGCCTCGGTACAAGCGGTATCTCGATGAGTCCCCCGGGGTGTTGATCCAGTCGGTCTGGACAGATGTCCCTCCGGTGAATTCGCAGGCTTCGGAGGACTCAGGCTATCCTACGCAGAAGCCGGTAGCTCTCCTTGAGCGGATTATTGGGGCCTCTTCCGACGAAGAACAGTTGGTGCTGGATTGCTTCTGCGGTTCTGGTACAACCCCGGTAGTTGCCGAGAAACTGGGGAGACGTTGGATCGCCGCGGACCTAGGCCGTTTCGCCATTCACACGACTCGGAAGCGGCTACTATCGCTCCCCGACGTCAAGCCATTTGTCGTCCAGAACCTTGGCAAGTACGAGCGGCAGGCTTGGCAGGTAGCGGAATTCGGCGACCAGGCGGAGGCCTGCGCTTCGGCTTACCGTCGCTTTATTCTCGACCTCTACAATGCCCGGCACCTCACCGGCTACGCTTGGCTCCACGGGCTGAAGAACGGACGGATGGTGCATGTGGGCACCGTGGACGCGCCCGTCAGCCCCGGCGACGTGGCCCAGATCGCCGCCGAGTTCAGGCGGGCCGTGGGCACCGGCGCAGAGGCGCCCCGCACTAACGGCGTCGACGTGATCGGCAACAAGGCCTTCATCGCCTTCGTCGAGCAACTGGAAAGGGAAGAGGATCTCGAGCTAGGCACCTTCAATATCGGCCGGGATCCGCTCGTCATCGTCACCATCGGGCCTGACCAGCAGAAGCTCGACAAAGACATCGCCTTGCCGGTGCTCAGCCCCATTCTCGCCAGGAAGAAGACTCTCGCCGAAGAGATCGCCGCCTTAGACGTCGCCGCCATGACCTGCCCTGCACTGCCGCGCAAGCAGGGCGCCGCCGCCGCGCTGAACTTCCACTACGAGGGCTACGATATCATCACCCTCCAGAAGCTCATTGAGCGCGACTACACCATCCCCGAACCCCAAATGGCGCAGGGGGTCATCTCTTGCTACGCCAAGCGCATCGCCCGGGAGGTGAAGCTGCCCTCCCAATTCGCCGCCCTGGTACCGAAGGTCGGCGAGTTCCTGGCGACGAAGGCCTTCGGCGAGCCCGTGGACCTGGAGACCGTGGCGATGATCAAGGCGATCTCCAGCAACGTCGCCCAGTATGTGACGGTGAAGACCTTTGCCGGCGCCCTGCGCGACCTGGTGCTGGAGGAGCTGACGCCGCAGTTGGCGAACGCGGGTCGTAGGCTCTCCGAGACGCTGCCCTTCCCCTATTCTCGCCCCACTCTGCCCGTCGCCAAGACCGTGTTCAACCTCGTGGCGTGCGACAACGACTTCGAGAAACGCTTCGCGCAATTTCTTCAGGAAGCCCCAGATGTCGCGGCCTTCGCCAAGCTGCCGCTGCAATTTGGCTTCGCCATCGAGTACAGCGATTCGGCGAGCAATCTTCGCTACTACGAGCCGGACTTCGTAGCCGTTCTCACGGATGGCTCACACTATTTGCTGGAGACCAAGGGACGGGAAGACGTCGACGTCGCCCATAAGGACCGCGCGGCCATGATTTGGAGCGAGAATGCGAGCCTGTTGACCGGCACCCCATGGTGCTACCTCAAGGTCCCTCAGAATGAGTTCGGGCGGTTGCAGCCGGCGGACTTCGCCGATCTGCTCGTCCTGGCGACCCCGACTATGGCGTGAAGAGCAACAACGCAAACAAGACGACGATGATCGCGAACAGGATTACCAGGATAGCCACTAGGATCTCTCCTTTGTGTCCAAACGAACTAGCATCCATCATGTGGACGCCCAGTTTGAAGGCAGGACCTAACATGCCCCATCTATCCAGCGTGGTGCACAGAACATGCCGCGGTAACGAACGCTGGGATGATGTAGGTTCGCGCCTGCTTTGCGGCCCGTTCTCCATCTCTTGCGTGGCGAGTGGATCCGCACGCGACTTCTGCCTGACAAGTCGAAGGGAGAGAGGCTTACCTTACGCTACTCCAGATCGACGATGACCTCGCCGTCTGCGTCGTGTAGATGCCATTTCACGGCCCCAGACGAGTCGACTGCTGACATGATCCAGGCGATCAGATGCTGGGCGGTCCATTTCTTCGGGTACGGGTAGGGGACCCTGCCGCGCCGCATCGACTCCCGGCAATACTCGGGGTTGAGGCAGTCTTCGATGGACCGCGCCTCGCCGTCCTCGTCGTATACCAGGCCATAGTGCTCATCCCAAGCTTTGAAGGCCTCAAACTGCTCGTCGTCGTCGAATATCTGGAAGAGGGCATCGGGATAGCATTTGTGAATGTCGTTAGCAAGAGCGACAAGAGCGGTGAGATTTATGCCGGACTCGACCTGGACGTTTTCCCATACCTGTCCATTCCGGAGATAGCCTCCCAGCAACTCGTAACTCGGTACCGTGGCGTTGGGAGCAGCATCGCTACCTCTGCCCCCCGTGTCGTCGGCCTTGCCCAGCACTGGCTGCTGCACCGGCTGGTCCGCTAGCTCGTGCATGATAAAGGCAGCCATGAAGGCAGACAACACTAGCCCGACGACGATGCCTGCCGCCTTCAGGTGCTCGCCGCTACCGGGGGAAACCAGTACCCTCTCGACCGCGCCCTGCTCATCGACGCTGATGAACAGGTGACTGTCCTTCTCTTGCCCGTACCAAAGGATGTAGACAATGAACCCAACGCCGAAGAGCAGAAGGGACAAGCCCGCCATCCGGTAGCTGAAGCGCTTCGGTCGGAGTAATTCGGCAGTGGTGAACGTCCGTGAGACAATGCTGTAGCCCCGGCGACTTAGGTCTGCCACCTGTTCGTCGAGAATCTCCCGGCGGTTCTTAGCGGAGAGGTCGCCCATGTACCATTTCACTTAACGCCCCCTGTCCTTTCTACTCATTGTCCATTATAGCATGTTATCAAGCAGCCATCGTGCAAAAATGCTATAATAGGCCACTTTTTGAGGGTTACTACCAGCCAAAAGGCACCTGGAGGCAAACATAGTATAGATAGTGTATAATATCTTTGCTCCGGCGTTGATCCGCGGGTCCGCAGGCCCGTTCTTGTGTAGTGCCAGGCCTCGTCATTGCCACGCTGAGCTGTCCGCACCTAATCTGGAATGTCAGGCTCGTCGGGCGAGGCGACCTCGCCCCTACCTTTGGGAAACATTTCCAACGCCAAAATAGAGGGATAGAGGGAGAATTTCATGAGAGAGATTCGCATCCATGGTCGGGGAGGGCAGGGGAACGTTACCGCCGCAGAGATGCTTTCGGTGGCTGCGTTCACCGACGGCAAGTACGCCCAGGCGTTCCCGGCCTTCGGCGCCGAGCGCACCGGCGCGCCAGTGCTGGCCTTTGTCCGCTTGGGCGACAAGCCGATTCGCGTTCGGAGCCAAGTCTACCATCCGGACGTCGTAGTGGTGCAAGATCCCACGCTGATTAAAGTGGTCAATGTGCTGCAGGGCCTGAAGCCGGGCGGTATGCTGCTCATCAACACCGCCGCCGACATCGAGTCGCTGGGCTTGACGACCGACGTCGAGGTTACGGTAGTAGCGGTTCCTGCCACCGACATCGCTCTCGAAGTGATCGGACGGCCCACGCCTAATACCACGATGCTTGGCGCTTTCGCCGGGGCGACGGGGGATGTCAGCCTCGAGGCCATGCAGGCGGCGGTTCGCCACCGGTTCGGCGGCTTGGTCGGTGAGAGCAACGCCAAGGCGGTCCAGCGGGCCTACGAGTTTGTCAGGGACGGCGGGAAGGCGAAATTCGTACTGCAGCCAGCAAAGCCCGCAGCGAAAGCAGAGTCCACAGGCTCGGCGCCAACCTTCACCATCGGCTGGCCGGGCCAGCCTGGCACCGCAAATGCCTACCGCACCGGCGATTGGCGTACCTTCCGACCCATTTTCAAGCAGGTTGCGTGCACTGGCTGCACCCTCTGCGCGGTCTACTGCCCGGAAAGCTGCATTACCGCCTTGGAGAAGAAGAAGTACGACTGCGACTACTACTACTGCAAAGGCTGTGGCATTTGCGCCGACGCGTGCCCCGTGAACGATATCGAGATGGTTAAGGAGGAAAGTGCGTAGAAAATGAGAATGCAGATAGAAGGGTCGATGGCGATTGCCGAGGCGGTCAAGCGTTGCCGTCCCAATGTGATCTCCGCCTACCCGATCACTCCCCAGACCCATATCGTGGAAGATCTCGCGCAAATGGTTGCTGATGGCGAGTTGAAGGCTGAGTTTGTCAACGTTGAGAGCGAATTCTCTGCAGCATCAGTCTGCCTCGGCGCCAGCGCTACCGGAGCGCGTGCCTATACGGCCACCACCTCGCAAGGGCTCTTGCTCATGGCCGAGGTGCTGTTCAACATCGGCGGTCTTCGGCTGCCCATCGTCCTCACCTGTGCCAACCGCGCGGTCTCTTCGCCCTTGAGCATCTGGAACGACCATCAGGATGCTATGACCGTGCGCGATAGTGGCTGGATTCAGCTCTGGGCCGAGGATAACCAGGAAGCGGCCGATATGCACTTCCAGGCCTTTAAGATCGCCGAGCGGGTCTCGCTTCCCGTGATGGTCAATATGGATGGCTTCGTCCTTACCCATGCCTTTGAGCCGGTAGACATGCCGGAGCAAGAGGAGATCGACGCTTTCCTGCCTCCTTTCCAGCCAAAATACAGACTCGATCCCGCTAATCCCTTGACCTTCGGCTATCTGGCCGAGCCCGACAAGTACATGGAGGCGCGCTATATCCTACATCGCGCTCTAGACAACGCCTTGCCAGTGATTGCCGACGTTGCCGCTGAGTTCAAGCGGAAGTTTGGTCGGGGCACCGACCCCTTCGTCGAGGGTTATACTCTAGAAGACGCCGAAGTGGTTCTGGTCGGCATGGGCTCGATGATGGGCACAGTAAAGGACGCGATCGACGAGATGAGGGAGGAAGGCACCAAGGTCGGTGCCCTGCGTCTGCGCACGTTCCGTCCCTTCCCCAAAGATGCCGTGCGCAATGCCCTCCGCAATGCCCGTTCCGTGGCCGTAATGGAGAGGGCCATTTCATTAGGGAATGGCGGTATCTTGTCTAATGAGCTCAAAGAAGCCTTGTATGGCGCTAAGACCATGCCAAACATCGGCAGCTTCATCGTCGGCCTCGGCGGGCGGGACGTTACCACCGATACGGTCAGAAAAGTGGCCAAAGACGCCGCGAACATGGCCCATTGCACTGAGTTCGTCGACCTCAGGATGGAGTTGATCGCGGAGGGGGATAGGTAAATGAACGGGATTTCACTAACGCCTGAGCAACTGAAGAAGAACAACCTCACTTCCGGTCACCGCGCCTGCATGGGTTGCGGTGAGTCTCTAGCTGGCCGGTTGGCGCTCAACGCTGCGGGCAAGAATATCATCGTCACCCAGGCCACGGGGTGCATGGAGGTCTTCTCCTCCTCCTACCCAGACTCGGCCTGGAACGTACCGTGGATCCATTCCCTCTTCGAGAACCAAGCGGCCGTCGCCGCGGGGATCGAGGCCGCCCTCAAGGCCCTCGGTCGCACAGATACCCGCGTAATCGCCCAGGGCGGCGACGGCGGTACCGCCGATATCGGCCTCCAGTGCCTCAGCGGTATGTTCGAGCGCGGCCACGACGTGCTCTACATCTGCTATGACAATGAGGCCTACATGAATACCGGCGTGCAGCGCAGTGGACTAACGCCCACCGACGCCCGCACCACCACGAGCCCGCCAGGCGAGGAATCCTGGGGCAATCAGCGCCCCAAGAAGGACCTGCCGGCGATCGCCGCGGCACACCACATCCCCTATGTCGCCACCGCCACGGTAGGGTACTACCGCGACCTCGAGAAGAAGGTCCAGAAGGCGATGTCCATACGGGGTCCCAAGTACCTGCAGATCCATGTGCCCTGCCCGCTGGGCTGGGGTTACGACTCGGCGCAAACCATCAAGGTGGCGCAGCTGGCGGTGCTGACCGGCCTCTATCCCATCTTCGAGATGGAATATGGAGAGCTTACCGCGGTGCGCAAGACGCCCAAGCGCCGGCCGGTCGAGGACTATCTCAAGCTGCAGACGCGCTTCCGCCATCTCTTCCGCGGGGAAGGCAGCAAGGAGCAGCTGGCCCGCGTGCAGGCCATTGCCGACGAAAATGCCCGCCGATACGGCCTAGATGAGCGATGAATCGCCTGTAAGCATTCGCCGTAGCGAATAAGGATTAGGGGACTAGCGCTCGGCCTCATTGTCCGGCTAGCCCCCTCGTCGTTTGACCTCACCCCCGATCCCTTCTCTCCCAGGAAAGGGGAGTCCGTCATTCCGGTGAAAGCCGGAGTCCCATCCCCCTTTTTGGGAGAGTGGCCAGGGGTGGGGTTCGCCTTAGCCATTGACCGATGGCTGGTTGCCATGTAAACTGTAGCCAGTTTCGGGGGGGGGAGAGTGCACGTTTGAGGCAGAATCTGACACAAAAGATCCTGGCCGAGCACTTGCGAGCGGGGAGACTTGTGCCCGGCGAGGAAATCGCGATTGCTATTGATCAGACGCTGACGCAGGACGCTACAGGGACCATGGCGTACTTGCAGTTCGAGGCTATGGGCATTCCTCGGGTGCGGACGAAGCTTTCCGTAAGCTACGTTGACCACAATATGCTGCAGGCCGGTTTCGAGAATGCCGATGACCACCGCTTCCTGCAAACCATTGCCGCCAAGTATGGCATCTACTTCTCGCGTCCGGGCAACGGCATCTGCCATCAGGTTCACCTCGAACGGTTTGGGGTACCAGGCCAAACCTTGCTGGGCGCCGATAGCCACACCCCGACTGCCGGAGGCCTTGCCATGCTGGCGATCGGCGCTGGCGGACTGGACGTCGCCGTCGCTATGGGCGGCGGCTCATTCCATCTAGCCATGCCACAGATCGCGCTAGTGCGCCTATCCGGGCAGCTTCCAGCATGGGTCTCGGCCAAAGACATTATCTTGGAACTACTTCGTCGGCTCTCAGTCAAGGGCGGCGTGGGCTGGATTATGGAGTACGGCGGCGACGGAGTGAGAAATCTCTCTGTTCCCGAGCGTAGCTCTATCGCCAACATGGGCGCCGAGCTAGGGGCCACGACCTCGATTTTCCCCAGCGATGAACAGACGCGCAGCTTCCTGAGAGCACAAGGGCGGGAACAGGCTTGGCAGAGCCTCCAGCCAGATCCTGACGCGCCATATGATCAGGTTTGGGAGATCAACCTTTCCTCCCTCGAACCGCTCATTGCCCAGCCTCACAGCCCTGACAACGTCTGCCGGGTGGCCGAGGTGGAGGGCGTAGCGGTGTCTCAGGTAGCCATCGGCAGTTGTACCAACTCCTCCTATCGCGACCTGATGACCGTGGCCGCGATCTTGAAGGGCAAGACCGTCCATCCAGACGTTAGTCTAGTGATCGCTCCGGGCTCCAGGCAAGTACTGACGATGATCTCCCAAAATGGTGCTCTAGCCGATCTGGTCGCTGCTGGCGCACGTGTCCTTGAGCCCGCGTGCGGACCCTGCATCGGCATGGGTCAGGCGCCGCCATCAGGCGGGGTGAGCCTTCGGACCTTCAACCGCAACTTCGAAGGGCGCAGTGGCACGCCCGATGCCCGGATCTACCTCTCGAGTCCCGAGGTCGCCGCCGCCACAGCGCTGGCCGGCCAGATCACCGACCCGCGGCGTCTGGGCGCGCCGGTGAGAGTCGGCTTGCCCGAGCGCTATCCAACAGATGATAACATGATCCTTTTTCCCTCCCCAGAGCCGGAGAAAGTAACGGTGATTCGGGGCCCTAACATTAGGCCCTTGCCAGAGAGCAGTACGCTCACCGACGTGCTCAAGGGGCCCGTTCTACTACTGGTAGGAGACAATGTCACCACCGACCATATCGTGCCGGCGGGGGCGCAGGTGCTGCCGCTCCGCTCAAACATTCCTGCCATCGCCGAACATGTCTTCGAACGGATCGATCCCTCGTTCGCCCGGCGCGCCAAGAGTGAGCCACGTGGCGGTTTTGTCGTCGCTGGGACGAACTACGGTCAGGGCTCCAGTCGGGAACATGCGGCAATCGCCCCCATGTTTCTCGGCGTGCGTGCCGTCATTGCCAAGTCGTTCGCCCGCATTCACCGCACGAACCTGATCAACTTTGGTATTCTTCCTCTAACCTTTGTGCAGCAGGAAGACTACCAAGCAATCGCCGAAGGGGATGAGCTCGAGATCGCCAATCTCAGTGCCATGCTTAGTAACGGCCGCCAGTTGCCGGTACACAATCTGACTAAGGGGCGAGTCTTCGCGGTGATGCCCGGATTGTCCGAACGGGAAGAACAGATCGTTCGCGCCGGAGGTTTGCTTAACTTCATCAGAAGTAGCTGAGCCGGCATCAGCTATCAGAACTGGCAAGGCGTGGTGCATAACGCGTCACGACCGGCGGCCAGGGGTTGATAGCTTCCTGCCTAGTGAGCAAGGCTACACCATGTTGATCGGAGGGCTGAACGTTGAGCGCGATCGTCCTCGGCCGTGAAATCTGCTGCGATCTTTCCTCCGCTCTAGACAGGGAATGGTTGGTCACGAACGGAATTGGCGGCTATGCTTCCTCGACCCTCGTCGGAGCCAATACCCGGCGCTACCATGGCCTCCTCGTCGGTGCCCTACAGCCTCCTTTGGGGAGAACTGTCCTCCTTGCTAAGATCGACGAAGAGGTTACCATCGGCGATCACACCTACTACCTTGGCACAAATGAGTATCCCAACGACACAGTCCATCCGGCCGGCTTTGTGCATTTGCAGGAGGTGCGTCTTGAGGAAGGAATCCCCACCTTCTGCTACGCCATGGGCAAGGCGATCCTCCGGAAGACCATCTGGATGGAACATGGAAGTAACACCGCCCACATCCACTATTCACTCGACGGTGCGTCGCCTTCCCCGGCGACGCTGGCCCTGATTCTTCTGGGCAACTACCGTGACTATCACGGCGACACTAGCGGGTCCTTGGAGTGGAATTTCGGCGTCACTCCTCTGCCTGGTGGCTGTGAAGTGCGAGCCTTCCCCGGCGCGAACCCGTACTGGCTGCTCACCCAGCCGGAGGCGCGTTTCGTACCCACCGGCGTTTGGTACTGGCATTTCGTCTACCGGCGAGAGCGGGAGCGGGGACTGAACTTTATGGAAGACCTCTACATGCCCGGCCTCCTACGTGCCACGTTGGCGCCGGGGGAAAGCCTCACAGTGACCGCCACTACGGAGAATCCCGCCGCAGTTGAGATGGACGGCGCAGTCTCCTTGCACCGCGCACGTCAGCGTCAACAGGGTCTCTTGGCCATGGCCACATCAAGTCTCGGCAGTGTCGAACTGCCTAACCCCATCGCGCAGTTGGTGCTGGCGGCCGATCAGTTCATCGTACGTCGGCCGATTCCGGCAACGTTAGAACATGCAAATATTCGAACGGTCGAACGTTCTGACGACATGGTGGAAGAGGCTTACAGCCTCCTCGCCGGGTATCACTGGTTTGGTGATTGGGGACGGGATGCCATGATCAGCTTGCCAGGGCTGGCCGTGCTTACCGGCCGCCTGGCTGAGGCCAAGGGTATCCTGCGCACCTTCGCCCGCTACGTCGACCGCGGGATGATTCCCAACCGCTTCCCAGACCAAGGTCAGACGCCGGAGTACAACACCGTCGATGCCACCCTGTGGTACTTCCAGGCCCTCTATCACTACCTCGCGCACACGGCCGACCAGCAGTTGCTAGAAGACCTTTTCCCAGTCTTGGCGGATATTATCTCCTGGCACCTGCAGGGTACGCGATACGGTATCCATATGGACGAGGATGGTCTCCTAACCGCGGGAGAAGCCGGTGTTCAACTGACCTGGATGGATGCCAAGGTAGGCGATTGGGTCGTAACCCCTCGCATGGGCAAACCAGTGGAGATCAACGCCCTGTGGTACAACGCTCTGCGGCTGATGCGGATATGGGCCGACAGTCTCGGTCAGCCTTCTGGCCGGTACGCAGAGATCGCCCGGCTGTCTAGAGAGAGCTTCGCGCGGCGTTTTTGGTACGGACCGCAAGGTTACCTCTTCGACGTGGTCGATGGTCCGGAGGGTGACGATCCTTCCCTGCGCCCAAACCAGATCTTCGCCGTGTCGCTCCCTTACTCCCTGCTAGACGGCCAGAAGGCGAGGGCCGTACTGGAAGCTGTGACTGCCAAGCTGCTGACGCCCAGAGGGCTGCGCTCCCTAAGTCCGGACGACCCTCGATACGTCGGTCATTACCGGGGCGACCAGTGGCGGCGTGACAGCGCTTACCACCAGGGTACCGTGTGGGCCTGGCTGATCGGACCCTATGTGGATGCCCATCTCCGAATCTATCGGGACCCGGCCGCGGCCCGGCGCCTCCTTGAGCCATTCTTCACCCAACTTTCCGAGGCCGGCATTGGCTCGCTAGGCGAGATCTTCGAAGGCGACGCCCCTCATCGTCCCTGCGGCTGTATCTCCCAAGCTTGGAGTGTTGCCGAGGTTCTGCGAGCGTGGCATACGGTTAATCATCTGAAAGAGGAGGCGATCTGCTCATGATTAAGACAACCATCTACTCCGACTACGTTTGACCCTTCTGCTTCATTGGCACGGTGCGTGTCGACAAACTGAAGAAGGACTACGATCTTGATGTCGAATGGAAACCCTTCGAGATCCACCCCGAGCTTCCACCCCAGGGTGTGCCGCGCCGTGCGCTGCCCTCGAACGAATACATGCGGGCGGCCGCGGAGAACGTGCGGCGCCTGGCCGAGGATTGCGGACTGACCCTAAGGCAGCCGAGCGTGATCGCCAACTCGCGCCTGGCCCTCGCTGCGGCCGAATTCGCACGAGACCACGGCCGGTTCGAGGATTTCCATCGGCGGGTCTTCCAAGCCTATTACCAGGAAGACCAGAACATTGGCGACCTCTCCGTCCTCCAGCAGATAGGATCAGAGGTGGGCCTCGACCCTGCCGAGCTAGCCAAAGCCCTCGCCGAGCAACGCTACGAACCGCTATTCATCAAGATCCGCCGGGAGATCGAGGAATATGGCATCACCGGGGCGCCCACTTTCCTCTTCGACGGCAAATACCGGATCGTCGGCGCCCAATCCTATGACGTCTTCCAACAAACCCTGGCGAGGATAGAGGAATTGAAGAGGCGCGAAGACCGACCATGAAGATCTTCCACGGTGTCGTAGACGGAGCCAGCCTCGAGTCGCTGGCGTTAATGCCCCATCGCCTGAGTATTCAGCTTTCGGCCTATAGCTATCACAAGCGTCGTGCCCGCTTTCACCACCAGCGGGCCCTTTTCGGCTATGCCAAAGAAGTGATGGTCAACAACGGGCTGATGTGGGCTTGGAACGAAGGGGCCACCGACTGGGTGAACGCTCAGGACAGCATCATCGAGTGTGCCCGGTCGGTGGGTGCCCACTATACAGTGATGGTCGACGTGCCGATGGAACCCAACCTGCTCCGCACCGCGGGCCTTAGCGACCGGCTCGCGATGGCGAAGACCCTAGAAAATGCCAAGCGTTTCCTTGATACCGACCTCCCGGGCAAGATATTCGTCGTCCAAGGCTGGCGGGAAGAAGACTACCTAAGCTGCATTGAGGCCTACCGGCACATCGGCGTCTTCGACGCAGATTGCCTGATCGGTATCGGCACCCTGTTCCCTCATCAGCCGCCGCGGCTATACGAGATAGTCGACTTCGTCTGTCGCCACCTGCCGGTCAAGAAACACGTGCATTGCTTCGGCATCTGGCAGGGAAAACGGGTTAAGACGTTGGCCGGCCTGGGAGTTGACAGTTGTAGCACCGCGATGGCCACCACCGCCGGCATTATGAACGAAGCGATCAACGAGCAGGGGCGCATCAACGTCGGACCGCAGCAGACCGATGCCTTCATGACCGCACTGCTGATTGCCCGCAACCAACTGGCGTTAGAAATGAACGCCAAGACCGCCGAACCGGAGCGTTGGCGATAGATCGCTTCAATTGGGAGTTAGCAGATGCGCGGCAGCATTTCTCCCGTTAACATGTCGACGATGCGCGTGCCGCCGATCCTAGTGCGCATGGTCACGCGCCCGGCCGGTCCGGGGAGCACCGTGCCGATGATCGCCGCTTCCTCGCCGCAGCGTTCGGCACGCAGGCGCGCTAAGATCTCCTCGGCCGTCTCGGCAGGAACTATCGCCACGAGCTTGCCCTCATTCGCTATGTAGAGGGGATCGTACCCCAGCATCTCGCAGGCGGCGCGCACGCCCTCGTGCACGGGGATCGCCTCCTCTTCCACTCGGATGGCCACGCCCGCCTGTAGCGCGAACTCGTTGAGAGTGGTGGCCAGGCCACCCCGGGTGGGATCGCGCAGCGCCCTTACTTCGCGCGAGACAGAGAGGATCGCTTCGACCAACCCATGGAGCGGCGCGCAATCGCTGGCAATGCTGGTCTCGAAGCCGAGTCCTTCACGCTGACTGAGGACGGCAATGCCGTGGTCGCCGATCGCACCGCTGAGGATCACCACGTCGCCCGGCCGAGGGTTGGCACCAGAGAGGTCGAGACCAGGTGGTACGAAGCCGACACCAGCCGTATTGATGTAGAGACTATCAGCCTGACCTTTCTCCACCACCTTGGTATCCCCCGCGACGATCTGCACGCCAACCTCCTTCGCCATGCGGGCCATGCTCTCGACTACCCACCGCAATTCGGCCAGGCGCAACCCTTCTTCGATAATGAAGCTGGCAGTAAGGTAGAGTGGCTTCGCGCCCTTCATCGCCAGATCGTTGACCGTGCCGCAGACCGCCAATTTGCCGATATCGCCGCCCGGAAAGAAGAGGGGCTTGACCACAAAGGAATCCGTGGTGAGGGCTAGCCGGCCGGCAGGGACCTCCATGATCGCCGCGTCGTCGAGACTACGCAGAAAGGCGTTATCAAAACATGGGAGGAAGAGCTGCTGGGTCAACTGGTGGCTCATCTTGCCGCCGCTCCCGTACGCCAGCAGAATACGTTCTTCGTTCAGCATCTGATCACCGCTCCCCATACTGGTAGTAGGCATAGCAGGTTCCCTCAGAGGAGATCATGCACGGACCCACTGGCCGCTCGGGGCTACAGGCCTTGCCGAACAAGTGGCAATCATAAGGGGTCTTCACGCCGCGCAGGACGTCGCCACAGCCACAGCCAGCCGGCTCGCGGCTGTAACTCACGTCCAAATCCAAGACCCGCTCAGCGTCGAAGGCGGCGCACTCCTCTCGCAGCCGCAGTCCACTGCCGGGGATCTGGCCCAGACCCCGCCACAGCACATCAGCCGGCTCCAAGACCTCGCGCATCACCGCTTGGGCGCGAAGGTTCCCTTCCGGGCGCGCAATGCGCCGGTACTGAATCTCCACCGCCGGCCGGTGCTCCCGCACTTGATCCGCCAACATGTGTACGCTTTGGAGAATATCGAGCGGCTCAAAACCGGCGATCACTGATGGCATCTGATACTCGTCGACCAAGAAACGGTACGGCTCGGCACCAATGATCGTGCTGACATGCCCCGGCAACAGGAAACCATCGACGGCTAGCTCCTCGTTGTCGAGCAGGGCGCGAAGCGCCGGCGGGATCAACTTGTGCACCGACAGTAGGTAGTAGTTCCGCAGACCGCGCCGTCTTGCTTCGATTACTGAGAGAGTTACAGGCGGTGTGGTGGTCTCGAAACCGACGC